>ENA-OQAR01000409-OQAR01000409.1-human-gut-metagenome-genome-assembly--contig:-NODE-409-length-13062-cov-2.174642_pt1 | contig 13062 bp, 16 predicted proteins | sample MGYA00242738_ERZ504533 | MGnify/ENA primary metagenome ERZ504533 (study PRJEB26092, sample SAMD00036276) | human gut metagenome | host: Homo sapiens | study: EMG produced TPA metagenomics assembly of... | reverse complement strand
TTCTTTCCTTTTTCCTTCCCCCTCTTTGCAGCAGACCACCATGTTAAAAAAGCGCCAGCCAATCTCCATAATTCCTGAGAAAAAAAGCAATCCTGCTGCTGACAACCTGAAAAATTTTTCTTCATCTGATTTTCTCCTCTTCTTACCTGTCAGAAATGTGTTTGAAATAACTACACCACTTGCTTGTCTGCGAGTCCTGTTGTACAGATGAAAAAGCCTCGGTGTAGCCCGAAATATTCACGCCAGCTTTCTCATAATCTGCTTTCTGTAAATTTTCTCATAAATTCTTCATACTCACAAGGCTTCCCCCAGAAATATCCCTGTGTGAATTCCGGGTACAGTTTTCGGATCATGGCCCATTCCTGCTCATTTTCCACGCCTTCGATACAAATCCTCATATCCAGATTATGGATCATGGTGCAGAACTGATTCAGCAGATAATATTCCTGTTCATCTGCAACTGCTTTCACAGTGAAAGAGCGGTCAATCTTAATGATCTCCGGTTTCAGCTCACTGAGATAATGGAAGTTCGAATATCCGGTTCCAAAGTCATCCAATGCAAGACTGATTCCCATCTGCCTCAGTTCTGTGAGAAAATGCTTCTCATTTATATTTTGTTCCAGAAGATCGCTCTCTGTCAATTCCACGATCACCGCTTCCAGCGGCAGCCCTGTCCTTTCATTTCTGCACTGATATCCTGAATCACATCAGACTTAGAGGCCTGTACCTGGGAAATATTAATACTCATCCGGAACTCTGAAAGTATCTTCCGGATCTCACTGCATTTTCCCATCAGCCTCTTTCATCATCCAGCGGCCAGCAGGAATAATCAGACCTGTTTCTTCCAGAATGGGAATGAACTCCGCCGGTGAAATCATTCCGAATTTTTCAGAGGTAAAACGCATTAAAGCTTCTGCTCCATAAGGTACTTTTTTATCTTCGGCAAATACAGGCTGATAAAAAGCCGTAAAACCCTGGCAGCCATTGAGCACAGCCTCCCGCAGTTCCTGGGTAATCTCCCTCTTCCGAAGAAATTTCCTGTAGGTTTCTCCGTCAAATATATAACAGCGGTTTCTTCCCAGCGTCTTTGCCTCATTCAAAGCAAAATCCGTCAGCTTCAGGGCTTCTGAATACTGATTTCCCTCTAATGCCGCAAATGACACAATTCCTCCTGAAACCGTATACATGACCTTAAACTCGTTAGATTCAATAAATCTGTCTGTTGCAGCTCTCACTTTATCATAAAGTTTATCTGCATCCCTCACCTGGTCAGAAGAAACATCCAGAATCAGAAATTCATCTGCCACAAGCTTGTACACTTTCTGTCCTTCTGACAGGCATCCGGAAATACAATCAGCCGTTTTCCTAAGCACAAAGTCACCGTACTCCTGTCCGAAGTTATCATTTATTTCCTTAAAATGATCAATTCCAATACGAAGCAGATATCCTGTTTCCAGAGGAGTGTCCTGTTGGTCCATATACTCCCGGAATCCTGTCTCTCCTAATAACCCGCTTACATTATCTGCCTTCTGTCTTTCTCCAATCTCATTGATACAACCAATCATATAAAGAGGTTTCATATTATCATCCCGCACCAGATATCCTTTGCAATGAATCCAGACCGGCACTTTTTTTTTTTCAGATCCAGCCATCGATATTCCATGCTATGTGTACAGCGGTCTGTTTTAAGAAGATTATCAAATTCCTCCTTCATTTTTTTCATAATCAGGTTCATATACAAATTCTTTATGGTTTGAAATCACATTATGAAACTATTTTTCGGAATACAGAAACGGTCAAGAGCCTGGTTTGCTATGTAATAAAAATCTGTTCGGAAATCAACCACATACGGGTAATTATCTGTGGTCGGACTCAGAAGAGCGATCACGCTGCAAAGCTCATCCAAGGGCATGCTCTGATATTTCTTCTCCTGCAGGATCACTTCATCTGTAATTTCCTCTGTGGAATGCTTTTCCATACGGGAAAGCAAGTGACCCGGATCAGTTGACCGCGCAATCTTCTTCCTGCGCTTCTGACGGTACAGCATGGTATCGCTTCGCCTTACAATATCTTTAAAATCAAAATCTATATCAGGCTGATAATAAGCGTATCCTGCTGATATACTAAGCGGATAATCCAGCTTGTGTGTTTTCGCTGTTTTTTTCAGAAGCAGCTCCAGGGTCTTCAGCCGTTCCGGAATCATATCTTTCTCGTCACTGTGATATACATACGCAAACTCATCACCACCGATTCTGAAACAGTTCTTCACATTCTGAAATGCCTGACTGATACACTGATAACACAGCTTCAGCGCCTCATCTCCCTTTTCATGTCCAAAATTATCATTTATCACTTTCAGATCATCCAGATCAAAAACCACCACACCTGTGGTACTCAGTTTAATTTCACCTTCATCCAGATATTTCACCATATCCTCGTAAGCATTTCGGTTCATGGCCTCTGTGAGCATATCCATATTGGCTATTTTTCTGCAGATAAATCACCTTTTGCTTCTGGATATATTGATCGTAATATTGAGAAACCTGTATCCAGATCAGCATAATAATAAACAGCATAGTTCCCATGGAAAGCAAAATGGATATCTGTTCAAATCTTCTTAAATAATAAAAAATCATTTCCGCCATTCCAAATCCCATGACCACGCACATAGGATACCGGAATTTTTTGGGCTACATCATTTTTCTTTTTTTTCCCGGCTTTCGTAAAAAAATGATCACAACTGTGTAAACCACATTTGCAACCATAATAACATGAATTACAGAAAGTAACCGGGACATATCAATAATTCCTGTACACTGAAGCAAAACATCGACTGCCATATTTGTAAGATAGAGGATGGAAAAAATCAATGCACCTTTGTGTACCTGCTTTTGCAGATATCATATAACAGGAAATTAAATGGCACCGGAAAAAGAAAGAGTGAAAAATACTCCACAAAATATAAGGTTCTTCCATCCGGGATCAAAAACTGCAGAAAACCACATTGTACCAGTGTCCATACTGCGACCAGCAATGAAAAAAATCCAAGATTTAAAAAAATCTCAATTTTCGCTTCTGTCTTGTCGCTTCTTTTTCTTCGCGCTGCACCACAATAGAGAAGTATGCAGATAACAGCGGCAAACAGGATTCCACAGCTGATCACCAGAATTCCAAGACAGTCCGTTAAGATTTTCAGAATACAATCGCCTCGTGTTCCGTATACAAGGCTGACTTCATTTCCATAATAGCCCTCATATACCGGAATAATTCTGACCTCCAGGTTTTTACCTGAACTGTCTCCGGGAATATCCACAATATGCCAGCAGCTTCCAGGTGTCTTCATAAAACCCGGAGCATCCGCTTCATTTCCATATTCATATATTTTTTCTCCATCCAGCCAAACTTCTGCAATGGTGTGGGTGGTTTTAAATAAGATAGATTTGGGAACATCGAAGTCTTCGGGCAGGGCAATATTCTCTGATTTGATTTCTCCCTCTTTCAGTTCTTTTGTTTCGCACCGGATCGTATTATCCCAGAACAATTTTTCTCTGGCCGTACTCTGTCTGAAAATCCAACCTGAAAAACAAATGGCGAATATCCCAAATGCAAACAGAATAATCCATAGTTTTTTTTCTATTTTCATAGTCTCTCCCTTATCCAATATATCTGTATTCTGAGATATATCCAACAGTCAAACGGATAATATCAGATATTTTCTATATTTCGTACTTTCCATTGTATCACAGATTTCTGAATAATTGTTAGTGCTTTTTGACACTTTCTTTATTTTTTAGAAACACAAAATTTTTACGGCATTTTGAGTAAGAAATCAAAAAGCAAGAAATGTCTTTCACGAATTAAAAATCGCTTCAGACATTTCTGCTCTATCTGCTGTCCTGTCTGATATACTTCAGACACAGGATAAATATACAATTTGGGGATAACGGTCTGCGTATTCTTTTTCCAGGCCGTATCTTTCCAGAAGTTCTTCCACTTTTCTCCGGGTTTCGGTGCAGCTTATCCCCATATTTCTCAGACTTTCTCCAATTCCGTCTCCGAGCGTACAGCGCGGATCAAAGGATTCCATTGGCATCTGAAATACCATCTGAATATCCCTCTGCTACCTGAAAAAGCCAGTTTCCGCAATTATACTTTCCAGATAGTTTTTCTTTTTTATAATAGTTATATCAGCAAAGCTAACGTTCCAACAACAATAAGCAGCAGTCCTGTTCCTGATTTCAATGACAGTTTTTCATGGAATACAATATATGAGAATGCAACGGTCACAAGAATACTCAGTTTATCAATGGGAACTATCACACTGGCCGGACCTGTCTGAAGTGCTCTGTAATAACATAGCCAGGAACCGCCTGTTGCAAATCCGGAAAGAATAAGGAACAGCCAGCTTTTTCTGTCAATGTTATTAACCGTATTCTGCTTTCCGGTCACAAATACTACAATCCACGCCATCACCAATACAACAGCAGTCCTGATCGCAGTTCCAAGATTTGAATTGACATCCTGAATTCCAATCTTTCCCAAAATAGAGGTAAGACTGGCAAAAACAGCGGAACCGACTGCATAAAGCAGCCACTTCTTATCTTCTGCCTTCTCCTTTGTTTCCTTTTTCTGTATCATCAGATAAGTACCGATACCGATAAGAATCATTGAAACAAATTTCAGCCACGTTATTTCTTCCCTGAGAAAAATAAAAGCCAGCAGCATCGTTATCACTGTACTCGATTTATCAATTGGTGTTACTTTATTGATATCTCCAATCTGCAGTGCTTTGAAATAGCATAGCCAGGATATCCCCGTTGACAGTCCTGAACAAAATAAAAAAAATCAGGACTTTTGCCGAAATATCTCTGATTTCACTTTGTGCCCCGACCATGAATACCATAAGCCATGAAAAGACTAACACTACACCAGTTCTTAATGCTGTCGCAACATTAGAATCTGTGTTTCTGATTCCGCATTTTGCCAATATGGCTGTCAAGCCTGCAAACAGAGCAGAACCAAATGCAAATAATATCCACATATTATTTCCCCTCCATTACCCAGGCAAATGCTTTCGCAATTCTTATATCCGGTTCTCTAAAATGATTGCCCTGATTCCATTCCAGGTTACAATTGATCCCATGCTCTATGAGCCACCCATATCCCATCCGGATACAGTTTCCAACCTGTGACATCACCGAATTTCTCGTTTTTTCTTCTCTGTCACCAAGACTTAGATAAACTGTCTCACTTTTAATTTCATGTTCCTTCATATACTCAATAAATCCCGGAAACCAGACAGACGGTGAAGCAGCTGCAATGCCGGAAAATACATCTGTCTGATATGCTGCCCATAACGAGAACAGCCCCGCAAGAGAATATCCCCCGATATAATATGTCCTGCTTTTGTCTGTGCATAATGTCAGAATCTGCTCCAGTGTCCTGACAGCACCATCACCAAAGTCTTCATTTCCGAACACTGCCGGTGCTTTCCATGGAGACAACTCATAATTCCAGTCATCAACTTTTTGCAGCAATGAGTCTGAAATCTGTTGAAGTCCTTTTTTCGGATTTCTTCAACCTCATTCTTAAGAACAGATAATTCATGATCACCAGTCAACTGAATCAAAACAGTATCCGCATCTGGATTTCCATACTCATATATAGTCATATCTATCTGCTTACCTCGTAAAAATTTTTTTACTTTCTCAAGTTCCTTGACTTAAATTTTATTTTCAGCAAATTCAGTCAAACAAAAAATCTCTTTATATTGACTCTATTCTTCACTTTCTTTATTCCAAGTCATTCATAATTTCATTTTAAGATGACCGTAATTCTGCTTTTCTTGTTTTAAGTCATTCATATTCTCTTCTATACATGACTGTAATTGTACTTTTTTCGTTTCAGGTCATTTTCATCGGTTTCTTAAGATGACCGTAATTATACTTTTTTTCGTTTCAGGTCATTTATATTCCTATTTTCAGATGAACATAATAGATGAATTGAAATTTATAGTCATTATTTTTTCTTGTCTTATCACAAAACCAGTGCAATTATGTCTTTTTTTTCAGCAGGAGAATATACCGTTCTTTTTTTTACTTTGTCATAAAATCAAACACGCTCTAACATAATCCGCAGAATTTCTTTGTCTGTTTCTTTCATTCCTTCTTTGCCGATCTGTCCTACACAGCTGATGGTTTCGCCGGCTTCTTCCTTGAGGATTCCGGTATATGGCGCATAGGACTGACCGTTCATAGCAAGGTGATGTGCCAGGAATGCAGCATCAAGGCTGGCGGCGATTTTCGCTGCACAGGATATTTTCGCTCCATCACAGATGATTCCCGGAATATTGGCAAGAGTATTCTCTATGGTCTTCTTGATCACTGAAAGTTCGCCACCTCCCATGTAGGTAATCCCCGCACCGGCTGCACAGGATGCGGATACCGCACCGCAAAATGCGGAAAGTTTACCGATATACTGTTTCTGGTATACAGTTAAGAGATTAGAAAATACCAGTGCGCGGTAAAGTACATAGTCCGGAAGTTCCATTTCTCTGGCATACACGATCAGTGGTACGGAACAGGCAATCCCCTGGTTTCCACTGCCTGAGTTGATGACTACCGGCATATCGCATCCGCCCATTCTGGCTTCGGAAGCTGCGGCTGTGAGGCTGCGCATTTTGGTAAGCATATCATTGGAATAGGTTTCGCGTATTATCCGGCCGATTCCAAGACCGTATTTACCAGTCATTCCTTCATGAGCGATTGCCATATTGCTGCGGATCTGATTTTCTATAATTTCTTTGACATCATCAATTTCTACAGTATCTGCAAATGTTTTAATGTCTTCCAGATTGAGCAGAGTTCTGTCTGCTGCAGCCGGAGTTTCACCGGATTTATGATCTGAATCCAGCAGGACTTCCTGGTTCTTTACGATCTTTGTTACATTTATATGATCGTATTTGATCTCCAGACTTACTGTGTCATCCCCCTGCCTGCATTTCTATGATAAAGTGCAGGACTACCGGGGAGTCCAGAAGTTCTACTTTGCATATCTTTTTATCCAAAAGTTCACGACATCTCTTTCTTTCAAATTCATTTACATTCGAAAGAACTTCCATGTTCAGGGATGCGTTTCCGGCTACTGCACCGAGAACTACACCTGCTTCAATTCCAGTCAATCCGCCGGAGTTTGGAATGATAACACAACGGACATTTTTTTATAATGTTTCCACTGCATTTTGCAGTGATATGTTCCGGTTCTTTTCCCAAAACTTTCCTACGTGCTCTGGCTGCTCCATATGCCAGCGCGATCGGTTCTGTACACCCCATTGCAGGAACCATTTCTTCCTTCAGGATTCCTATATAACTCTCATATATCCTTTCATCTAACATTGTGCTGATGTCTCCTGTTCATTTTAATTAATACATATGATGTTATCCACGAATTGCTCCGCTGCAAAGCAGCTCCCGCAATCTTCTGCATATTTAAGTATGACATAATACTATCAGAATGTCCAGAAAGAATCAGCTAAGATCTGCTTCGTAATCCTTTAATTCTCCGGATGCCGTTATTGATAAACAATAAACCTGACGTATACTATGAATGCTATTCTGTAAGATTTCCGCTGAAAAACTGTCTGATAATATAATCTGAAACACTTTCTCAAATCTGTGGTTTGCTTCCTGTAAAATATTGTCAGCAACTGTTTCTGTTCGCACATTACTATTGAACCGCAACCGGGAAAGTTCTATAATGAGTTCCGACATCAGAAATCGGGTAAATACAATATTTCCGATGACGGACATTTTTAAGAATACGAGGTGGATAAGTTTATGAATATCAGCATACTGCTCATGGAACAGATCATTCAATTATTTCTTATGATCTTCATGGGATATTTGATCGTGAAAGTTAGGCTTGTAAAAGATGAAGACAGCAAGATTTTATCCAAAATCATTCTCTATCTGATCATTCCCTGTGTAATCATCAATGCTTTTCAGGTAGATTACACGATGGATACTGTAAAGGGATTGCTGCTTGCTCTGGCTGCATCTGTCATGACCCAGGTTCTTCTCCTGATCATTATCTCCATATCCGGAAAGCTTTTGCATCTGAATGAAGTGGAAATTGCTTCTGTTTATTATTCTAATTCAGGAAATTTGATCGTACCCATTGTGACCTTTATTCTTGGACAGGACTGGGTTTTATATGGATGTGTTTTTATGAGTGTGCAACTTATCTTTCTGTGGACACACTGCAAAAAGATTATCAGCCGGGAATCTTCCTTACGACTGGAAAAAGATTGTGTTAAATATTAACATGATTTCTATTTTATCGGTGTTGTACTTTTTTCGCAAAAATCCATTTGCCGGAGATCATCAATAATACTCTTGGCTCAGTGGGCAGCATGATAGGACCGGCCAGTATGATCGTAACCGGTATGCTGTTTGCAGGAATGAATCTGAAACAGATTTTTGCTGACAAAAGAGTATATTTTGTATCATTTCTTCGTCTGATTGCAGTGCCTTTGCTTGCACTTGTAATGATTAAGATCAGCCATCTGGCTATGTTCTCTGCAGACGGAAATAAAATTATGCTTATTGTCTTTCTGGCGATCATCACACCGTCTGCTTCCACAATAACCCAGATGTGCCAGGTATACGGAAATGATTCACGCTATGCCAGTGCCATCAATGTCATGACTACACTGTTCTCAATTATTACAATGCCGCTGATGGTAATGTTATTTGAGGCAGTTATATAAAACAATTACCTGTACATGAAAAAAGAAAGGAAATTACAATGAATATTACTGTTTATCTTGGAGCTTTGGAGGGGAATGATCCGGCACTTGGAAATGCTGTCCGGGAACTTGGTACATGGATTGGAGAAAGCGGAAATTCTCTGGTATATGGAGGTTCAAAGTCCGGTCTTATGGGACAGATAGCAGAAAGTGTGCTGAATGCCGGAGGAAAAGTAACAGGCGTGGAACCACAGTTTTTTTATAGATTCTGAACTGCAGTATGATGAGATCACAAAACTGATCGTCACAAAAGATATGGCTGAAAGAAAAGCAAAAATGATTGAACTTGGTGATGCATTTATTGCATTTCCAGGAGGCACCGGTACTCTGGAGGAAATCACAGAAGTTATGTCCATGGTTTCCCTCAAACACCTGGATGCCCCCTGTATTCTGTATAATCTGAATGGATATTATGACAGCCTGAAGCAGCTTCTTGACCATATGATCAAGATGGGGCTGTCCTCAGAAAATCGTCAGCAGGGAATTTATTTTGCTGATGATCTGGAAGATATTAAAGCACTTTTGGCTACAGTAACTAAGTAAAATTCAGATCGTAAACAATTGTCAAACACCCCTGGGGGATATTTACCTATTCATATATTGCATAGTTCATACTACTTTTTTCATGGTTTGAAATCCCCCTGGGAGGCTTGTTCTTTCCCATAATTTTGTTAAAATATAATCAATGCAGAGATCATTAAATATCAGTCAGCGAGATACTTAATGATTCATGTATCCGCACAAAGATTTGTGTCAGACAACAAATAAAGGTGCACAGACCTCCGCGCAATGCGCATCTAAAAACTCATTAGAAAAAGTACTTCTATCCGCAGGAAGTACTTTTTTAATACTGTAAAACTATTTCGTTCCTCGTGTATCTGTTAGAGTATGTTTGAAAATACTCGAAATATAATGAAGGGACAGGAGATCATAAACGACTCCTGTCCCTGTCTGTGAATATGTGTAACAGCACCGATTATTTTCGGATAGATTCAACCAGATTTCTGGCTTCTGCTGTCAGCTCTTTAATTTTGTCAAATGCGCCTGCTTTTACAAGCTCTCCTTTTACCATCCAGCTTCCGCCGCAGCATACGATCTTGTCAAAAGAAAGATAATCCTCCAGATTCTTTGCATTAATTCCACTGTAGGCATAAATTTAATTCCTGTGTAAGGTGCTGCCATAGCTTTAATCATGGCAACTCCTCCTGCCTGTTCTGCCGGGAAGAATTTTACAGTTTTCAGGCCACGTTTCACTGCCTGTGCTACTTCAGAAGGAGAAATGCATCCCGGTAAAACAGGAATCTCTTTTTTTTAGGCAATAATCTACAATCTCCGGATCAAAACCAGGGCTTACAATAAACTTTGCACCTGCTTTCACAGCTGCATCCACCTGTTCTGTGGTAAGTACAGTTCCGGCTCAACCAGCATTTCCGGAAATTTTCAGTCATCAGACGGATAGACTCTTCTGCTGCCGCTGTACGGAAAGTTACTTCTGCACATGGAAGTCCTCCTTCTACAAGCGCCTGGGCAAGCGGCACTGCATCCTTTACATCTTCCAGAACTACTACAGGGACAACTCCCACTTCATGAAATCTTTTCTGCTAAATCTTTCATTCGAATTTTCTCACCTTTCATAATGTTTTATCTCTTAATATCAAAATTCATTTCCATTACATGTCTGATCAGGGAAACGTCATCTGTAATATTTCCGTCTCCATGGATTGTATGCTTTACTGCGCTTGCAGCAACACCGAAGTTTACTGTATCCTCAGGTGTGTAATCATTCATCAACGCGTAGATGATTCCGCTTACAAATGCATCTCCGCCTCCCACTCTGTCCAGAATGTGGAAAGTCAGACGTCTGCTTTCATAGATTTTTCCATCTTTCCATAGATAAGCAGAAAGACTGTTTTCACTGCAGCTGTGTGCAAATCTCACATGTCTTGCAATGCATTTGATATTTGGATATCTTTCCACAAAAGCTTCAAATACTTTTTTCTGTTCATCACAGTTGGGCTGGAAAGGAACACCGTCCTTCACATCTCCGGCTGCATGATCCTCTTCATTTTTCCAGATATGATAAGGTTCAATTCCAAAAAGAACATCCACATATGGCAGACAAAGTGTGCAGAAATCTCTGGCTTCTTCCCAGCTCCATAAGGTGCTTCTGAAGTTTCCGTCAAAGCTTACTGTCATACCCATTTCCTTTGCAGTTTTCAGACAGGTCAGAATCAGTTCCCTGCAGCTTTTTCCAAGAGCAGGAGTGATACCGCTTAAATGAAGCCATGTATACCCTTCCAGCAGTTTTTTCACATCTGTCTTACTGAAATCATACTCAGAAAACGCACTGTGTTTTCTGTCATAAACTACCTTGCTCGGGCGGATCCCATATCCGGTTTCCAGATAATAGGTTCCCAGACGATGAGTAGGTGTCTCTTCTTCTGTGGAATAAACAATGCTGTCACAGTTTACATCATGCTTCGCATCATACGCACGGCACTTTTACCCAGACTGTTATCCGGCACAACTGTAAAAAATGAGGCATCAATTCCAAGATTTGCAAGGGAAAGGGCCACATTGGCCTCACTTCCCCCATATCTTGCTTCAAAGGTTGTAGCTGTTCTGATTTTTTCATAATCCGGCGGTGTCAGACGCAGCATAATCTCGCCGATGGTAATAAATTTATGCTTCATAATCAATACTCCAGATAAGCTCCCTTCATAGGGCTTGCTGCATGCTGGCTGAAAAGACGCAGCACACCTTTTTTGTATTTTGCTTCTCTTGGTTTCCAGTTTTTACGTCTTTCTGCAAGAATCTCATCGATTTCTTCCATGGACTTGCGCTCTCCTGCGATTCCGATGATATTTAATTTTCTTTCCATAACATCGATTTCGATCAGGTCGCCTTCCTCTACCAGTGCAATCGGGCCTCCGTCAACAGCTTCCGGGCTGCAATGTCCGATAACCGGACCTGTAGATGCACCGGAAAAACGGCCGTCAGTGATCAGGGCAATGCTCTTTCCAAGTTCTTTATCACTGCTGATTGCTTCGGAAGTATAGAACATTTCCGGCATTCCGCTTCCTTTCGGTCCCTCGTAACGGATAAATACAGCATCACCTTTCTGAACCTTATGTTTCAGTACTGCATCCAGGCATTCTTCCTCGCTGTCAAAAGGTCTTGCGCGAAGAACGGATTTAAACATTTCTTTCGGGCATGCAGTGTGTTTGATTACTGCGCCTTCCGGTGCCAGGTTTCCACGAAGGATCGCAATACTTCCATCTGTTCCGATTGCTTTATCATATGGACGGATAATATCTTCTTTTGTAAGATTTACATTATATCGTTTGTTAAATTCCTGAAGCCACTTCTCACATTTCTCATAGAATCCGTTGTTCTTCAGTTCTTCAAGGTTTTCACCCAGAGTCTTGCCTGTAACTGTCATAACGTCCAGATGGAGATGCTCTTTGATCTCTTCCATGATTGCCGGTACACCACCTGCATAATAGAAGCATTCTGCAGGCCAGCGTCCTGCAGGACGAACATCCAGAAGATATCTTGCATTTCTGTGAAGTCTGTCAAAGGTGTCTCCTGTGATCTCAATGCCAAATTCATGAGCAATTGCAGGAAGATGAAGCAGACAGTTTGTACTTCCGGAGATTGCTGCATGTACAAGGATTGCATTCTCAAAGCTGTCCATAGTTACGATATCAGAAGGACGCATATTTTCCATCTGTGCGATTCTTACAGCCTGTCTTCCCGCTTCTCTTGCAAAAGCCAGAAGATCCGGACTTGTGGATGGCATCAGTGCTGTACCCGGAAGTGCAAGTCCCAGTGCTTCTGCCATGATCTGCATTGTAGATGCTGTTCCGATAAAGGAACATGCACCACAGCTTGGGCAGGCATTGCATTTTGCCCAGTCAAGCTTCTCTTCGTCAATTTCGCCACGTTCAAATTTAGCGCTGTACATTCCAAGCTGTTCCAGCGTCAGCATTTCCGGTCCTGCATTCATAGTTCCGCCCGGTACAAATACAGACGGAATATTAACTCTTGCAAGTCCCATCAGATTTCCGGGTACACCCTTATCACAGCTGGAAAGATAAACTCCTGCATCAAATGGTGTTGCATTTGCATGAATTTCAATCATGTTTGCGATCATTTCACGACTGGCAAGACTATAGTTAATTCCATCTGTACCCTGGCTTTCTCCGTCACAGATATCTGTGCAGTGATAAGGGCACCAAATCCGCCTTCCTCAG
>ENA-OQAR01000408-OQAR01000408.1-human-gut-metagenome-genome-assembly--contig:-NODE-408-length-13067-cov-5.224189_pt1 | contig 13067 bp, 17 predicted proteins | sample MGYA00242738_ERZ504533 | MGnify/ENA primary metagenome ERZ504533 (study PRJEB26092, sample SAMD00036276) | human gut metagenome | host: Homo sapiens | study: EMG produced TPA metagenomics assembly of... | reverse complement strand
GTTCGCTGTTTCCGCCACTGGCGGCGCTCACCTTTGCAGCATCCAGTATTATCTGCGCTTTTGGCTTGGCATCTGCCGCACCTCGCTCGCCGTATCGGCACTTAGAATTATGCGGTATTGCCCTAAAAATATACGGTAAAACGCGCATGTCTATCTGCGGGCGGTGCGCCATAACAATCAGGCGGCGGGAAACAGAATCCCGACCGGGAAAGGAAAAACAATGAAACGTATTCTGGTCGTAGAAGACGAAGCCAGCATCCGCGAACTTGTGGCACTGAACCTGAAAATGACAGGCTGGGAAGTATTGGAAGCCCCCAGCGCGGAACGTGCGCTGGAGTTGATCCAGAAAAATCCCCCCTGCGATGTAGCGCTGCTGGATATCATGCTGCCGGGCATGGATGGGTTTTCGCTGTGCGAAACCATCCGCCACGGCGACCCGTACATCGGTATTATTATGGCGTCCGCCAAAGGGCAGGAGAGCGATAAGATCCGCGGCCTTTCCATCGGCGCGGATGATTACATCACCAAGCCGTTCTCGGTGTCGGAGCTGATGGCCCGCGTGGAAGCGCTGACCCGCCGAGTGCGCCGCAGCGCCACTGCGGACGATGAACAGGCAGGCTCCGAGCCGGATCAGCTGGTCAGCGGCCCCTTTGTGCTGGATGAAAAAAGCCGCGTGCTGTACAATCCGGCAAGCCATTGACCTGACCCAGGTGGAATTTCAGATCATGGAGCTGTTTTTCCACAACCCCGGCACTGCCCTGGTGCGCGAAAAGATCCTGGAAGGCGTTTGGGGCAAGGGGTATTTCGGCGATGTCAAGATCGTGGATGTCAACATCCGCCGCCTGCGCATGAAAGTGGAAGATGAACCCAGCAGCCCCCAGCACATTTTGACCGTCTGGGGCTATGGCTACCGCTGGAACGCATAATTACCGCATTTTTATGGAAAGGGGGCTGCCGCCTGTGCAGAGCATTACCCGCCGCTGGCTGCGCGGCAGCCTGCTGATTACCATTTGCATCCTGGCTGCGGCGCTGGGGCTGTTTTTGTATTACAGCCACCAGAATTTGTACGGCGGGGTGCAGCGTGCCATGCAGGCGCGGTTTTCCACCGTGGAGGGACGTTTTGCAGGCAACCGGCACCGCCGGCAGCAGCCAGGCAACGTCCGAAAGCCGCAGCCAGTCCCTGCGCCGCACGGTGGAACAGTTTGATGAAAAAGATAAGTTCGAGTTCATGCTGTTGGATTCCTCCGGCGTGGTGCTGGCAACCTCCAGCGGCACCATGAACAAGAATCTGCTGAGCGAGGGCAGGGATTTTTATCAGGCTGTCACCGGCTCCACCGGTAGCGGCATGGTCACTTTCCGCACAGCGGACGGCGAACACGTGATGGCTGTTACCAGCTGGTGCCTTATGCGGCAGGCAATGTGACGGCCATGCGCCTTGTTACCAGCCTGACGCTGGTGGACCGCCAGTGGTACAGCACGCTGATGGTTTCGTTCGGCGTGGCGGCGGTGGTGCTGGGGTTTGCGGTGTTTAGCGGCCTGTTTTTTATCCGCACCATTGTGCGGCCGCTGGGCCAGGTGGAAGCCACCGCCAATCGCATTGCCCACGGCGATTTGACCACCCGCCTGCCGGATGCCCCGTATGACGATGAGATCGGCCGCCTGTGCAAAGCCATCAACCAGATGGCCGAGGACCTGACAAAAACGGAACGGATGAAAAACGAGTTCATCTCCTCTGTCAGCCACGAACTGCGCACTCCGCTGACCAGCATCAAAGGCTGGGTGGAAACCATCGCCAACATCCGTGACCCCGATGACGAAAACTACCGCAAGGGTATTACCATTATCCGCAGTGAGACCGACCGCCTGTATGATATGGTGGAGGAACTGCTGGATTTTTCCCGCCTGCAAAACGGCATCAAGCTGAACTGCGAGGTGCTGGATTTTGTGGCCGAAGCCACCGACGCTGCCCTGTTTGTGGAAGCTCGCATCCGGCAGGAGGGGCTGCACCTTGTGTATGACGAACCGCCGGAGCCGTATCCCGTTTGGGCTGACCCCGCCCGCCTGCGCCAGGTGTTTGTCAACGTATTTGATAACGCCATCAAATATTCGCCGCCGGAAGGAACCATTTTCTTTACTCTGACCCGCACCGCCACCACCGTAACGGCCAGCATCCGGGACCAGGGCCGCGGCATTGCGCCGGATGACCTGCAAAACGTAAAGATGAAATTCTTCAAAGCCAAAAAACGCCGTGCGTGGTTCCGGCATCGGCCTGGCGGTGGTGGATGAGATCACCAAAGCACTGGGCGGTACGGCGGATATCACCTCAACGTTGGGGCAGGGTACCACCGTTACCATCACCCTGCCCATCTACCACGCTGGGCAGGAACATCTGCACGCGCCGATTTGACCGCAAAAATAAAGGAGAACCCATGCCGCAAGAACAACGTCCAACTGAAAAATTCCGTACCTCTGTGGGCGGCCAGGCCCTGATGGAGGGCATTATGATGCGCGGCCCTGAAAAAATCTGCTGCGCGGTACGCCGCCCGGACGGCACGATTGATCTGAGCTATTCCGATGTGACCACCCACTGGTACAATAAAGTTCCCCTGGTGCGCGGAGTGTGCAATATGGTGGAAAACCTGATGAACGGGTACAAATACCTGATGCACTCCGCCGATATTGCCATGACGGAAGAGGAAAAAGAGGAAGAAAAGCAGAACGAGAGCAAGCTGGACCGCTGGCTGGACGAACACGCCGGCCCCAAGGTACAAAGTGCGCTGATGACCCTTTCCGCCTGCGCAGGTGTAGTGCTGGCAATTTTTTTGTTTACCTTTCTGCCTACGTTCCTGACTGGGTTGGTGGCAAAAATGATCCCCATGGGGCGCTGGCCGCGAGTCATCTTGGAAGCAGTGCTCAAGCTGGCAATCTTTTTGGGTTACATGTTCCTCTGCACCCGCATGAAGGAAATCCACCGCATGTTCCAGTACCACGGGGCTGAGCACAAAACGATTGCCTGCTATGAGGCAGGTGAGGAATTGACGGTTGCTAACATCCGCAGACATACGCGGTTCCCACCCCCGCTGCGGCACCAGTTTTTTGATTCTGGTCATTCTGGTCAGCATTGTGCTGTATGCGGTGCTGCCGTGGAGCGGTACCATGCTGCGCGTGCTGTACAAGCTGGCCATGCTGCCGCTGCTGGTGGGCATCTGTTATGAGATTTTGAAGTGGGCAGGGCGTTCCAACTCACTGCTGGCACGGGCTGTTTCGGTGCCGGGGCTTTGGCTGCAGCACCTGACGACCTTTGAGCCGGAAGATGACATGATTGAAGTGGCCATCGCCGCCGTTACCCCCGTACTGCCCAAAAAGCCGGAGGACGGCCAATGGTAACGCCGCTTGCCCCACAGCAGCTGGCGGGCATTCTGCCGCGCCAGGCTGTGCGCATGGTGCAGGATGCTCTGCAGGCCGCAGGCTGCCCCGATGCTGATTACGACGCCCGCGAACTGCTGCGCATTGCCGCTGGAAAAGATCCGCGCTTGCTGTTTGACCCGCTTACCCGGCCGCAGGCTGAGTGCCTGGCGGAACTGGCGGCTCAGCGCATGCAGCGGGTGCCGCTGCAATACCTGGCAGGGGAGTGGGACTTTCTGGGGTTGACCTTCAAAGTCGGCCCCGGTGTGCTCTGCCCCCGCGCAGACAGCGAGGTGGTGTGCGAAACTGCCATTGAGCTGTTGCAGCAGATGGGAAAACCTGAGCCCCGGGTGCTGGACCTGTGCGCCGGAACTGGCTGCCTGGGCATTGGCATCCGCCATTTTGTGCCAAGTGCCAGCGTGACCTGCGTGGAAAAAAGCCCGCAGGCGCTGCAATACCTGCAAGCCAACGTACATGGCACCGGTGTGCAGGCAAAGGCAGCGGATGTGCTGCAATACTGGCGAGAGCTTATGCCCCAAAGCGTGCAGCTGATCATCTCCAACCCGCCGTACCTGCCGGGGCAGAGATGCAGGCCCTGATGCCGGAGACCGCCCACGAGCAGCTATGGCGCTGGACGGCGGAACGGATGGGTTGGATTTTTACCGCGCCATTGCCGCCCACTACCGTGATATTGCCTGCCCCGGTGGGTGGCTGGTGTTTGAGATTGGCTGTGCCCAGCGGGCGGATGTGATGGAGATATGCCGCCAAAACGGCTGGAAGCAAGTGCAGGCAAGGAAGGATTACGGCGGCAACGACCGTGTGGTGTACGCCCAACGGGTGAAATAAATCTGATTTTCAACGTTTTGCAGCTGAAATGTGGAAAATGCGAAGAAAAATTTTGAAAAGATGACAACAAATGGTTGTAATTCGTGCCGCGATTGGTTATAATAATACCTGATAAACGCAGGACGACCATTTGGATAGCGGCGCACCTGCCGTACAAAATAAAAACAGCACCGCAGTTGCCTGTGGTGCGTATGGGATACAACGCACGATCGCTCAGATAAGGAGATATAAACTTATGGCAGCAAAAAAGGAAAGTTCATCCAAGCAGCTCCCCACCGGCCCGGCAGGGGATAAAAAGGCAGCGCTGGAGACGGCACTGGCCCAGATCGAAAAGCAGTTTGGCAAAGGCGCCGTGATGAAGCTTGGGACCAACGTTGCCATGCAGGTGGATGCCATTTCCACCGGCAGCCTGGGGCTGGACCTGGCGCTGGGCATCGGCGGCCTGCCACGCGGACGCATCATTGAGGTATATGGGCCGAATCTTCCGGTAAAACCACCCTGGCCCTGCATGTTCTGGCTGAAGCCCAGAAGCTGGGCGGCGAGGTTGCCTTTATCGACGTTGAGCACGCCCTGGATCCCACCTATGCCCGCGCTTGGCGTTGACATTGACAGCCTGCTGGTCAGCCAGCCGGATACCGGCGAGCAGGCCATGGAATCTGCGAGCTCTGGTACGCTCCGGCGCGATTGACGCTATTGTTGTGGACTCTGTTGCTGCCATGGTGCCCAAAGCCGAAATGAAGGCGAAATGGGCGATTCCCACGTTGGCCTGCAGGCCCGCCTGATGAGCCAGGCTCTGCGTAAGCTGACCGGCATCATCGGCAAAACAAACACCGTCTGCATCTTTATTAACCAGCTGCGCGAAAAAGTCGGTGTGATGTACGGCAACCCTGAAGTGACCACCGGCGGCCGCGCCCTGAAATATTATTCCTCTGTACGGATTGATGTGCGCCGCATTGAGGGCCTGAAGGACGCCAGCGGTTCCTTTATCGGCAACCGTACCCGCGCCAAGATCGTCAAGAACAAAGTGGCACCCCCGTTCCGTGAGGCCGAGTTTGACATCATGTTCGGCGAGGGAATCTCCAAACTGGGCGAAATGATCGATCTGGGTGCTAAGCTGGGCATTGTGCAAAAGAGCGGCGCATGGTTCAACTATGGCGATATCCGCCTGGGCCAGGGCCGCGATAACGCCAAGCTCTACCTGAAAGAACACCCTGATGTGGCTGCTGAGATTGAAAAGCAGGTGCGCGAAAATGCGGACCGTCTGCTGGCGGCCGGCAAAAAGGGAACCGTGAAGCCGCTGGAGAAGCCGGCTGTTACCCCCGTTGCTGCTGAAGATGCCCCTGCCGCTCCCATGGCGGATGCACCCAAGACCACCGGCAGCGAGATGGACCTCGACATCATGGTTGACGAATAAGCGATGCCGAAGCTGACACAGGTAAAAGAAACAAAAAGAGGCCGCTATGCGCTGTTCTTTGATGGCGAGTTTGCCTTTTCGCTGGACGAGGACACCTTTGCCATGGCGGGGCTGCATACCGGGGATGAGCTGGAAGAATGGCAGATCCATGACCTGCAGACCAAAAGCGACACCCGCAAGGCTGTGGATAAAGCCATGGACCTGCTGGCCCTGCGGGACCATGCAGCCGGGGAGCTTTATCAAAAGCTCTGCCGCAGCTTTGACCCCCACAGCGCTGCCGCCGCCGTGGCAAAAATGCAGGAGCTGAACCTGCTGGATGACGCCGGTTTTGCCCGCCGCCGTGCGGCGGAGCTGCTGCGCAAGCGCAAGAGCCGCCGTGCAATTCTGGATGATCTGCACGCCAAAGGCATTGACCGCGGCGCGGCCGCCGAAGCGGTGGAAGCTCTGTTTGCCCAAAGCGAGGAGGACGAGGAGGAAAACCCGGAGCTGGCCAATGCCCGCGCACTGGTGGAACGCCACTATGCCGCAAAGCTGGCACAGGGCAAATGGCAGCAGGTAGCTGCCGCTTTGGCACGGCGCGGGTTCTCCCACAGCGTGATCCGCCAGGCATTGGCAGATGCCGAGACAGAAGAAACCGAAGCGTAACACAAAAAAAGTACACACCGCAGGGGCAAAAAATGCTCCTGCGGCATTGTGGTATCAATGCACCGAACGGATAGCTTTGCCTGAATTTTGCCCAAGCAAGCGGCAGAGCCCAACATAACATACTGAAAAGAGAGACAGGAACAACCATACATGAATATTGCAATTATTTCCCTTGGATGCCCCAAAAACCAGGTCGATGCTGATGTATTCTGCCACGCGCTGATCAAGGCGGGCCACCAGACGGTTGCGGACCCTGAACAGGCGGACATTATTATTGTCAACACCTGCGGCTTTATCCAGTCCGCTAAAGAGGAAGCCATTGAAAACATTTTGATGGCCTGCCAGTATAAGCAGCAGAACCCCAACCTGAAGGTGATCGTGACCGGCTGCCTGGCTGAGCGCTATAAAACCCAGATTGTGAGCGAAATGCCGGAAGTGGACGCCGTTGTGGGCATTGGCTCCAACGCCGCTCTGCCCGCCATTGTGGAGCGCCTGACCGCCAACGGCGCGGGCCAGGTGGAAAGCTATGGCCCCAAATGCGATATGGAGCTGGGCGGTGCCCGTGTTATCAGCACGCCGCGCCACTATGCTTACCTGAAAATTGCCGAAGGCTGCAACAACCGCTGCCATTACTGCGCCATCCCGCTCATCCGCGGCCCGCTGCGCAGTCGCCCCATTGACGACTGTGTTGCCGAAGCTCGCTGGCTGGCCGGGGAGGGCGTGAAAGAGCTGATCCTGGTGGCGCAGGACCCCACCGCTTACGGCGAGGACTGGGGCAAACCCGGCGCAGTTTGCGAACTGTTGGATAAGCTGAACACCATTGAGGGCATCCGCTGGATCCGTGTGCTGTACGCCTACCCGGAGCGTATCTCCGATGAATTCATCGCAGCCCTTGTGCGCAACAATAAGGTTGTGCCGTATCTCGATCTGCCTATCCAGCACTGCGATGACGAGGTGCTGAAAAACATGAACCGCCGCGGCGGCCGCAAAGAAATTGAGGATGCCATCCGCCGCCTGCGCGCGGCCATCCCCAACATCACGCTGCGCACCACCCTGATTGCAGGTTTCCCTGGTGAGACCGAGGAACAGTACAGCGAGCTGTGCGACTTTGTCAAAACCGTCAAGTTTGACCGCCTGGGCTGCTTTGCCTATTCCGCCGAGGAAAACACCGTGGCCGCCAAGATGGACAACCAGATTGACGAGGAAGTCAAGCAGCGCCGCGCAGACCACATTATGGAGCTGCAGGCCGAGATCAGCGCGGAAAAGGAAGCAGAAAAGGTCGGCAAGACCTATGAGTGCATCTGCGATGGCGTGGACGATGAAACCGGCATGTACCTGCTGCGCTCCGCAGCAGACTGCCCGGAAATTGATGGCAGCATCATGACCCCGGCAGATACCCCGCTGGAAGCCGGCGCGTTCTATAACGTTACCATCACCGATGCCGATACTTATGATCTTTATGGTTATGCGGAAAGCAAAGTGGAGGAATAAACCATGAATCTGCCTAACAAATTAACGATGATGCGTGTCATCATGGTGCCGTTCTTTATGGTATTTGCTGCCATGAGCCACATGGGCACGCCCCAGTTCAATGCAACGTATGCCTTGATAGCGGGTATTCTGTTTGCTGTGGCTAGCTTTACGGATTTCCTGGATGGCTACCTGGCCCGCAAGAACCACCTGGTAACGGACTTTGGCAAGTTTATGGACCCGCTGGCTGATAAAATGCTCACCACCGCCGCCATTATTTATATGGTGGTGGACGGTGTCTGCTCCCCCGTGGTGCTGGCCATCATCATGTTCCGCGAGTTTGCTGTGGCCGGTGTGCGCATGATTGCGGCAGAGTCCGGTACCGTCATTGCCGCAAACATGTGGGGCAAGGTCAAAACCGTGCTGCAGATGGTCACCATCATCTTCTATTACTTTGCCATGGCGCTCGCCCCGGCGGACGGCGTTGGGGTTATCAGCTTTACCACCCAGGTGCTGTGCTGGGCCGTTGCTGCCGTTACCGCACTTTCCGGCTGCATCTACCTGTGGCAGAATCGTTCCTGCTTTATGCAGGCAAAATGATGCTGCCCCCTTGCAACCGCTTATCAGGGCGGCTATAATAAATCTGAACGGTTTGCAGGTTTAGCCGCGCCGTACCAGCAAAGTTGGGAAAGGAAGTTCCTGTCCATGCAGATTTTTAATACCATGACCCGCAAAAAGGAAGATTTTATCCCGCAGGAGCCGGGCGTTTATCGCATTTACGTCTGCGGCCCTACGGGTGTATAACTATATCCATATCGGCAATGCGCGCCCCATGATCGTGTTTGACACGCTGCGCCGCTATCTGGAGTACCTTGGCAACAAGGTGCTGTATGTCTCCAATATCACCGATATTGACGATAAACTGATCAAAAAAGGCCAGGAGAATGGCACCACCATGCAGGAGGTTGCCCGCAAGTTCGAGGCCGAGTACATCAAAGATTCCGAGGGCCTGAACGTTAAGACCCCCACCGTGCGCCCCCGCGCAACCGAGCATATCGGTGAGATCATCAAGATCGTCAAGGACCTGGTCGAATCCGGACATGCTTACGTTGCCCACAACGGCGATGTCTACTTCCGCGTTAAGTCTGATCCCGGTTACGGCAAGCTGAGCCACCTGAACTTGGACGACCTGGAAAGCGGCAACCGCGAACTGCGCAGCCAGATGGATGACGACCTGAAAGAAGACCCCGCAGATTTTGCTATCTGGAAGGCCGCCAAGCCGGGCGAGCCTTCCTGGAACAGCCCCTGGGGCCAGGGCCGTCCGGGCTGGCACATTGAGTGCAGCGCCATGGCCCGTAAGCACCTGGGCAAGACCATCGACCTGCATGCAGGCGGCCAGGACCTGATCTTCCCCCATCACGAAAACGAGATTGCACAGTCGGAGTGCGCCAACGGCTGCACCTTCAGCCATTACTGGATGCACAACGGCTTTTTGAACATCAACAACCAGAAGATGTCCAAGAGCGCCAACAACTTCTTTACCGTGCGTGAAATTGCTGATAAGTACGGCTATGAGCCGATCCGTTATTTTATGCTCACCGCTGGTTACCGCATGCCGCTGAACTATACGGTGGACCTGATCGAGAGCTGCAAGAACAGCTTGGAGCGCCTGTACACCTGCCGCGATAACCTGGATTTTGCCATCCGCAATGTCCATGGCACTGACACTGCCCTGACTGAAAAGTGCGAAGAAGCACGCAAAAAGTTCAAGACCGCCATGGATGACGACCTGAACACCCCCGATGCGCTGGCCGCCATTTTTGAGTTCGTTAAGGACATCAACACCATGTCCGATGCTGCCGATAAGGTACGTTGGAAAAGGCCGCCGCCACGTTTGACGAGCTGACCGGTGTGCTGGGCCTGATGTACAACCGCAAGGCTGAGGAAGCCCCCGACGAAGTGAAGCAGCTGGTGGAAGAGCGCACCGCAGCCAAAAAGGCCAAGGACTTTGCCCGCGCCGATGCTCTGCGCGCCAAAATCACTGAGCTGGGCTGGAATGTGATGGACACCGCCAAGGGCCCGCAGCTGACCAAGCTATAATTATTACTGCACAATCACGGCAAAACAAAGGAATTGGAAACAGGGAAGCATCTGCCTCTGCTTCCAGTTCCTTATTTTATTGCAGCGGCAAATACGCTGCATTATCTGGAGAGTTTAGAATGACAAATACCAGAACCAAACAGGAAGAGCGAACGCTGTATATTATATTGGCCGCAGCGCTTGCCGTGCGCCTGCTGCTGGCCCTTGTTACTGAAGGCTACACCTATGATATGAGCTGCTTTGTGGCCTGGGGGGATAAGCTGGCCAGCGAAGGTCCCGCGGCCTTTTACAGCGCCGATTATTTTGCGGACTACCCGCCCGGCTACATCCTTGTGCTGGGGCTGGTCAGCCTGGTGCGCAAGGCGCTCCAACTGAGCTATGAATCCCGCTGGACCTATTTTTTGCTGGCACTGATCCCCGCAATCTGTGATTGTGCCGCCGTGGTGCTGCTGGACCATATCAGCCGCCGGTATATGGGGCAGGGCAGGGCACAGCGCTGCCTGGTGCTGTTTGCGGCGTTCTGCCCGCTGACCTTGTTTGATACCGGCATCTGGAAGCAGATCGATGGGGCTTTTGCGCTGCCGCTGCTGCTCTGCTTCTGGCTGCTGGAAGAGCGCCGCTACCTGCTCGCTGCGGTGCTGTACGGCGTGGCGCTGGCCATCAAGCCGCAGGCACTGTTGGCTGGGCCGGTGCTGGCCGTCTGCTTTTTGGTGGCTATTGCGGATGCCGTGCGGAATGGCAAAAGCCCGCTGAAATCGGTCGGCCAGATTTTTGGCGGTGCTGCGCTGGCTTTGCTGCCGCCGCTGCTGGCGGGCCTGCCGTTTTACGGGGCAAAAATCTGGTGCCGTCCTTGATCGATAAGTACATCACCACGGCGTCTGGCTACCAGTATGCCACCATCAATGCGTTCAACTGGTTTGCAGCGCTGGGCGGCAACTGGCAGGCGCTGGATGCTTGCCCGGTGTTTAACCTGAGCTGGAAAGTGCTGGGCATTTTCAACATCGCTGTTATCACGGTGCTGCTTGTGGTGCTGGCGGTCATCAGCTGGCGGGCGGGGCAGTTTTCCCCGCTGCTGCTGGCAGCGTTTTATACGGTGGGAATTTTTACCTTTGCCCATTGCATGCACGAGCGTTACCTGGTGCTGGGCATGCTGCTGGTACTGCTTGCTGCGGCGCGCTGGAATGACATCCGTCTGTATGGCGCCGGGTTTGGTCTGTCGATAACGGGCTTCTTGAACCTGGAAACTGTGTATACCCTGGTAGGCAGCGATGACGAGTGGCTCAGCAGCGATACCAGCCGCGAGTTTGCCATGGCAGTGGGCTTTGCCGAAACGGCAGCCTTTGTGCTGCTGGCTTTCACCGCGTGGGCCATCTGCCGCCATGGAGCGATTTCTCCACTGGCAAAAGTGGAAACCATCGAAAAAGATAAAACAAAAACAGTGCAGAAAAAGCTGGAACTGTGCACCCTGCGCATTGATCCGCAGCCTGCCTGGACGGCTAAAGAGAAGAAAGCCTTGGCAACGCTGACGTTGATCGTTGCTGTGGTGAGCTTTGCCTACCTTGGCAGCATGAAAGCACCGCAGAACCCTGTGGATGCTACGGACAGCACGGCAACCATCGACTTTACCCCGCAACAGGACGCGGTGGAAATCTGGGTGTACCCCGGCATTTCCACGGCGGCAGCCTGCGCATCACGGATGCAGCGGGCAATGAGCTGTACCAGAAGGAACTGAGCTATGCAACGCCGTTCTGCTGGAGCAAAACGGCCATCACGGCTCCGGCAGGGCAGACCCTGACCGCAACGATTGAAAATGCGCAGATGTTTGAACTGGCCCTGCGGGATGCCACCGGTGCGCTGGTGCCGGTAACGGGCGGCGATGCCCTGTTTGATGAGCAGAGCGAAGTGCCAGATGCCATCAGCCAGCTGAACAGCATGTATTTCGATGAAATCTATCATGGCCGTACTGGGTACGAAATGCTGCACCGCATGACGGCATACGAAACCACCCACCCGCCGCTGGGCAAAGATTTTATCATGCTGGGCATTGCTATTTTGGAATGACAGCCTTTGGCTGGCGCTGTGCCGGAACGCTGTTCGGCGTGATGCTGGTGCCGCTGATGTGGTGCTTTGCCCGCCGTCTGACCCACAAACGCTGGGCCGGGGCCATGGCAGGTGCGCTGATTGCCGCTGGGTTCATGCGATTTTCCCAAAGCCGCATTGCCACAATCGATATTTACGGTACGTTCTTTATCCTGTTAGGCGCATATTTTATGGTATGGTATTGCCAGAGCGTGCTGCAAAACGGCGTAAACGGCTCGCTGCTGCCCATGACGCTGGGCGGCGTGGCATTTGGGCTTGGGTGTGCATCCAAGTGGACCGGAATTTATGCCGGGGCAGGGCTTGCGGTATTGTACCTGGGTGTGCTGTATGCCCGCTGGAAGCAAAAACAGCCGGGTTTCTGGAAAGAATTCCGGATGGCTGCTGTGGGCGGTGTGGCGTTTTACATCGTTGTGCCGTTCCTGATCTATCTTGCATCCTACCTGCCTTATTGGTGGAAAGACCCTACCTTTGGTTTGCGGGATTGGTGGGATTGCCAAACCTACATGTACTGGTACCATTCCACCCTGAAAGCAACCCACCCGTTTGAAAGCCGCTGGTACACCTGGCTGCTGGACCTGCGCCCAGTGTGGTATTACAAAAATTCTTACCTGGAAGCTGGGCTTCAGGGCAGCATTGCGGGTTTTTATAACCCGGTCATTTGCTGGGCGGGGCTGTTCTGCATTTTGCTGCTGCTGTGGCGCCAGGTTTCGGCTCGCGGCACGGCAAAGGGAGCGGGCGTTCTGATCTTGTACGCCAGCCAGCTGCTTTCCTGGATGCTGGTATCGCGCTGCACTTTCATGTACCATTACTTCCCCAGCTCGGTCTTTGCGTTGACGGCCATTGTGCTGGTTTTAACGCAGATGAAGCGGCAGGACCGCGCCAAAAAGATTGGCGCGGGGCTGTGCATTGCGGCGCTGGTGTGCTTTGCCTGGTTCTATCCCGTTCTGTCCGGCTTACCCGTGCCGACCCTGTGGGCGCAGAGCACCAAGATTTTGCCGAGTTACGGGTTCTATTAAGGCAGTTACGGGGAGTCTTTTTCGCTTTTGAAGCTAGGACGCGAACTGAAAATATTTTATTATTTACACTG
>ENA-OQAR01000407-OQAR01000407.1-human-gut-metagenome-genome-assembly--contig:-NODE-407-length-13081-cov-2.397483_pt1 | contig 13081 bp, 18 predicted proteins | sample MGYA00242738_ERZ504533 | MGnify/ENA primary metagenome ERZ504533 (study PRJEB26092, sample SAMD00036276) | human gut metagenome | host: Homo sapiens | study: EMG produced TPA metagenomics assembly of... | reverse complement strand
ATAATAAAACAGGTGAAATTTTGGAGCATAAATACCCTATTAATAGGCTTTGCAATGATTCTATCATTGAGCATATTTAACTAAAGAATGAGCATTATAATTTGGAATTAGAAAAGGAGTTAAAAAAGGAAATTTATTTCGTAATCTTTTTATGATTATCGAATATATTTACTATATTTGCTACGTGAATTTTGAATAATTATGAGAGAAACTTATAAAATAAAACTTCAGTATAAAACACTTGAGTAATTTTTAGGTCTGTGTGAACAAATAAAACAATAGAATTGTTTCAATAATATAAACCGAGAATCTTTCGAAACTAGTAGCCAAAATGAAGCTTATCGTCAAAATAGGATTAATAGTCCTGCTTTTAATGTTTAATTATCAGGGAGTCGATGCAGATGTTGTTTCTTCCGCTATTGACAGATATGCTACTACTACAGAACATCAAGATAATATGGCATCTGATCATGGTACATTGGATACCATGTCTTTCACCCACTCTTTACTCACAGGGCAACAGCAGGTATTAGCGAAACTAATGCCCGACGATCTCCGTATCCGCAGAGCAGAGGAACTTCAACAGAACTTCTTAAAAATTCTCATAGGTCGTTTTTCACTACGGGAAGAAATACTGGCAACTGACCGCGCTAAGATCTTTCCGTCTAATCCATTCATTGTGTGTCTCCGGCATGTCATTTATTTTCGTGTTCACGCTGAGACGCATTTTGATTTAAATTAATCGTTATAAATTTAGTTGTTTCACTTCTCGGCGCCCTGCAGAGTGTCGGGGTTGGTATAGAATTGTCATTTAACTATAACGATTAATTAAAACATATATCATGGAAACTATTCAAAATAAAACTACTAATAAGATTGTAGGTATTAAAAATGCGGGTTGGGTAATTATATGCTGCTTTATCATTGCAGTTTGTATCTATCACTTCATATTGGGGAATCCATCTAACTTTATGAATAATGACCCTAATAACCATCCGTTGCCGGGCAGTTTCCTGGGAACAATTTACAAAGGTGGTGTAGTGGTGCCCATTATCCAGACCCTGTTGCTCACCGTCATAGCGTTGAGCGTTGAGCGTTATTTAGCCATCCGGTCTGCTTTTTGGCAGAGGTTCGCTGGTGAAATTCGTCGCTAATATTAAATCTACCCTGGCCGCTGGTGATATGAAGAAGGCACAAGAGCTATGTGATAAACAAGGCGGTTCTGTAGCCAATGTAGTTACTTCGACTTTAAGAAAGTATGCCGACGTGGAAAACGATGCGACACTTTCCAAGGACCAGAAAGTACTGGCCATTCAAAAAGAATTGGAAGAAGCAACTGCACTGGAGCTCCCTATGATGGAGCAGAATCTGCCTGTTATCGGTACAATCACCACATTGGGTACCTTGATGGGACTACTCGGTACGGTAATTGGTATGATCCGTTCATTTGCAGCTTTGTCTGCCGGTGGTGGTACGGACTCCATGGCTTTGTCACAAGGTATTTCCGAGGCGTTGATCAATACGGCATTCGGTATCTTGACAGGTGCATTGGCGGTTATTTCTTATAACTACTACACTAATAAGATTGATAAATTGACTTACAGCCTCGATGAAGTAGGTTTCTCTATTGTACAGACCTTTGCGGCTTCTCATAAATAATCGTGCCAACCCTTTAAAATAAACTGCTATGGGTAGAGCAAAGATTAAAAAGAAAAGTACGTTCATAGATATGACGGCCATGAGTGACGTCACTGTGTTGCTGCTTACTTTCTTTATGTTGACTTCAACATTCGTAAAGAAGGAGCCGGTACAGGTGTTTACTCCAGCCTCCGTTTCTGAAATCAAGATTCCGGAAACGAATATCCTTCAGATTCTGGTGGACCCGCAAGGGAAAATATTTATGAGCCTCGACAAACAGCCCGACATGAAGGCCGTATTGGAGAAAATGGGTGAGGAGTACGGAGTTGATTTTACTCCTGAGCAGGAGAAGAAATTTGTGACAGCTTCTACATTTGGTGTCCCGATGAGAAGCATGCAGAAATATCTGGATCTGCCTTCCGACCAGCAGGATAAACTGTTGAAAAATGAAGGTATCCCCTGTGACAGTACAGATAATCAGTTTAAATCATGGGTACGCAGTGCTCGTCAGGTGAATCCTGATTTACGTATTGCTATCAAAGCTGATGCGTCAACTCCCTACGCTGTGATTAAAAACGTAATGAACTCACTTCAGGACCTCAGAGAGAACCGGTACAATCTGATTACTTCTCTGAAGACTACTTCTGATAAATAAAACCGAATAATTATGAGTGCTGAAGTACAAGAAAGCAGCAAAAAAGGAAAGGGTTCGAAGCAAAAAAAGATGACTGTCCGCGTAGACTTTAACGCCTATGGTGGATATGAACATGTTGCTGATTACTTTCTTTATGCTGTGTACCACGCTGAGCAAACCTCAGACGATGGAAATAAGTATGCCGAGCAATGACAAGAACATCACTGAAGAGCAGCAGAGCAAGGTGAAGGCTTCACAAGCAATTACCCTGTTACTGGCCGGAGGAGATAAATTGTATTATTATGAAGGAGAACCTAATTATAAAGACTATACATCGCTGAAGGAAACTTCCTATAATGCAGATGGTCTGCGTTCCATTCTTCTTAAAAAGAACTCGGCGGCAGTTCGTGAAGTAAACGATCTGAAAAAACAGAAAGCTGATCTAAAGATATCAGAGGAGGAGTATACGAAAAAACTGGCTGAAATAAAAAGCGGAAAGGATACCCCGACTGTTATTATTAAAGCAACGGATGACTCTTCATACAAGAATCTGATTGATGCTCTAGATGAAATGCAAATATGCAATATAGGTAAGTATGTAATTACAGACATCGCAGATGCAGATCAGTTCTTGATCAAGAACTATGATACGAAGGGCGATCTGAGTAAAGACATTGCGGAATAGTAACACACATTTAAAAGGAGGAAAAGAAAATGGCAAAAATAGATTTGACCTCACCTGAATGGTGTGAACTGATATTCCAAGGTAAGAACAAGGCATACGGTGCCTATAAGATGCGTGCCAATTCACCTAAACGCCACACGTGGGCAATGGTAATTGTAGTGATCATTGCTGCCATAGGTTTCAGTATACCGACATTGGTAAAACTGGCAACCCCGAAGCAGAAAGAGGTGATGACAGAGGTGACTACCTTGTCACAACTGGAAGAACCCGAAGTGAAACAGGAAGAGTTCAAGAAAGTGGAACCGGTGGCTCCGCCTCCTGCTCTGAAAAGCTCTATCAAAATTTACAGCTCCTGTCATCAAAAAAGATGAAGAAGTGCGTGATGATGAAGAGATAAAGAGTCAGGAAGAATTGACTCAGACCAAAGTGGCTATCTCTATTGCCGATGTGAAAGGTAATGATGAGTTGAACGGTAAAGATATTGCTGAACTGAAAGAAGTGATAACCAAAGCCCCCGAAGCAGAAGAAAAAACATATACTATGGTAGAACAGATGCCTCAGTTCCCGGGTGGTGATAGAGAATTGCTGTCTTTTATAGCAAAGAATTTGCATTATCCTACCATTGCGCAGGAAAAAGGAATACAGGGTAAAGTGTTTGTCCGCTTTGTGGTTTCGGCTACAGGTGACGTAAAGGATGTGAAGGTGATGCGTTCTCTGGACCCGTATTGCGACAAGGAAGCCATCAGGGTGATCCAGTCATTGCCGAAGTGGATTCCGGGAAGACAGAACGGACGTAATGTTCCCGTGTACTATACCGTTCCTATAACTTTTAAGCTACAATAATATCTATATATGATGATGAAGCTGTATATTGCATTATTGGCTGCTTCGTTGCTGCTGCTTTCGGGCTGCGGCAACAAACCCAAACCGGGGGAAGACGATACGTTGACCTCTGGCACTATAACGATAGCGGTGGACGAAACTTTCCGTCCCATTATAGAAGAGGAGTTACAGGTGTTTTATGCATTGACACCGGATGCCACCGTGCATCCCATTTATTGCAGCGAAGTGGAAGCCATGAAACTTTTGCTGGCGGATAGTGTACGTCTGGCTATAACCACCCGGCAACTCACCAGGCAGGAAACAGCCTATCTTAATGACAAGAAATTCTTTCCTGTATCGGTAAAGATGGCGACAGATGGTTTGGCCTTGATAGTGAACAAGCAAAATACGGATTCATTAATTACGGTTGACCAGTTTTAAAGAAAATACTGACGGGGAAAGTTACTGACTGGAAACAGTTGAATCCTGCTTCCCGTTTGGGTGAGCTCCAACTGGTATTTGATAATCCCAATTCGAGCACCGTACATTATGTACTTGATTCGATCTGCGGCGGTATGCCTTTGTCGAAGGACCTGAAGGCGCAGAAAACAAATCCGGAGGTGATTTCGTATGTGGCTAAGAATCCCGCAGCTTTAGGGGTTATCGGTGTCAACTGGATAGGAAATCCTGCGGATAGTACGCGACTCTCTTTCAATGACGTCATTCGGATAATGGCTGTCAGCCGTGCGGATTCGGCTACAGTGGGAAATAGTTTCAAGCCTTATCAAGCTTATCTGGCTTTGAACCAGTATCCGCTCACTCGCAATGTGTACATTTTACTCAATGATCCTAAAAGTGGTCTGCCCAGTGGTCTGACTTCTTTCCTGACAGATTTCCGGGGACAGCGTATCATCTTGAAATCAGGACTGGTACCTGCTACGGCTGCTGTGAGGATTGTAGATGTAAAAGAGGAATAATAAATGAACAAAAAAGAAGAACCATGAAAAAAATTAAGTATTAACCGTGATGAGCCTGTGCCTGGCCGTAACTATGTGGGGACAGACACCAGCAGGCAGCGAATGGTCACCCCAAGTGAAACAGGCTGCCACGATGATAAAGGAGAATCCGGCAAAAGCCTCCGAGGCTTTTGATGAACTGATGAAAGGTAAAAATAAGAAGAATACTTCCTTGTTGGTAGAGATAGGCCGGGCTTATCTGGACCAGGGAAAAACAGCAGAAGCTGCCGAATATGCACAGCGCGCTAAAGATGTGAACAGTAAATGTGCTGTAGCCTATCTGCTGAGTGGTGATGTGGCATTGAAACTAAATGATGTGAACAAAGCCAGCAGTGATTATAACCAGGCTATTTATCTGGATGAAAATTGCAGCGAAGCTTATTTTAAATATGCACAGGTATATAAAGGTGTAGACCCTCAACTGTCACTGGATATGTTGATGCGTTTGCAGACTAAGGCTCCGGACGATAACCGTATCAGTAAGGAATTGGCCGATGTATATTATACGATGGGGCAGTATGGCAAAGCAAAAGAAGCTTATGAAAGTTATCTGAAAGTAGGTACGCCTACCGAACAGGACTATACCCGCTATGCCATGTTGCTATATCTGAATAAGGATTATGCGCAGTCTTCGGATATGGTAAAGAAAGGTCTGGAACTTGCTCCGGAAAATCATGTGCTGAAACGTCTGGCGATGTATGATAATCTGGAGTTAAAGGATTACAAAGAAGGACTGGAAGCAGCCGCCACTTCTTTTCTAATCCCGGTAATCCGGATTATGTATATTTGGATTACGTTTATTTCGCCCGTTTGCTGGAAGCTGACAAGCAGTATGATGAAGCGGTGGCACAGTTCGACAAAGCACTGGCTATGGACAAATCGCATACGGAAATCTATAAAGATATCTCTGATGTATACGAAAAGGAACGTGATTTTCCGAAGGCCATAGAGGCTTATAAAAAATTATTTGGGCGGAATGAAAGGTGATCCGGATATTAGTGACCTGTTTTTATATGGACGTTTGAACTATTATGCGGCTACTGATTCTGCTTATCAGGATAAGCAACCACTTTATCTAGCTGAAGCCGATACTATTTTTGCACAAGTGGCTGCTAAAGTTCCCGATAACTATTTAGGAAACTTCTGGCGTGCCCGTGTTAATTCTTTGCGTGATCCTGAAACAACTCAGGGATTGGCAAAGCCTTATTATGAGGCTGCACTGAGTATTCTGGAACAGAAGCCTGATGCTACTAAATCAGTGTTGGTGGAATGTAACAGCTATTTGGGATATTATTATTTTGTAAAAGAAGATTATAACCAGTCAAAACTGTATTGGAATAAGATATTGGAAATTGATCCTGGAAACGAAAACTGCTACTAAAAGCACTAGGAGGAATTAAATAGTCCTCTTTTTTTCATTTATCATTTGAGTTGAGCGGACAGTACTTGGTTGCCGCCCGCTTAATTCGTTTAACGGTTAATGAATATTAAAGATGAGTCATTCTTCTTGTTTATTCAAATAAACTATATACATTTTACAGTGTACTAATCAACTAATACACTAAATAACTAATAAAACCATAAACACAATGATGATTGAAGTAAAGAACTTGTCTTTCAGTTATGGAAAGAGAAAACAGAAAGTCTTTGATGACTTCTCACTAGCATTGGACAAAGGTTCAGTTTACGGCCTTTTAGGGAAGAACGGTACAGGTAAATCTACTTTGCTTTATTTAATGACAGGTTTGCTTCGTCCTCAGGCCGGACGGGTGCTTTACAAAGGGGTGGATGTTTCCATGCGCTATCCCCTGACTTTGCAGGACATGTTTCTAGTGCCTGAAGAATTTGCTTTGCCATCAGTCAGTTTGAAACAATACTTGAAGCTGAATACTCCGTTTTATCCGAATTTCAGCAATGAACTCTTGAGCACTTGCCTTCGTGATTTTTGATATGAATGAAGATATTCATTTGGGCGAGCTTTCGATGGGACAGAAGAAGAAAGCATTTTATGTGCTTTGCATTAGCTACCAATACCTCTTTGTTGGTAATGGACGAGCCCAGCAACGGATTGGATATTCCTTCTAAAAGTCAGTTTCGTAAAGTAATCGCTTCGGGCATGACCGATGAAAAAGCAGTCATCATCTCTACGCACCAGGTGAGAGATATTGACAGCCTGCTGGATCATGTGGTTATTATTGATGGAACCCGCGTATTATTGAATGAATCGGTAAAGACGATCTGTGAGAAACTTTATTTTGTAGAGCAAGGAATGAATGAATCGACGGATACAGCATTGTATGTTCAGCCGTCCGTCCAGGGAAACAGCGTAATTTTTCCGAATACGTATAATGAGGAAACGAACCTGAACCTGGAAGTATTATTTAACGCTATGCTGACAGAGAGAGAAAAAATGCAATTTCTGTTTAACAAGTAATACAAACACACTATGGATACGAATAACTTCTTTAGCTTTTCGCGTATTGCAATGGTAATGAAACGCGAGATTATGGAAAATTGGAAAACGAATCTTTATCGTTTGATAGGAATTTATGCTGCATTCGCCTTGGTAATGATACTTCATATGTGGACAATGAGTTCTGGTAGGTCTTCTCAGATATCGTTTACTACTTATTGTTCTAATATAATGGGGACCTTTGTTTTTATCATTGGTATTGCCAGTATTGCTTATGCTGCCAACATTATGGAAAACATGATTACAAAAAGAAAAAACGTATCGCTTTTTCTGATGCTTCCGGCGACTATGATAGAGAAATTTGTAGCACGATTTTTAATTGTTACGGTAGGGATGGCCGCAGCCATTATAGTTGCCGCTTCATTGGCAGAGATTACGCGTTTATCTTGTACTTCCTTTGTTTAATTTGCCCGAGGCATTCCATCAATCAGTGTTGTACCATCTTCTTTCTATGGCTGCTATAGATGGAGAACAGGTATTTAGGGGATCGGGATCCGCTTTGAATATGTCCTACCAGAACTGGCTGGGTGAGCTGTGCGGATGGGCTTTCTTGGTGTGGTCACATTCACTTTATATTCTAGGGGGGAGTTATTGGTACAAGAAACCTTTTTTCAAGACATTGGGTACATTGATGCTTATTTCTATTCTGTGTTCGGTCTTGTCAGTACATATCATATCATGGGTAGGCAATGACGGTATGCGTAGTTTCGCCGAATGGCTGGAAGCTAATTTCCAGTGGGTGACATTAAACAAGTTACTTTCCTTAGGGGTGGCGTTCTTCAGTGCATTCACCATGTTCAACTGGTGGCTGAGTTACCGGCTCTTTACCCGTTCACAAGTTATTAAACCCAAATTCCGTTTGCTATGAAATTTAAAGAAAGTAAATCCATTTACTTGCAGATAGCTGACCGGATATGTGATGAAATCCTGCAAGGACAATATACGGAAGAAGAGCGTATTCCATCGGTCAGAGAATACGCCGCCACAGTGGAGGTGAATGCAAATACGGTGGTCCGCACGTATGATTACCTTCAGGGACAAGAGATCATTCACAATAAAACGCGGCATTGGTTATTTTGTATCGGCAGGGGCTAAAGACCGGATTATTGCTTTACGGAAAAATACATTCCTGCATGAAGACCTGCCTGAGTTTTTCAGACAAGTGAAGACATTTGGATATTCCCATGAAGGAGATAGAAAAAATGTATAAGGAATATCTGACTCAACAATGACACAACACCAAGCACATCTACGACAACACATACACAACATCGGTTAGATAAAGAAATCCCGGCAGAGCGATGACTCGCCGGGATTTCTTATATCCGGTTACTTGTCTGCTATAAAAATTGTAGTCCAGTATAACCATTCGGTTGCAGCTCGGAGGATATCGGGATTGATAGATTGGGTGTTATCTTTGGGATGATGGTAATAACCGCCTCCCAAGGCCCATAAGTCTATACATGGATAGCCGGCTTTCATAAAGACTGCACCGTCTGTGCGAGGGCGGGTCAGGAAATGAGTCTCACTAGTGAACAGACGTCGATGTACATACCTATCATTGGCTTTCTCTGATAGCTCAGCCAGTTCGGGGTATTTATAGTGATAATTCGCTCCTAGCATCTCACCTACACCCACTTGTTCCAGATTCAGGATTGCTACCACTTTGTTTTGGGGCACAAGGGAATGGTTGGTGTAGTAGGTACTTCCGGTGAGTCCGGCCTCCTCGCCGTCCACACTCATAAAGATGATGCTGCGTTTCGGTTTTATCTTTGATTTTGCCAGTGCTTCGGCTACTCCCAGCATGGCAGCGGAGGAAGAATTGTTGTCATTCGCTCCTTCAATTAGGAAAGGAATCATTCCTAAGTGGTCCAGATGGGCGGAAATGATTACATATTCATTGCATAGTATAGGATCACTGCCTTTGATCATGCCCAAAATATTTTTTCCAGTAGCATTGGGATTATAGGTAGCATTCATTTTGATGTGGGCTCTCTTTCCGGTATGGAAAGAGGCAGGCTTCTGAGTCTTATAAATCTGCCGGATGGTTTCTTTATAGGTCTTGCCTGTTCCCCTGAAAATATCATTGACCACAGTGTCTGTAACATGACAATAGACAAATCCCGGATTATAGGGGGCATTCGGACCGGGAACCCATTTGTATAACAAGCCTGCCGCACCATGGGCTGCAGCGTTGTTCAGCTTGGTTTGGTGCAAAGTATGTTTGTACCACATGGCCAGTGAATCGGGGTTACGGCTTATATTGGGTGTTTCTCCCTCTACCAGCACAATCTTGCCTTTTACATCTATGTCTTTGTAATCATCATATCCTAATTCGGGTGCTGTAACGCCAAATCCGGCATATACCACATCGGCTGTCACTTCTCCGTTACTGGTCATTCCTCCGGCAAACCAACCATCTGCCCAAGGGTATGTCTTGGAGATCCATACAGTTTTTTTCTTGTCTTGGGTGACAGGAAATAGGATATCCATAGTGCTTCCCGGTTGTATCTCTACACAAGGGTGGGGGAATAGCTGTATGTAGGAACCATTCTCACCACGAGGTATTAGTTTCCACTCTTTAAAATATCCTTTTACGATATCTACAGCTTTAGCCATTCCGGGCGAACCTGCGAGTCGTCCCTCCAAGGCCGGGTCTGAAAGTTGCTTTACATAACCGAAAATCTTTTCGGTAGTGATGTTACGATGCATGGCATCAAGGTACATTTCTTCATCAGTCATGGTAGCCGTTCTTCTTTGGGCGGATGAAGACAGGGAGCCCAATGCAAGAATTGCAGATAACAAGAGGAGTCCTTTTTTCATGTTAATATGTTGATTTAAGATTCGGTTCTAAAGATAAAAAAGAAAAGATCAGATTCCTGTTTATCTCCTTGTAAAAATCTTAAGTTCGTATTTCTTGATATAAATCAAACCGTTACATCGTGAAAAGTCTGTACCTTTGCACCCCGAAAATCAAGGGTAACAAGTGGACGTAATTCAAGAACCGAGAAGTGTACGAAAGAACCTTGCCAGACTGGCGGTTCCTATTTTCATTGAAACATTGCTGATTATGATGCTGGGCGCGGTAGATACCGTGATGCTGAGTCAGTATTCAGACAATAGTGTGGCTGCCGTCGGGGTGGTCAACCAGCTCATCATGTTTGCTTTCCTGATATTCGAGGTGATTAATATAGGAACTTCCGTACTCTGTTCGCAATATTTGGGAGCAAGAATGCACAAGAATATGGTGCAGGTGGTGGGAGTATCATTGATACTCAATTTGGTGTTTCGGCCTGTTTGTCAGTGCTATTCTGCATTACGGAGCCACTTCTCTGCTATCTATGATGGGACTTCGTCCCGAACTGATGGAATATGGAGTGAGTTACATGAAGATAGTAGGGGCATTCGCTTTTTTTTCAAGCCATATCTCTGACTATTTCTGCCTCTTTGCGTAGTGCTAACAAAGCGGTTTATCCCATGATGGTAACGGTAGTTGTGAATATTCTGAATATCATCGGTAACTATTCGCTGATTTTCGGTAAGTTCGGCATGCCGGCTTTGGGAGTGGAAGGTGCGGCTATCTCTACAGCATTTGCCCGAGGGGTATCTATGGTGATACTTTTTGTAATTCTTTTCCGCAAGCATATTCCCAGATTTCCGTTATCCTATTTTTGCCCCTTCCCGTTTGTCGAGCTGAAAAACCTGTTGAAAATCGGAGTCCCCTCGGCCGGAGAAAATATGTCCTACAGTTTCTCTCAGGTAGTATTGACCTATTTTATTAATATGTTGGGGAATGAAGCGCTGGCTACCCGTACCTATGTGGTGAATATAGTGATGTTCGTTTATTTGTTTGCTATTGCCATGGCACAAGGCGGAGCCATCTGTATCGGACATCTGGTAGGTGAAAGGAAAATTCATGCAGCCTATCTGTTAGGCAAATATGTGATGCGTATTTCTATTTTGGTTTCTTTAGTTTTATCCTGTATCTGGGCTTTGATGGGGCATACTTTGTTTAGCTGGCTGACGGATAATCCGGAAATTATCCGTTTGGGTACTATTATCCTGTTTATTGATGTGATTTTGGAAGTGGGCCGGGCTATTAATATTTATGCGACGAATGCTTTACGTGCAACGGGTGATGTGAATTATCCGTTTTATGTAGGATTTGTTGTTCAGTGGAGTGTTGCCGTAGGTTGTGGTTTCTTGTTCGGTATTCATTGGGGATGGGGACTGGTAGGTATGTGGTGTGCATTTGTGCTGGATGAAAATCTTCGTGGTATTATCTTTGTACAGCGTTGGAATAGTCTGAAATGGACTAAAAAGGGATTTGTGAAATAAATCTTCATTTTTCGCAAAACTTTTATGCATCTTCAGACCGTTTAAACTCAAAGAAAAAAGAATTTAATTTTTGCAGTCTGATAATTATCAAAGAATATAATATGGAGCTCGATTTACTCACGGCAATATCACCTATTGACGGTCGATACAGAGGAAAAGCGGGAGCTTTGGCCTCTTATTTTTCTGAATTTGCACTCATCAAGTACCGTGTGCAGGTAGAAATTGAATACTTTATCACTCTGTGTGAACTACCGTTGCCACAGCTGAAAAGCTTTGATCATGCACGTTTTGATGCATTGCGCGCTATTTATAAGAATTTTTTCAGAAGCTGATGCACAGCGTATTAAAGAGATAGAAAGTGTAACAAACCACGATGTAAAGGCTGTAGAATATTTCATCAAAGAAGAATTCGATAAGTTGGGCGGAATGGAGGAATACAAGGAATTCATTCATTTCGGATTGACATCACAGGACATAAACAATACTTCTGTACCTTTGTCTATAAAGGAGGCATTGGAACAAGTGTACTATCCGCAAATTGAAGAGCTGATTGCTCAGTTGACTACATACGCTGAAGAATGGGCAAATATCCCTATGTTGGCAAAAACACATGGGCAGCCTGCTTCTCCTACTCGCCTGGGTAAAGAAATCATGGTTTTTCGTTTTATCGTCTGAATCGTCAGCTGGCTGTATTGAAAGCTTGTCCTGTCACGGCTAAATTCGGTGGTGCGACGGGTAATTACAATGCACATCATGTAGCTTATCCCGAATATGACTGGAAAGCATTCGGAAATCAGTTCGTGGCAGAGAAGCTGGGGTTGGAACGTGAGGAATATACTACTCAGATTTCTAATTATGATAATCTGGGAGCCATCTTTGATGCCATGAAGCGCATCAATACCATTATGATTGACATGAACCGCGACTTTTTGGCAGTACATCTCTATGGAGTACTTCAAACAGAAGATTAAAGCGGGCGAAGTCGGTTCCAGCGCTATGCCGCACAAAGTAAACCCCATCGACTTCGAAAATGCAGAGGGTAACCTGGGGATGGCAAATGCTATTCTGGAGCATCTTTCTTCTAAGTTGCCTGTTTCCCGCTTGCAACGTGACTTGACAGACTCTACTGTGTTGCGTAACGTCGGTGTACCTTTCGGTCACATTGTGATTGCTATCCAAAGTTCGTTGAAAGGTCTGCGTAAACTGTTGCTGAATGAGAAAGCAATCTATGCCGACTTGGATAATTGTTGGAGTGTGGTGGCGGAAGCTATCCAGACTATTTTGCGCCGCGAAGCCTATCCTCATCCGTATGAGGCATTGAAAGCTTTGACCCGTACAAACCAAGCTATCACAGAAGGGGCTATTAAAAGAATTCATAGAAACACTAAAATGTAAGCGAAGATATTAAAAAAAGGAACTGCGAGTGATTACACCGCATAATTATACAGGTATTTAAAAAAATAGTTAGTTGGATT
>ENA-OQAR01000406-OQAR01000406.1-human-gut-metagenome-genome-assembly--contig:-NODE-406-length-13113-cov-2.704297_pt1 | contig 13113 bp, 17 predicted proteins | sample MGYA00242738_ERZ504533 | MGnify/ENA primary metagenome ERZ504533 (study PRJEB26092, sample SAMD00036276) | human gut metagenome | host: Homo sapiens | study: EMG produced TPA metagenomics assembly of... | reverse complement strand
CAAGCACAATCACATCCATGCCCAAGTTACGGGCTGCCTTCTGGGTGCTCAAACGGGTACGCAGACTGTTGTTGAGAAATCAGCAGGCAAGCTTATGCTTTCCCAGGGTTTCATTATTTGTAGCGGTCTTTCTTGATTTCGAAAGCTTCGGCAAGGGCACTCTTCAAGTCGCCCAAATCGTGTACGTTTGTAAAGTATCTCATAATTTTTTCATTTATAGTATTATTGTCTTATTTGTCCATCCCCCTGAATAATCCACTTGTATGTGTTCAGTTCCTCCAGTCCCATCGGACCACGGGCGTGAAGCTTCTGCGTGCTGATACCTATTTCCGCTCCCAGTCCGAACTCACCTCCATCGGTGAACGAAGTAGGCACATTCACATAGACACAAGCCGCATCCACCATCTTCATAAAATAATCGGCCGCCCAGTCATTCTCCGTCACAATACATTCACTATGTCCCGAACCATAGATAGAAATGTGGGCCACAGCCGCCTGTATGGTCATAGTCGCCGTCACTGCCATTTTGTAGTCCAGAAACTCTGTTCCGAAAGTATCCGTAGAAGCATGTTTCAGCAAGTGGGAAGGGTAAGAAGTCTTCAGATAATTGTAACACAAGTCATCGGCATAGATTTCCACGTTGTCCTGCTGCAAGCCGCTACAAAGAGTGGAAAGGTCGGTCAGCCGGTTCACATCTATAATCAGACAGTCCAAGGCATTGCACACGCTGACACGGCGTGTCTTGGCGTTGCGGATAATGGCGGCTCCTTTCGCCACATCACCCTCCTTGTCAAAATAACGTGACACACACCGGCTCCTGTCTCGATAACGGGAATCGTGGCGTTCTGCCGCACATAATCTATCAGCCCCTTGCCGCCCCGGGGAATAATCAAATCCACATAGCCACGGGCATGGAGCAGTGCATCAGCCGAGTCATGTCCTGCCGGCAACAATGCCACCAGATAAGGAGACAAGTGGGCTACATCCAGCAATGTATTCCGGATAATCTCCACCAGAATACGGTTGGAGAAATCGGCATCGCTTCCCCCTTTTAATATACAAGCGTTGCCTGACTTGAAACAAAGTGCAAACACATCCAAAGTCACATTAGGACGAGCTTCATAAATAATGCCTATCACCCCGAAAGGCACACTTACCTTGGTCAGCTTCATGCCATTGGGACGCACGGTCTGGCTCAGTATCCTTCCCGATGGAGAAGGCAGCGTGGCTACCTGCCGTATGCCTTGGGCTATGGCGTGAATACGTTCCGCCGTCAGTTTGAGACGGTCATATTTGGGATTCGACGGATCCATCGCCGCCAGATCCTTGGCGTTCTCTTCCAGAATCCGGTCCGTAGCAGCCTCCACCCTGTCGGCCAATGCATACAAGGTGTCATTGATGATCTCCTCCTTGCAGAAAGCAAGAGATCCTTTTGCCTGCCGCACCTGTTTAAAAATATCTTTTATCTGTTCCATAGTCACTTCATTTTATCTAAATCATTACCACACCGCATCAGTCCAAATACAAATAATCATAGTGTACCATAGGTTTCTGTCCATGTTTCCCCTGCAATGCACGCGCTTCTGCCGAATCGAATCCGATGCGTCCCACTCCTATCTGCCTGCCCCGGTGGTCTATGATTTTCACTATATCATCTTTTTCAAATTCCCCTTCTATGCGGACCACTCCCACAGGAAGCAGGCTTACCGCCTTCTGTCCTTTCAACACTTTCACGGCCTGTTCGTTCAAATGCAGCTCGCCTTTCGCAAAGCCTTCGCTATGGGCAATCCACTTTTTCACGCTGGATACTCCGCCTTCTGCCGGAATAAAGCGCGTACAAACCGTCTCTGCCGGATGTTGCAGCAAATCGACCAGAATATGGTCTTTCTTGCCGTTGGCTATAATGACGGTAATGCCCTCATCGGCCACCTTGCGGGCAATGGTAGTCTTGGTCAGCATGCCGCCCCGGCCGAATCCCGATTTCTCCGTCTGTATATAGTCCGAAAGATCCTTTCCCTGCTCCACCTCCCGTATCACCTGCGTACCGGGGTTAGAAGGAGAACCATTGTATATGCCGTCAATATTGCTCAGTATGATTAACGCCTGCATATCCATCATGGAAGCGATCATTCCCGAAAGCTCGTCATTGTCTGTAAACATCAGTTCAGTGACCGAAATGGTATCATTCTCATTTACGATAGGTATGACACCGTTCTCCAGCATCACCATCATGCAGTTGCGCTGGTTCAGGTAATGACGGCGCGTGCCGAAACTTTCTTTCGTAGTCAGCACCTGCCCCACAGGGATGCCGTGTTCGCGAAACAGTTCATAGTACCGGTTGATCAGTTTTGCCTGGCCCACCGCCGAGAAAAGCTGCCTTTGCTCCACGCTATCCAATTTTCTTGGAAGGCTTGATCTCGCTGCGTCCCGAAGCTACCGCCCCGGATGAAATCAGAATGACTTCCACCCCGGCTTTGCGCAATTCCGCCACCTGGTCTACCAATGCCGACATACGCGTCACATCCAGCGTACCGTCTTTACGCGCCAACACATTACTACCGATCTTTACTGCTATTCTTGTAAACTGAACTGCCATTTCTCTTGTTATTTTAGAAACACAAATATAGATATTAAAATCAATCTGTAAAGTCAAATAAGCCAAAAATTAACCTTTATCGCATTTGTGTGCATGTATTTTAATTCTCATCTTTGCAAAATGAAAATATATAACGATAATATTCAATAGGTAAACGTATGGTTAAAGCTATTTTTTTCGATATTGACGGTACACTGGTTTCTTTTAAAACACATAAGATTCCTGCTTCGACCCAAGAAGCATTAAAGGCACTCCGTGATAAAAGCATTAAAATCTTTATTGCTACCGGACGCCCACAATGTTTAATAAACAACCTGGGTGACTTAGAGTTTGACGGGTATATCACCGTAAACGGAAGCTATTGCTTTACCGCCGGCCACCGGCCCATTTATAAAGGTTGCATCCCGCAAGAAGACATTGAACGGCTTATCACTTTCCAACAGAGCCATCCGGTACCTTTCGTTTTTGCATACGGCAATGAAATGTTCGTCACTGAGGTGAATGACAGAGTACAGGCTGTTTCCGATCTGATTGAAATTCCTGTTCCCCCTGTCGCCTCCATAGAAGAAGCCCGTGGAAAAGACATCCTGCAAATAATGGGGTACTTTACGGCCGAAGAGGAAAAAGAAACAGATATATTCGGCAAAGTGCTGACCCATTGCGAGCCAATGCGCTGGTATCCATTGTTTGCCGACATCATTGCACGGGGCAACAGTAAAAGTACGGGAATAGACAAAGTGCTGGCATATTTTGACATTGACCTGAAAGACACCATGGCTTTCGGTGACGGCGGCAATGATATTCCCATGCTGAAACACGTAGCCACAGGGATAGCTATGGGAAACGCCGAACCTCATGTAAAAGCTGTGGCCGACTATGTGACCACCTCCGTAGATGAAGACGGAATAGCCAATGCGTTGAAACATTTCGGATTAATCTAAAGAAGATTCGATAAAAGGAAAATGAATGCAGAGAGTATCCTCATGAGAGATCCCAAACTAAGGTTTTTCATGTCGTTTATTAATTTAAGAGATGCAAAGATATTCATTTACTTCTTATTAATTTCGTTTCTTGTTTTGATTTCTTGACCCATTTTTCCAGAAAACTCTTTATCTTTACGCAAAATATTTATTAATTGCGAATCTATGAAGAAAACCAATTCTATCCTTTGCGCATTTGTATTGGCAGGCTCGCTCTTCGGCTGTTCCACAACACAGCAGAAGACAGGCGAAACTGACTACACGCAGTATGTTAACACGTTCATCGGAGCAGCAGACAACGGACATACCTTTCCCGGTGCCTGCCGTCCTTTCGGCATGATCCAGACAAGCCCCGTAACCGGAGCTGTCGGCTGGAGATATTGCTCGGAATATGTGTACACCGACTCCCTGATATGGGGATTTACCCAGACACACCTTAATGGAACAGGGTGTATGGACCTGGGAGACATCCTGGTGATGCCGGTTACCGGAACACGCACCCGTGCCTGGGACGCTTATCGCAGCCACTTCCCCAAAGACAAGGAAGCAGCGACTCCCGGATACTACACCGTAGAGCTGACCGACCCCGGCGTGAAGGCCGAACTGACCGCCTCTCCCCATGCCGCCCTGCACCGTTATACCTATCATAACGCCGACTCGGCATCTGTATTGATTGACCTTCAGCACGGACCTGCGTGGAACGAAAACCAATATCATTCGCAAGTACAAAGTTGCGAAACCAATTGGGAAGATGCACAAACTTTGACCGGACATGTACGCAACAGCGTATGGGTGAACCAGGATTACTTTTTTGTTATGAAGTTCAATCGTCCCGTCATAGATACCCTGTATCTGCCCATGGCCGAAACTGAAAAAGGGAAACGCATCATCGCTACTTTTGACATGAAGCCGGGAGAGGAACTGCTGATGAAAGTAGCCATGTCCACCACCGGCGTGGATGGAGCCAAGAAGAATATGGAAGCGGAAATAGCGACTGGAATTTTGAAGGAGTGAAGCAAGCAGCACACGACGAATGGAATAATTATCTGAGCCGCATTGAAATAACCGGTACGATGATGAGAAGACCAACTTCTATACCAGCTTCTACCATGCCCTGATACAGCCCAACCAAATCTCGGACGTAGACGGATGGTACCGTAATGCAGCCGATTCCATCGTTAAAGCCGGTAACGGAGCTTTTTATTCCACTTTCTCCTTATGGGACACTTATCGCGCCGCCCACCCGTTTTACACCTTAATGGTTCCTGAAAAAGTAGACGGATTCGTCAATTCATTGGTAGAACAGGCTGAAGTACAGGGCTTCCTGCCTATCTGGGGACTTTGGGGAAAAGAAACATATACCATGATTGGCAACCACGGTGTTTCAGTTATCGCTGAAGCGTATCGCAAAGGCTTCCGGGGTTTTGACGCCGAACGTGCCTTCAATGCTATCAAAAATACCCAGACCTATCTCATAAACTGAAATCCGATTGGGAAACTTATATGAAATACGGTTATTTCCCTACAGACTTGATTAAGACAGAATCAGTATCCTCCACACTGGAATCGGTATATGACGATTATGCCGTAGCCGATATGGCCCAACGTATGGGTAAAGAGGAAGATGCCGCTTATTTTGCCAAACGTGCCGATTTTTATAAGAACCTGTTTGATAAAGAAACGCAGTTCATGCGTCCCCGTAATGCTGACGGAAGTTGGAAATCTCCCTTCAACCCTAGTCAGGTTGCCCACATGGAAAGTACCGGTGGAGACTATACCGAAGGTAATGCATGGCAGTACACCTGGCATGTGCAACATGATGTGCCGGGGCTTATTGAGTTATTCGGCGGAGAACAGGCATTCTTAAACAAATTGGATTCTTTGTTCACCTTGAAACTGGAAACCACCCAGGCAGATGTTACCGGCTTGATCGGTCAATATGCACACGGCAACGAACCCAGCCATCACATTACTTATTTATATACGTTGGCAGGCCGCCCCGAACGTACCCAGGAACTGATCCGTGAAATCTTTGATACGCAATATCGTCCCGAACCCGACGGACTCTGTGGCAATGACGACTGCGGACAGATGTCAGCATGGTATATGTTCTCGGCTATGGGGTTCTATCCGGTAGATCCGGTAAGTGGCAATTATGTCTTCGGCGCTCCGCAGCTGCCTGAAATCGTTTTGAATCTGGCCGACGGAAAGACTTTCACGATCATTGCCGAAGGATTGTCAAAGGAACACAAGTACATTGACAGCATCACACTGAACGGTGAACCCTATACAAAGAATTATATCTCGCATGAAGATATTTTGAAGGGTGGGACTTTGGTGTATAAGATGAAATAAGGAATCTACCTCATTACAGGAAGAGGGTATAACAGCCGGCTCCGGCTATATACCCTCTTCCTGCTTTCTGTTCCTGATGCTTTTCAAAGGATCATAATGCTCCAGGTATTTATGCCCTTATCCATGAAACATGATCATTATCAGCATAACTTCTGTTTTAGATATCTTGTAATTGCCATATTAAATTGTTGCCATGAACCATGTCAAGTCAGAACATGATATAATGGGCAAAACAAAAATACAACTCTTATATTTGCTCAATCCAAACTTTATTGCGTTATTTGCGTTACATGTTTTATGTAACATAAAAACTGCAATGAAGAGTATTTCTACTAATCCATTTTTAATAACCGGTTACCAAGGACCCGACTATTTCTGTGACCGCGAAAAAGAAACAGCTTCTTTAATGTCAGCATTAAAGATGGCAGAAATATTACATTAATCAGTCCGCGCCGTATGGGAAAGACAGGACTAATAAAGAATGTATTTTACTATATTCAAAAAAGAAAATAAATCTGCCGCCTGTTTTTTATCTGGATATATTTTTCAACCCAGAATCTTCAGGAGTTTGTATCTCTACTGGGACGAAGTGTGTTGGGGAAATTAGATACCTTATCACAGAGTACCTTAAAATCGCTATTCTCATTCTTTAAAAGTTGCCGTCCGGTCATCAGCGCCGATGAAATTACAGGAATGCCATCTGTAACACTCGACTTTATTCCGGAACGTTCAGAAGAAACCTTGAAAGAGATTTTCACCTACCTAAACCAATCGGGAGTAGAATGTTATATAGCCATTGACGAATTCCAGCAAATAATGGAATATCCGGAGAAAGGAGTGGAAGGCCTGTTGAGATCGTATATCCAGTTCACCCCGAATGTGCATTTTATCTTTTCGGGCAGCAAAAAGCATTTGATGGAGTCTATCTTCTTTTCCATCAAAAGACCTTTTTACCAATCTACGCAGAAACTTTTCCTGGCCCCTATTCCTTATACTCCTTACCGGGAGTTTTGCCAAGAAACTGTTTGATGAAAGGAAAAAACTTTGCAGGAAAATATCTTCCATGAAATTTTATCAATCGGTAAAAGGACATACGTGGTATATGCAATATCTTTTAAACAGATTGTATTCATTGCCACAGCAGACTCCGACCATAGAGCTGTTGCATACACTCATCCAGGAAATCATACAGGAGGAAGAATATACTTATCAAACCTATTTCCAGTTTTTAACTTCCAATCAGATTCAGTTGCTGAAAGCTATAGCCAAAGAGGAAATTGTAAATGAGATTAACAGTGCCACATTCATAAAGAAATATGATTTAAAAGGAGCCAGCAGCATAAATGTAGCATTAAAGTCTTTAATTAATAAGGAGTTTGTCTTAAAAGAGCAGCAAGGATATATAGTATACGATCGTTTTTTGGCAATTTGGCTCAAAGGACTAGTATGAATAATTAAAATCTCCATCACTATGAATACAAAAGGAATTCTTATTGCAATTCTGGCATTGGGAAGCATAACGTTGATAAATGCCCAACAACCTGCCGGCTATTTCTTCAAGGAATTTACTCCAGGAAAAGTTTTATTGAAAAACAAACAGTTTGCCAAAGGGAAATTTAACTATGACTGTATAAACAAGGAAATGCATTTTTTGAATGAATCGACAGACATGGTTATAGAGAATTTGGAAGATATTGATACAGTAGTCATTGATATACACCGCTTTATTCCGTTTGAGGGACATTTTATGGAAGTGATGACTGATCAGCATACCACTCTTTTTATAGACTGGAAAGTAAAGCCAAAAGATATCGGGAAGAAAGGAGCTATGGGAACAGTTACTCATGGCAGTGTTCAAGCAATTGATGTCAATACACGCTTCCAACGTGTTAACGGTGAACAGAATTTAGACCTTTCGGTCTATAAAATGGTAACGGAAAATGTTTATTACACTCAGATTAAAGGCAAGTTGAGAAGCTTTCGAAATATCCATTCACTTCTGAAATTGTATTCAAAAGATAAGCAACAACTTATCAAAGAGTTCATTGAAACAGAAAAGATTAAGATAGAAAAGCCCAAAGATATACTAAAAGTCTTGAAACGGTTTCAATAAAAGAAGGTGTCCGAAAAGTGAAGTGCCCTCTAAAAGTTTTATGTCTAACTTTTGGAGGCTGTCCATTTCAGACACCTTCTTTTATTATATAACTAATACTTTATTTTCCTCCACTAGATTCATATCCTGGTGTCTGCTTCAATGCCGAATTATTAGTCAATGTATTCTTATCAATAGGCCAAAGCAAACGGGTTGCTTCTGCTGTAGTATGTTCCAATACATATTCATCACCTGCTAAGCGCAGATCATACCAACGTTTTCCTTCAACCATAAACTCACGCATACGTTCTTTTAGAACAGCTTCCATTGCACCGGCATTATCCGGTTTTACAGACTTATTATCCGCATAAAGTGCGGCATCATTATCATTGGGATATTGTACTTCCGGATGTGCATTAAAATAATCTTCACCATAGGCACGTTTACGTACTGCATTAATTTTCTTCCACAGGGTCCTCTCCTAAAAAAAGCCTTAGCTTGAGCTAACAACAACAAGCAATCTGCATACCGATAAACAGGATAATCATCCAATGGACTACGCGTATCAGCCCCATCAAGCAATGTACCCAAAAACTTGGCCGGATACAACCCATAAAGAGATAAAGTTCCATCTTCCTTTTTTCATAAGCAGCCTGAAGTGTGCTTCGCTTACGGGTATCGTTATCATTAAAGCATTTAGTATACACATCCTTATTAACCGGGTAACGGATCGTACCATTCACTTTCACTTTATCACCCAATGAACTAATGGGATTACCATTCTCATCCATATATCCGAATAATATATTTTGCTGTGGAAACATATTATTATTATATGTTACATCCCCCCACATATTATATTCATCGCGTGCATTGCGAATCGCAAATATTATCTCTTTATTATTCTTGTTATCATAAGAAAATACTTCAGAGAAATCCTCCAACAAACCAAATTTATCGGTTTGATTTCTCACTTCCTGCAATGCATTTTTCGCTGTTGTATAATCTTCGTTACCACCTCCCATGTGTTTTCCTCTCCACATATATACTTCACCCTTCAACATCATGGTAGCTGCTTTAGACCAAAAATAACGCTGAGAATCATTTCTAAACCCATAATTATCCCCAAAAGCAGTTTCTGAAGCCTGTAAATCATCAACAATCAATTTCATTACGTCAGCAGCAGAAGAAGCTGGTCTTGCTAAATTTCCAAGATCCAAGCTCGACCCTTCCGAGAAATCGGTCCATATCACTACATCTCCATAAGATCGTAACAACTGAAAGTAAAGGAAAGCACGGATACCATAAACTTCGCCCAGATAATATTTCTTGGTACTTTCATTCATCGACATACCTTCCACCTTGTTTATCATCAGATTAGCCTGATTAATCACCTCATATAAATTTCCAAAATTAGAAACAACCGTATTCACATCGTTCAAACTGTTGTTCCACATTACGTTCATTACCCTGGGTAGCACTACCAAATGTTGACTCTCCAAAATAATAATCCGCACGAGGTTCTCCAAAAAAGAAAAAATGCTATAACTACATTTCTCTCTAAACTTAGAATGTAACCCCACATTAAAAGCATCCACCTGTGCTTCTGTCTGCCAATATTTATTATCGGCAATACTACTTATTGGCTCCAAATCCAAAGAATTACACCCGGTAAAAGCTATGCCAACCATTAAATATGCTAATATTTTTTTCATAATGAGTCTTGTTGATTAAAATGAAACAGATAAACCAAATAATACAGTTCTTGGAGTAGGATAACGTCCATTATCAATACCACGACCATATTCTGTACTTACAGCCGGTTCCGGAGATGTACCTTCATAACCAGTTATATAAAACAAATTCTGACCTGTGACATAAACAGAAGCATCCGTCATGAAACATTTACTGATTAGTGATTTCGGTAATGTATAACTTAATGTAAGCTCTCGCAAACACAAATAATCCCCCTTTTCATAATAATGAGAATTGTTGTTATCAGCAGCAGTTAAACCATTATTAGAACGTGTGATATTCTTTTTGATATTCTGATCGCCAAAATAATATTTAGATAAATCTGTGTTCGGATTATCTTCTGTCCACATATCTTTCACATCAGTTATAATATTCCATGTGCCTTGATACTGGCCCAATGTACGAGCCTTTAAATCATTATACAATGTATGTCCTAATGCATAATCAAAACGTCCATACAACGACCAATTTTTTATAGCTGAATGTAGTAGAGAATCCACCGGTTATATTAGGAAATATATTACCAACGACATAACGGTCATATGAATCTATCACATCATTTCCATCCATATCCTCCCAACAAACATCTCCTGGTTCAATAGGTTTCCAACCTTGTTTACCTGCATATTCTGCTGCCTTACCCGGACCATACAAATTTTGCGACATTATCAATTCGATTGTTTGCATATTTTTTTACATCATCCCAATCTTTAAAAATATGATTTTGTTTATAGGCAATAAGCTCACCTAACTTTCCACCTTCCTGACGGCCGCCAACCCATACTAACTCTCCTTTATTAGGATCCCATACCTGAGCACCACCTACACGGTTATTAACCTCCTTATTGTCAGGCAATTTTATAATTTTATTAGCTACAGTAGAAAGGTTTGCTGTCATATCCCAAGTGAATCCACCTTTATTTATGATATTAGCACGTACTTCCGCTTCAAAACCAGAATTACGAAGAGTACCCAAATTAGTAGCAATCTTATCAAATCCTGTATACCCTGGTAAAGCAAGATCGGTAAGCAAATCTTTTGTCTTGCGATTATAATAATCCAGAATAAAGCTCAAACGATTATTGAAGAAACCAATATCAAGTCCGGCTTCAAAGCTTTGGCTCTGTTCCCAACGTAACCCTGTATTAACCAATGCACTATTGTATATACCGGTTTCACCACCATAAGGTTTCGTTGTTGCATACTCACCATATACCGTATAATTACCTAAACCGTTCACATTACCATTCACACCATAACTAAGACGAGGTTTAAAGGTGGAAATCAAATCAGAAAACGTTGGAATCCTTCCAAAACTGCTCTTCTGTAATATTCCATCCGGCAGAAACTCCAGGGAAAAATCCCCATCTATTATCCTTCAAATTTAGAAATACCATCATAACGGAACACAACAGAAAGTAAGTATTTCATTTCATAGTTATAATTCAGACGTCCAAAACTAGAAAGTATTCGATAAGCACTCTTAGTAGTACTAGTTTCAGTGCGAGTTGCGCCTACATTTAAAGTAGGGATATCATCAGTAGGAGAATTTTGAGTTTTTGCCGCAAGCTTAAAACTGATCATAAGTAAAATATTCACCCCCTAACATGACCTCCAAATTATGCTTATCAGCAAAAGTGTCGGTATAAGTCAATGTAGCATTATATTGCTGTTGAGTATAACGTTCCTGCTCCACAGAAGCCTCACGTGTTGTATTTGTATCTTTATTCTCCAATTGGTACGCTTTATTAAATTTTTCCACCATGTAATCATAACGATACAAAGAAGCGTTACCGTTTAACACTAATTTCTTTGGAAGAATATCCAATTTAAATCCTATATTATAAGTGCTTTTTATTCGTTCCGTCAGAATACAGTAATTTATCTCTGAAATAAGCGGGATTACCATCGGAAATATTAGTATCAGCCGAATTAGGATTACCATCCTCATTCCAAGGATTCCAAGTAGGACGCATACCACGTGTACGATAAAAGAACTCATAAGTACCTGTCCATGACAATGTAGGCTGTGTAGACCAGGAATAAGTAGTTCCTGCATTTATTGTCAAAAATGGGAAGAGCTTATAGGAGCCGTTCAAGGAGCCATTAAAAACGTTGATAACCAGTTCCAACGACCTGACCATCCTCATCATAATACCCTAAACTGGCAGCAAAAGTTCCTTTATCATTTCCACCATTGATACTGATATAATGATCTTGCATCAACGCAGGTGAATTAAAAATCTCATCATCCATAGCTCCATGATAATCTTTATAAACCAACTGTTTACCAGAGTAAGGATCAGTCATCGTCTGCCATCCTTGATTCACCAAATCCTCATTGCCTTCCAAATAACGTACATCATAGTTATTTTTTAGTTGTACCACAACCATTCTGAGTATCAGGATTCCATCCATCACTATATCCTGCTACCGCTTGGTTAGCATTTTTTAAATCCTAGTCGAGTATAATACAAATAATCACCAGCATTCAGATATTCATATCCTTTGCGGGCAAAGTTCATACCCATCTTGAATTTATAATTAACATCTACTTTTCCCTCTTTACCTTTTTTCGTTTCAATCAAGATAACACCCCCCATTAGCACGAGCACCATAGATAGCCGTCGATGCAGCATCCTTCAAAACCTGGATAGATTCTATATCCGAGGAGTTAATATCTGCCATATTATTACGCACTATTCCATCAACAATAATTAATGCGGCACTATTATCCCCCGTAATTGTTGCTCCCCCACGCAAAGTTATATTAGGTGAGCTACCTGGCTGCCCTGTAGTATTGACAACACGTAATCCCGATACAGATCCTTGTAATGACTGTCCCACATTACTATAAGCCGCCTTCTTTAAGACCTGGTCATCCATTTTAGTAATAGCAGTAGTCAAAGCTGCACGTTTTTTTTGAGAACCACCATAGCCGACAACAACAACTTCATCCAAAGTTTTGAGTATCATCTTTCAAAATAACATTCAGCGGAGTTCCATTCCATTTCATTTCTTGAGTGATATAACCAACGAAAGAAATCTGAATAACATCTCCATTCTTTACATCATTTAAAGTGAAATTACCATCAAAATCTGTGATGGTACCATTGGTAGTTCCTTTTACTACCACAGATGCACCAATAACAGTTTCCCCTGTAGCATCTTTGACAACACCTGTACAAGTTCCACTCTGTTGTGTGATTTTCAAATCGGTAACGCCGGGACTGGCAACCGCGTATGCTGCTCCGGTAGAGGCACCCATTAGGAACAGCATCATACTGACTGATTTTAGTCGTTTTAACATAGCTGTGATTCTTTAAATATTTATT
>ENA-OQAR01000405-OQAR01000405.1-human-gut-metagenome-genome-assembly--contig:-NODE-405-length-13116-cov-1.482254_pt1 | contig 13116 bp, 17 predicted proteins | sample MGYA00242738_ERZ504533 | MGnify/ENA primary metagenome ERZ504533 (study PRJEB26092, sample SAMD00036276) | human gut metagenome | host: Homo sapiens | study: EMG produced TPA metagenomics assembly of... | reverse complement strand
TAAGTTTCCTTTTTAAATTTCTTTGGTATCCCGTTGCGTCGATGATCGCGTCGGCACATACCTTGGCGGAAGCGCCTTGCCGTAAACCTTCAGGATTCTAGCGGTCAGCTTTCCGCTCCTGGGCCCATAGGAAAGAATTGCCTGCACCTTATCGCCGTTCTTCCCGTGCAGCGACCCTTTCTTTTCAACCGGCACCTGATAACGAAAAGCGCCATCCAATTCCAGTTCTAAGTCCCGGCCCCGGCGGACTACGGTTCCAGTAAAGAGGCGGTTTCCTTTCCGGATGATCTTTTCCACCCTTCCGCTCAGCCCCTTGCCGCCGTCCCGGATGTCTCTCAGCAGCACCGTATCTCCAAGCATGGCCCGTTTTCGGTCCTCCTGAGCAACATAAATATCCTCGCCGCCTTCCAGCGGGCGGGCAAAGGAAAACCCCTTGGATTGGGAAATCATCTGAGCAGGCGTGAGCCCCGCGCTTTTTACAGACAGTAATCTTCCCTTTTTCGTGGCGACCAGCACGCCCTCCTGCTCCAGCTCCTGAACCGCGGCGGCAAACTGATCCTTATCATTAAGCCCTAAGGCCCGGAACAGCTCTAAAGGCTCCGCCGCGTCCCGGTAATTCTCCAGCGCTTCTGTAATTTTTTTCTTTTATCGTTATTGTCATAGTTCCTCCTGTCTTAATTCTAAAAGTATTTTGTGTGCTGTCCCTGTTTTTATCCCAGGTTTGCTTTTTATTCCGGTATGATTATGATATAAATAACAGAAATGCTTAACCGTATCAGCCCTAAAAGGCCGCAAGCAGCGATATTTAGAAAAACCCGGGCCGTTTCCATTTTCTTTATGGAGCCTTCCTGTTTAAGCGGTTCCCCGATCCTCCTATTCGCTTTTTGCTTCCGGCAAAGCCAAAATAAACTTCTTTTCGTTTTAAGCTAAAAATGGTTCGTTTTAGTTTCTCCGCTTTCTGCCCGTCCCTTTTTCTTTCCAGTGCCGCGCCGTGCTCTCCCGCCCAAGGCCGCATAAAAAAAGCCCCGCATCACTGCCGGGGTTTTTTTCCTTCTTCTCAGCCAGCCTTTTGTGCTGAAAAAAGCTGATAACATTAATCACGATTGCCAAAATAAAAAAAGCCAACCGCGATAACCTTGGTCCACCGGGCCAAGAACGCGTCAATAGACTGGGCCTGGTTCTTATCGAAAAACGTATCCGCGCCGCCGGTTACGGTACCCAAATCCTTTTGATGGCCTTCTTGTAAAAGCACCACAATGATAATGGCAATGGCGAAAATGGCAAGAATAATGCCAAATACCCACTCAATCGTTGACAAGGAATAACACCTCCGAAAGTCATTGAAACTGATACTAGATTAGTATAACACTTCCTACGAGGTTTTGCAAGGCTTATTTTCAAATTGCGGGACTTGCCTGAAAAAGAATTTTTATTTTATGGATAAAAACGCTGTGGGCCGTAATACTAATAGCAAGCTCTTAAAGCGAAAATGCGTTTGCCGTTTTAGGAGTAACGCCACGATTTGCCTGTTGCTCAGGCGAATCCGTGGTTTTTTATTGCGTCCTCAGAATCCGGCCGCGCTCTGTGTTTAACCGAAAACACCGTGGAATTGTTATGAATTAGGGAGGCTCAACCTTCCCAGCGGAAAGCCAGAACCGAACCACGGGACAAGACGCTTCGCACGGCCAAACCCGCGCGGCCGGCGCAAAAGCTGTTACCGCTGTTCCAATGCCGCGCTTTCCTATGCTAGGAAAGCTTCATCTGCTCTCCCTGGGTTTCCTCCGGTGCTGGCATCGACCCCATCGCCGGCAGAGATTTCGTCCGGTACCTGGCCGGCTTCTTCAGCATATCCTCCTTAAAAAGGCTCCACGTTCAGCAGTCGGTGGCCCTTTCTTTGGGTCATCACCGCCACGCCCTGGGTATTCCGGGTGGCTTTTTCCGCTACAGCGCCGGTATGAACCAAAAGCATCCTTCCCGAGGAGGAGGTCAGCAGAAATTCCTGATCCTCCTGGATATGGTAAACCCTGCATAGGGGCGATTTCTCAGAATACGCGTTGGCGAGCCGCTTACGGTTGGTTTTGGTGGCATAGGAGTCCAGCGGCACCTTAGCAAGCTTTCCGTTTTCGAAGAAAAACAGCAGACAGCCCTTATAATCGGTGGTGACGATCATAGCGACGGCTGACTCTCCCTCGTCAAAGCCGAGCTTGGCGGCTACAAAGTCGCCTAAAACGCTGGCCTTCGTATCCGCGAATTCGCTGGCCCTGGTTTTATACACCTGACACCGGTCGGTAAAGAACAAAAGCTCTGTGTTATTGGTCGCCTCCACCGTCTGCACGATGGAATCCTCCTCCTTCAGCTTCTGCTCCCCGCTCATCCGCAGAGACTGGGGCGTAATCTTTTTAAAGTAGCCCTCCTTGGTGAAGAATAATGTCACAGGATAATCCGGAATATCATCCTCCGGCTCATATTCCTGGATCTCGCCGGGATAAACCAGCATACTCTTTCTGGGCCTGCCGTATTTTTTTATCACGTCGTTCAGCTCGCTGACAATAATGCCCTTGACCTTGCTTTTGCTGTCCATGACAGCCTGCAGCTCGGCGATCTCCGTCTCCAGCTGCTCGGTTTCCTGGGTGCGCTTTAAAATATACTCCCGGTTCAAATGGCGCAGCTTGATCTCTGCCACGAACTCCGCCTGGATTTCGTCGATGCCGAATCCGATCATCAGATTGGGAACCACCTCGGACTCTTCCTCGGTTTCCCGGACGATCCTTACCGCCTTGTCGATATCCAGAAGAATCCGTTTCAGCCCCTTCAGCAGATGGAGCTTGTCCTTCTTCTTCTGCAGGTCAAAATAAGTCCTGCGGCGGACGCATTCGATACGGAAAGCGATCCATTCACCGAGAAGCTCCCGGATTCCCAGCACACTGGGCACTCCGGCGATCAGCACGTTAAAGTTGCAGGAGAAGGTATCCTCCAGAGGCGCATGCGGAAAAGCTTCAGCATCAGCTTTTCCGGATCCACGCTCCGCTTCAAATCAATGGTGATTTTCAAGCCGTCCAGCCCGGTTTCATCCCGGATATCCGCAATCTCCTTCAGCTTGCCCTGCTTTACCAGTTCGATGATTTTCTCGATGATGGCCTCGCAGGTGGTCGTGAGGAGGGATGGCTGGTCACGTCTATGCAGTTAGCGGACTGGTCGTAGGAATACCGCGCCCGCACCTTGATGCCGCCGCGGCCGGTGGCGTACACCTGCTTTAAGGCGTTCCGGTCGCAGATAATCTGTCCGCCGCCGGGGAAATCCGGCGCCAGCAGGGTGGACATCACGTCAAAGTCCGGATCCCGTATCAAGCCGATGGTAGTCTCGCAGACCTCCTTTAAGTTAAAGGGGCAGATCGAGCTTGCCATACCCACAGCGATGCCGGTATTGGCGTTGACAAGCACCGTGGGGAAAGTGGCCGGCAGCAGGGACGGCTCCTTCATGGTATTGTCGTAGTTGTCCACAAAATCCACGGTGTCCTTATCGATGTCCCGGAACAGCTCCTGGGCGATGGCGTCCAGCTTCGCCTCCGTGTAACGAGAGGCAGCCCAGGCCATATCCCGGGAATAAAATTTACCGAAGTTTCCCTTGCTGTCCACAAAGGGATGCAGCAGGGCCTCGTAGCCCCGGCTCAGGCGCACCATGGTATCATAAATGGCGTCCTCTCCATGGGGATTCAATTTCATGGTCTGTCCCACAATGTTGGCGGATTTTGTTCTCCCAGAGTTTAATAACCCCATTTTATACATTGTGTATAACAATTTCCGGTGCGACGGCTTAAACCCGTCGATCTCCGGCAGGGCACGGGATAAAATTACGCTCATGGCGTAGGGCATATAGTTGGTTTCGAGGGTATGGTCGATCTCTTGTTCCACTACCGACCAGCCCCTTCGATCACCCCATGGGTTTGAGGCAGGGGCTTAGGGGCAGTCTTCTTTTTTCTTGGAGCCACGTCATCATCTCCGCTTAAAATGTCGTTCCTATGGTTCATTATGATTCAAAGCTACTCTGCCAGGCTGAAATAAAAATGCAAATGTGCCGGAAAGCGGCTGAAAAGAGAGAACGGGCAGTCATCGGGAAGCTGGATAAAGCATTGCCGGTCCCGCGCCATACACAGGGCGGCTTACGGCGCCGCTAAAATATCCAGGCTGCCGGTTCCCCACGGGAAAAAATCCCGCCGCGCTGTTCGGCTCTCCCGAACAGCGGCCAGCCTGATCCAAGCGCCTTGCCGCCAGTTTGAGCGGAAAAGCAATAGGAGAAGAGCGGCTGGCAGGCACTTTTCCGGACGCAGATTTCCTGCGCCGTCCAGGCCCGAGGCAATCGCCTCTCCCGGTCCAGGCGCGCCGGCTCAGCAATCCGCCTGCGCTTTAAAATTAAAAATATTAAAAACAGAAGCCAAGCCCTGGGCGGCTTCCGCGGGAGAAAGCCGGTTACGAAACATCCGCCACATCCAAATATAAGTGTCCGTTTTCCGCGATGTAGTCCTTTCGGCCGCTTAGGTTGTCCCCCAGCAGCAAGTCGAACCATCTCGACAGTTTTTTCCATATCCGTAGGCATCACCTTGATCAGCCGGCGGGTTTGGGGATTCATGGTGGTCAGGTTCATCATATCCGGCTCATTCTCACCCAGTCCCTTGGAGCGCTGATGGTGACTGCCTCCCTCAGCCTCCAGCTGATCCAGAAATTTTTGCTTTTCCGCTTCCGTATAGGCAAAATAGGTGTCGGTTTTCGAGGTAATCTCATACAAGGGAGATTCCGCAATAAACACTTTACCCGCCTCAATAAGCGCGGGGGTCAGCCGATAGATCATAGTCAGCAGTAAGGTACGGATCTGGAAGCCGTCCACGTCGCGTCGGTGCACAGGATCACCTTGCTCCAGCGAAGCTGATTCAGGTCAAAGGAGGCCAGATCCTTGTTGGCCTTGCTTTTTACCTGAACGCCGCAGCCCAGCACCTTAATCAGATCGGTGATAATGTCGTTTTTAAAAATCTTATCGTAGTCCGCCTTTAAGCAGTTTAAAATTTTACCCCGTATGGGAATGATCGCCTGGAAATCCGGATCCCGGGCCTGCTTGCAGGCGCCAAGAGCGGAATCACCCTCCACAATGAAAAGCTCCCGAAGATTTACGTCCTTGCTGCGGCAATCCACAAATTGGCCACCCGGCTGGTAATATCCATGTTGCTGGTCAGCTTCTTCTTCAGGTTCAGTCTGGTTTTTTCCGCATCCTCGCGGCTGCGCTTATTGATCAGCACCTGGCCGGCAATCTTGTCCGCGTCCAGAGGGTTCTCGATAAAATAGATCTCCAGCTGATGCCGGAGCATCTCCACCATTGCTCCTGGATTCCCTTATTGGTGATAGCCTTTTTCGTCTGATTTTCATAGGAGGTGACGCTGGAAAAGCTGGATATCACGATCACCAGACAGTCCTCTACGTCGGCAAAGGTGATTTTGCTCTCATTTTTATTGTATTTCCCCTCTGCTTCAAATAGCTGTCGATTTGGTAAACAAAGGCGTTTCGCACTGCCTTTTCCGGCGCGCCGCCGTGCTCCAGCCAACTGGAGTTGTGATAATATTCCGCTACGCTGATCTTATTGGAAAAGGTCAGGGCCACGTTGATTTTGCATTTGTACTCTGGTTTGTCCGCCCGGTCCCTCACCTTTTTTTCCGCCTGCCAGCCTCTGCACCGGGGTCAGGGCGTCCTCCCCCGCCAGCTCCTTCACATGGTCGGTGATCCCGTCCTGATAATTAAAAACCGTCTCCTCAAAGCTCCGGCCTGCCTGGTTGCGGAACACGAATTTGACTCCCGCGTTGACAATAGCCTGGCGTTTTGATCATATCCAGAAAATAAGCTACCGGCACGTCAATATCGGTGAAAACCTGAAGGTCCGGCTTCCATTTGATTTTAGAGCCGGTGTCCTTTTTTGCGTAAGGCTCCTTGTGGAGTCCGCCCACGTTTTTCCCCATGCTCGAAATGGAGCGTGTACCGGAGCCCATCCCGGCGGATATCCACATCCATATATTCCGATGCGTACTGGGTAGAGCACAAGCCCAGGCCGTTCAGGCCCAGGGAATACTCGTAGCTTTCCGCGGAAGCGTTGTTATATTTGCCGCCGGCGTACAGCTCGCAGAACACCAGCTCCCAGTTGTACCGGTCCTCGTTTTTATTGTAGTCCACCGGAATACCTCTCCCGTGATCCTCCACCTCAATGGAGCCGTCCTCAAACCGGGTCAGCACGATCTCCCGCCCAAAGCCCTCTCTCGCCTCGTCAATCGAATTGGAGAGGATCTCAAAAAATCGAGTGCTGGATCCCTCAATGCCGTCGGAGCCGAAAATGACCGCCGGACGTTTCCGGACCCGGTCCGCGCCTTTTAGGGACGAAATACTTTTCGTTCCCATATTCCACTGCCTTCTTCGCATACGCGCCCTCCTATATGCATACAAACCTCTGAAAAGGATTCTTTCAAAAATCTCATACAAATTATACATTACCTTATTTTGGGTCTCAATGTCAAGCAAAATCAAGATCTAGGAGCGGACGCTCCCCGAAAAAGCGGAAAACGCCTATCCTCCCGTCTTCCACGCCTCCCGGCCGAACCGGCGCACGGTCTGGCCTCATGGCGCCGCCGCGGATCCTTTTCCTCTGGGAGCCGCCGGGCTTGAAGGGAAAACCGCAAAGCGAGGGGATGGCTGGTTTTCCCAGCCCCGTATCGCGGCAGGCTGGGAAAATCCCGTTCCATCCCCTGAATTTTATCCTTATTCTTTTGTTCCTTCTGCCGGAGCTTCCTCCGTCCGTTCCTCCTGCGCTGAAGCCTCTTCTTTCTCAGACTCACCAGGCAGCGGCTGCGGATCGGGCTCCTCCAGCTTTTCCGGAGCGGGAGCCTCCATCAGCTCCTTAAACTCGGCGCCGCTCATCTTTTCATTGACAAACAGGAATTGGGCTACCTTATGGAGCTTATCCATGTGCTCGTTTAACAGCTGCTCCGTCTTTCTGATAGCCGCGGCCCACAATTTTTCTGAATCTCCTCGTCGATTTCCGCGGCGATCTTTTTCAGAATAATTTTTTCATGTGGCCCATATCCCCGGCCGATAAACACCTCGTTGTTGTCCGAACCATAGCAGATCGGCCCAAGACGCTCGCTCATGCCGTATTTTGTGACCATAGCCCGGGCGATCTGGGTAGCGCGCTCAATATCGTTGGAAGCGCCGGTGGAAATATCCCCCAGCACCAGGGCCTCCGCCACGCGCCCGCCCAGCAGGGTGACGATGTTTTCCTCCATCTCCTTACGGGAGCGGTAGTTCCGGTCCTCAGTGGGAATGCTCATGGTGTAGCCGCCGGCCATACCGCGGGGAATAATGGAAATCTGATGCACCGGGTCTTGGGTGGAGCAGTAATAGGTCGCGACAGCATGGCCGCCCTCATGATAAGCGGTCAGAGTCTTTTCCTTTTCCGTCATGACTCTGGACTTCTTCTCAGTGCCTACCACCACCTTAATGGTGGCCTCCTCGATCTCGGTCTGGGTGATGGCCTTTAAGTTCTTGCGTGCCGCCAGCAAAGCCGCTTCGTTCAGCAGATTTTCCAAATCCGCGCCTACAAAGCCGGCGGTAGAGGCCGCGATCGTCTTCAGATTCACGTCCGGCGCCAGGGGCTTTCCCTTAGCGTGGACCTCAGGATTTCTTCTCTTCCCTTGATATCCGGCGCGCTACCATAACCTGGCGGTCGAAACGTCCGGGACGCATCAGGGCAGGATCCAGGATATCGGGACGGTTGGTGGCGGCGATCATAATGACGCCCTCGTTGGCGCCGAAGCCGTCCATTTCCACCAGCAATTGGTTCAGGGTCTGTTCTCTTTCGTCGTGGCCTCCGCCTAAGCCTGCGCCGCGCTGACGTCCCACCGCGTCGATCTCATCGATAAAGATGATACAGGGGGAATTTTTCTTCGCCTGGTCGAACAGGTCTCTCACACGGGAGGCGCCGACGCCTACAAACATTTCCACAAAGTCGGAACCGGAAATAGAGAAGAAGGGCACGCCGGCCTCTCCGGCTACCGCCCTGGCCAACAGGGTTTTACCTGTTCCGGGAGGGCCCACCAGCAAAACGCCCTTGGGGATTCTGGCGCCCAGCTCATTAAACCGTTTAGGGTTCTTCAGAAACTCCACGATCTCTCTGAGCTCTTCCTTTTCCTCATCCGCGCCGGCCACATCGGCAAAGGTGGTCTTGCGCTTCTCGTCGTTCATATCCTTGATTTTCGCCTTGCCGAAATTCATCTGCTTGGAGTCGCCGCCCATACCCATAGCGGCAAACTTTTTCATAAAGATCCAATAGAAAACGCCGATTCCCGCGAACAAAAGGACGGTGGGAAGCAAAGCGGTCAGCCAGGAATTATCTCTGGGCCGCTGATAGTTATACACCATCTTGCGTCGGGATGGTCCTTGTTGTATTCTTCGATATAAGGCTTAATATCTTCATACAGGATCGTAACATTCGGAACCGAATACTGAATCTGGGTCGGCTCTTTCTTTTTGCTTTCGTCACCGTCGTTGAGGGTGAGAACCATGGCGCCGGAGCCTAAATCCAGGTCGAATTCCGTTACCTGCTGCGTTTCGAAGTAATTGAGGATTTCAGAATATTTCATGGTTTTCTGGGGCATGTTCCCGATGACCAGCACGATAATAATGATAATGACAATAGGGATGCCCAGATACAGCAGTAAGCTGCGCCAACTTTTTTTATTTTCCAATGAGGAACCACTCCTTCACCTTTAAAATTACCGGAAACAGGCTGTTCTATCCATTAAAAGTTGATAGGCTTCCGGCTTCAAAACTCCCACATAAGGCAAATTGCGGTAACGCTCGTTGAAAATCCAGCCCCATAGCCTACGATAAAATTCATTGGCTACCTCGTAGCCTATGTAATCAGCGTAAACAGGCGCTTCCCTGCGGGAAGGCTTGTCAAACAGGGTGCAAAGCTAATGCTTTTTACAGCCTCTCTCTTTGAGCAGGTTTTTTCACATAACACAAGGTGTTGCCGCTATCGATAATATCCTCCACAATCAGGACATGGCAGTCCTGGATAGGAACGGATAAATCCTTGACTATTTTAATTTGGCCGCTGGACTCGGTGCCCGCCCCATAGCTGGAGCAGATCATAAAGTCCATTTGGCAGGGCAGCTCCACATACCGCATCAGATCCGCCATAAACATAAAGCAGCCCTTTAAGATTCCCACCATCAAAAGCTTTTTGCCCTGATAGTCCTTGGTGATTTGTTCCCCCAAATTTTTGGTAATCCGATCCAGATCCTCACGGCTCAATAAGATCCGTTCTACATTTTCACACTTCATGTCCATAACTCCTCTGCCCTTTTTGAAGTCAGCCTTTCGGCTTATTGTACCACACTAAACGAAATTATTGAATAACAATTTGTGAATTTACTGGGGAATTTTTCTCTTTTTTATGGGGCACGGTTCTCAGAACGCCACGGTTTGCGTGAAAATCCAGCCCTCCCGGCACGCCTGACGCCCCCCTGGCCGGCCAGTATGATCCGGTCGATCTCCTCCAAATGCCGGGCCTCCGGCCTGGAAGCGCCCTGCAAAAGACGGATCGCCCGGATTCTCACCGGCTTTCTGCCCCGTGAAAGAACAGAACAGCTCCATCCGCCCTTTCCAGCGCCGCCCGGCCCAGAAGCTCCCGGGCTTCCTCACAAAGGCAGCCGTCGTCTTCCCGCAGGCTTTGGGCCATACGGCCCACGGCCTCCTCGAAGGCTGGATTGATCTCCTTCAAGGCCGGAAAGCACCTGAAGGCGCACCTTATTCCTGGAATACCTGGCTTCCAAAATTGGTGCTGTCGGTGACATAAGGGATTTTTATGCTCCCGGCAGTAATCCTCGATTTCCCGCCGGCTGCAGTCGATCAGAGGCCTGACGATGTTCTCCCGCACCCGGCGGAATCCCGCACAGCCCCTTGAGCCCGGTTCCCCGGGTCAGGTGGAGCAGCACCGTCTCCGCCAAATCGGAAAGGGTGTGGGCCGTGGCGATCACTCCGTTTTCCCCGGCCAGCCGCCGGAAAAAACTCGTAGCGTACGGCTCTGCCGCAGGCTTCCAACCCCAGCTTACGCTTCGCGGCCTCCTCCCGGACATCGATTTTCAGCACCTCCAGAGGGATGCCCTCCCTTTGACAGTACCGCCTTACGTGTTCCTCATCCCGGTCCGCCTCCGCTCCCCGCAGGCAGTGGTTTACATGAGCCGCCGTCACCTTCAGCTCCGGCCAGTCCTTTCGCCGGCTCTGCAAAACGTGAAGAAGCGCCATGGAATCGGCTCCCCCGGAAACCCCGGCCACCACGGCGGAATCGGGAGAAAGCATTTGATAGGCCTCAATGGTCTTCAAAACCTTAGTAATCACTGCGGCCGCCCTCCATAGCGGTAAAACGCATAAACTCGCCCTGCCAATGAAGCTGGACAGTCCTCGCCTCGCCGTGGCGGTTTTTCGCCACAATGCATTCGCCGCTGTTTTTATCGTCGCTGGGCGCGTCGTCGGTATTGTAGTAATCCGGGCGGTAAAGGAACAAAACGATATCCGCGTCCTGCTCGATAGATCCGGAATCTCTCAGGTCGGAAAGCACCGGGCGGTGCTCCGTACGCTGCTCGCTGGCACGGGACAGCTGGGACAGGGTGATTACCGGCACGTTGATCTCCTTGGCCATAATCTTCAAATTTCGGGTAATCTCAGAAATTTCCTGCACCCGGTTGTCAATCCGCTTGGCGCCGGACATCAGCTGCAAATAGTCGATAATTACCAGATCCACGTCCTTCAGCCGGCGCAGCTTAGCTTTCATCTCCGGCACAGTGATGCCGGGGGTATCGTCAAAATAAATCTGGGTCTTCGAGAGAATATCCCCCGCCTCGATAAGCCGGACCCATTCGTCCTCGGTGAGCTTGCCGGTCCGCAGCTTAGTGCCGCCTACCTCGCCCTCGGTGGAAAGCATACGGGAGGCCAGCTGCTCCTTGGTCATTTCCAGCGAGAAAAAGGCTACCCTCTTTTTTTCCTTCACCGCCACGTGGTTAGCGATATTCAGTGCGAAGCTGGTTTTTCCCATACCGGGACGGGCCGCCAGCAGAATCAGGTCGGAACGGTTCAGGCCGGTGATGGTTTCATCCAAATCCCGGATCCCGGTGGAAATGCTCTTAAACTGGTCGCTGTCCGGGGAATTGAGAAGGTCCAGCCGGTCAAAGGTCTCGATAATAACCTCGTTGATCCTCTGCAAGCCCTGCATATTTTTTCCCCGGCGGATATCAAAAATCCGCTGCTCCGCCGAATCCAGCAGGGTGGCCGCGTCGTCTCCTCCCTCAGAGGCTTCCTCCAGGATATCTCTGGCGGTAGTGATCAGAGTGCGGATGTCGTATTTATCCCGGACGATGCCCGCGTAGGTTTCCACATTGGAGACCGAAGGCACGATCTGAGCCAGCTGCAAAAGATAGGTTTTCCCATTCACCTGGTCAAAGGCCGGGTTCTGCTTCAGCTTGTCCAGCACGGTGACGAAATCCACCGGCTGGCCCAGGGTGAACATTTCCAGCATAGCGTCGTAAATCATCCGGTGGTTGGCCAGGTGGAAGTATTCGGCCCTCGGAAGGATCTCCGCGATTCGGTCCAAGCAGGAGGAATCCAGCAGGACCGCTCCCAAAACAGACTGCTCCGCCTCCGGGCTGTAGGGCAGGTTCAGCCCGTCGTAGCCGGAGGTCACTGAAATATCAGCCATGCGCTCTCCTCCTCTCTTTGATGGAAAAAGGACGGATATCTCCTATCCGTCCCATTCGGCCCGCGGAAGCCCTTAAGCCTCCGTCACCACCACATACACCTTGGCGCTGATGCCGGTGTAAAGCTTGACCTCGCAGCGGTAGGTGCCCGAACGCCTTGATGTCCCCGTCCAGCTCGATTTCCGCTTATCCACATCCACGCCGTACTGCTTTTTCAGCTCCTCGGCAATTTCCTTGGCGGTAACGGAGCCGAACAGCCGGCCGCCCTGGCCGGCCTTCGCGGTCATTTTGATAGTCTTTTCATCAATTTTTTTCGCCGCCTCGCTGGCGTTCGCCTTCTCCACCTCGATCCTGTGCTGCTTAGAGGCCTCGGCATTTTTCAGCTCGTTCATCGCCTGGGCGTTAGCCTCCTTGGCAAGCTTTCTGGGAATCAGGTAGTTCCTGGCATAGCCGTCAGACGCGTTGACCAGCTCGCCCTTTTTTCCGGCGCCCTTACGTCGGCCAATAAAATCACTTTCATAATACTCACTCCTGCGCTTATAAATTTTCCTTATGTATTTGGGTTTCGTTCAAAATCTCAATCAGCCGCTCCCTCACCGCCGTGACGGTGGTATCCTTGAGCTGGGCGCCCGCCATGGTCTGATGGCCTCCTCCGCCCAGCTTTTCCATCACCACCTGGACGTTTTACGGCGCCCAAGGAACGGGCGGAAATATTCACTGTGCCCGCCGACGAGTATAAGACGAAGGAGGCGTTGACCCCCTGGACTCCCAGCAGCTCATCCGCCGCCTGAGCCGACGCGATCCGGATATCCGGACAATCCTCGTCCGCCGCGGTAACGGCGCAGCTGTTATAGATTTCCGCGTTGGAACCAGCTGGTATTTCGCCCGGTAGGTATCGATGGAGTTGGAAAACAGCCGTTTGACCTCCACCGTATCGGCGCCCTTTCTTCTCAGAAACGCCGCCGCCTCAAAGGTCCGCACACCGGTTTTCAGCACAAAATTCTTAGTATCCAGGGTAATGCCGGCAAGCAGGGCGTCAGCCTCCAGCCTGCCGATGGCGTTTTCTCCCAGATACTGAACCAGCTCCGTCACCATTTCGGACGCCGAGCTGGCGTAAGGCTCGTGGTAAAAAATAATGGCGTTCTCGATATGCTTCACCATCATGCGGTGGTGGTCGATAACCACAGTCCGCTTGCTGTATTTGTACAGATCCCGGCTTTCCACAAAGCTCTCGGAATGGGTGTCCACGATAATCAGAAGGGAACGGTCCGTAATCAGGGAAAGGGCCTCCCGGGGAGATAAAAACATTCCGGTGTTGCCCGCCTTCTCGACGG
>ENA-OQAR01000404-OQAR01000404.1-human-gut-metagenome-genome-assembly--contig:-NODE-404-length-13130-cov-2.479197_pt1 | contig 13130 bp, 24 predicted proteins | sample MGYA00242738_ERZ504533 | MGnify/ENA primary metagenome ERZ504533 (study PRJEB26092, sample SAMD00036276) | human gut metagenome | host: Homo sapiens | study: EMG produced TPA metagenomics assembly of... | reverse complement strand
CGCCCAAACACGATTAACTGTGAAAACTATTTACGCTGTCCCCGCCAACCGAACACGCCGAACAACAGCGCAAACATATCTTCAAAAACAAGACCTCAAACTACTGTGACAAGTGTCAGCAAAACATCATAGATGGCAAGAAGCTCGATATCATAATTCAGAAGCGACGCATCGTTGCGCCCATTCCGAATCACATAAGCCATGTGTCCTAGGATCAACGACACAGCTTTCACCCCACTGAGAGGATTCCGTTATGGAACATATTCTCAACAGACGAACCGCCACCATCCTCACCTGTACACGTACCCATATAAACCAGGGACGACGCCCTGCGGCCTAGCCTACGCCGTTCACTTTGCCATCAGCGACATCAACAGCTGCGCATAACCATAAGACGCATGGGCGTTGGACTCCCTCTGACTCCGCCGATAAAGGGCTTCCAGCGATTGCCGGAAGCCCTTTATCGGCTTAGCGCGCCAAGCGCTCAGCTGCGGAAGTGATCGCCTCGTCGCTGGCGGTGGCGGAGAAACGCAGACATTCCGGCGCACCATAGAACTCGCCGGGGCTGGCGATGATGCCAATCTTGGCAAGCTGCTCCATATCGGTCCAACAATCGCCCGACTTGGCTCTCACCCATACATACAATGCACCATCCGGCATGTCGGTGCAGTATCCGTAAGCACGCAACGCGCTCACCAACACGCCGAGACGTTCCCGATAGCGCGCATGCTGAACCTTGACGGATTCCAGATCACGCAGTCCGGCAGCCATCGCAGCCTGCACCGGACCGGGAATATCTGACCAATCTGCTTGCGATATGCACTCATCGATGCAATCAAAGACTCATCTCCGGCAATGAACGCGGTACGATACCCAGCCATATTGCTCTGCTTGCTCAACGAATACAGCACCAGCACGCCCTCGGCGGAGCCCAAACACACATCGTCACAAGCGCGCACGGCGTCGACGCAAGTGAATCAGCTTCACCTTCAGTGCCATTCGTAGCACCCCTCCACTGCATCAGCGCATAGCATTCGTCGGAAAGCACCACCGCGCCGATCTCACGCGCAGCTGCGACAATGCCAGCCATCCGCTCGGCCGAATACACCTCGCCCGTCGGATTGCAAGGGGAATTCACCCACACCGCCTTTGATGCCAGGCACATTGCGCCACGACGCAACATCAGCCACATCGTCGACCTTAAGCACCTGCGCTCCAGCCAACTGCGTGCCGATCTCATACGTCGGGTACGAAACCTTCGGCTGCACCACAACATCATCCTCACCGAAATGCAGTAGCGACGCCATCAACGCAACACCCTCTTTGGAGCCGACGGTAGGCACCACATCAGCATGGATCGCCTGCAAATCAACATTGCGAGCCGCCGAAAACCATTCAGCAATCGCGGCACGTAAATCGGCAGTACCTGCAGTAGCCGGATATCCATACGCATTCGGATCATTCGCCGCCACTGCGAGCGCCTTGCGCACCGAGTCGGGCACGGGATCGACGGGAGATCCCACGGACAGGTCGATCATGCCTCCGAACGCGGCTTTTGCCGTGCGCTTGTATGCTGCGATACGCGACCAATCGTATGGCGAAGAAAACTCATGAAAGCCCATCGTGAAAACCCCTTAATAATCCTCTATAAACAAAATATGCGGCCTCTTCCAACGGGAAAAGGCCGCTTTCAAATGCCAATCACTGATTTTGCGGCGGCAGAGCAGCTACCTGCTCCGGATCCTTGCCGATCGGGCCGGCTGCGGAAGCGCCGCCCATATCGCCGACTTCAGCGAAGAAGCTGACTGCGGCATCCTTGTACCAAGCCCACTCGTCTGGCAGATCGTCTTCATAGAAGATGGCTTCGGTCGGGCACACCGGTTCGCATGCGCCGCAATCCACGCATTCGTTCGGATTGATATACAGGGAACGGGAGCCCTCGTAGATGCAATCGACCGGGCATTCGTCCACGCAGGCCTTGTCTTTGACATCGACGCACGGCTGAGCGACAACGTATGGCATGGTTACCTCCTTAACACTTACCGTTCAAGACTACTCTTGATTGCCAACTTCCAGCTCTCCCGTGCCGAGTCGGGCGTGGCGGTAGCCGTAGCCGAAGTAGATGCAGAAGCCGACCGCAAGCCAGACCACGAATCGAATCCAGGTGAGCACGCTCAGGTTGAGCATGAGCCAGATGTTGGCGAGCGCGATGAGGATAGGCACCCATGGATTGCCGGGGATTTTGAAGACTCGCTTCAGGTCGGGGCGCTTCTTACGCATGATCGGAATAGAGATTGAAACAAGGGTGAATGCCGACAGCGTGCCGATGTTCACCATGTCGGCAAGGATACTAACGTTGCAGCTGGCTGCGATGAGTGCCATGACCACGCCGACGGCAATCTGCAGACGTACTGGAGTGCCGTGCTTGCCCGTGTGACTGAGCGAGCGCGGCAGCAGGCCATCTCGGCTCATGGCGAACACCACGCGGGTCAGGCCGAGCAGCAGCACCATGACCACGGTTGCCAGGCCGATCACAATGCCGAAACTGATGATTTTTGGCGGCCCAGTCAGCGCCGACCATTTCGAATGCCGTGGCGAGCGACGGGTCTTTCTGCTTGGCGAGGTCTTTGTAGGAGACCATGCCGGTGGTGACAATGGCAACGAGGGTGTAGAGCACGATGATCAGTCCCATGCCCACGCCGATGCCCAGCGGAACGTTCTTCTTCGGATTAACGGTTTCTTCGGAGGTGGTGGCGACCACATCGAAGCCGAGGAACGCGAAGAACACGAGCGCGGCTCCGGAGATGATGCCGCAACGCCGTAAATGCTGGGGGCCATGCCGGTGGCCCACTGCCATAATGGCTGCTCCATGGTTGCGGCCAACCCGGATCCGGTGGCGGTTGCCGGTTCGCTCGGTGGAATGAATGGGGTGAAGTTCTCGGCTTTGACGTAGAAGAATCCGACGATTACCACGAATAGCACGATGGCGATTTTCAGTATGGTGAGCGCGCCGTCGACTCGTGCTCCGATTTTCGTGCCGCACACCAAGAGTGTCGTGAAGAACGCTACGACGACGATTGGCGCGAAATCGAAATTGAATGATCCGATGGTGATGTTGGTGTTGATATTCCAGCCGACCAGCCGGAAGAAATCGTTGAGATAGATGCCCCAGTATTTGGAGACGACGGAGCCTGCCATCAGCATTTCAAGGATCAGATCCCAGCCGATCACCCACGCGACGACCTCACCGACGGTGGTGTAAGTGAAGGTGTAGGCGGATCCTGCAACCGGAATCATGGACGCGAATTCGGCATAGCACATTACGGCCGCACCGCATACCACGCCGGCGATGAGGAAGCTGATGATCACGGCCGGACCCGCATGGAAGGCTGCCGCCTGGGCACCAATGGAGAAGATGCCCGCGCCGACTGCCACGGCCACACCCATAATGGCCAAATCCCACCAAGTCAGGTCTCGTTTCAGGGAGCGACCCGACTCCTCTGTTTCCGCCAGCGTCTGCTCGACGGATTTCTTGCGTAATACGTTCATTGTGTTTCCCTTCTCTCTTCGTTCTTACGTTTACTTGAGGCTCATGCCGATGACGACCGGTTCGGGAACGAGACGAATGCCGAATGCCCGTTCAACGCCATCCTGCACGGTTTTGGCAAGTTCCGCGATATCTGCAGCTGTGGCTCCGCCGCGGTTGGTCAATGCCAGCGTATGCATGGTCGAAAGCCCCGCTGCGGCATTTCCGCTGGTTTTGTAGCCCTTATGGAATCCCGCATGATCGATAAGCCATGCCGCGGATGTTTTGACGCCCGGCGTGCCATCCGGCAAGGTCGCGTCGAATCGTGGCGCGTCTTCGGGAAGCTTTGCCGCTTGTTCTTTGGTGAGAATCGGATTCATGAAGAAGCTGCCGCAGCTGTGGCGATTGTAGTCGGGTTCATCGTTGCCTGTCTGCGTGCGCTGTGCGTCATGCGCGATGGCGACCAGTTCGCTCTTTTTGGTGCCTCGCATGGCTTCGGTCAGATATCGATGGGAATCTTCAAGCATGCCTTTGGAGGCGCGTACTTTCAACACGGCGTTGCGAATATCCGCGGTCGCCATACGGTCGCCCACTTCCACGCCCAATGCTTTGGCGAGCTGGCCGTAGCCAACTACGCCGGTTTCGCTGTGATGCAGCGCGAAAGTAACGGACAACACCACGTAGCGCGGTGTCGGGAAGAAGTCGGCCACAGGCGTTGCCGGAGCGCTGTACATGCTCGCTTTGAGCGCGCTCATGCGATAGCCGAAATGAAGTTCCTGATTGGTGAGCTCTTTGGTTTGCTTGTCTTTGCGGTCCCAGACTTCCACGCTTTCGACGCTGGATGCGACCTCTTGGCCGTATGCGCCGATATTCTGCACCACCGACGCGCCGACGGTGCCCGGAATGCCGGAAAGTCCTTCCACGCCTTCCAAGCCAAGCCCCGACGCAGTAGTCGACGAAATCATCCCAATTTGCAGCCGGCTTCGGCGTTGACATGCACGATTTTTTCGTCGTTTTTCGGCAGGCGCTGCCTCATCAAGCACACTTATGGCATGTCGCGCATCACGGACCACGATGCCATTGAACGGAGTGTCGGCCACGAGCATGTTGGATCCGCCTCCGATCACGCACAACGGCAAGCCTTTGGCGTCGGCATCTTCAACGGCTTCGATAACGCCGACACGCGAGGTCGGTTCAATAAAGGATGCGATTGGCCCACCCACGGCAATAGTGGTGAGATCTGCGAAATTAGTCATGGTGATTAGCTTAGCGTGCGGGGAAGGCAGCCGGAAAGGTGCCAAGAGGGTTTCGGAGAAAACAAAAAACCACGACCAATTGGTCGGGTTGAAAGCTTTAAACTCGCTCAGCGGGTCTCGCGATGCACGGTCTGCTTGCCGCAGCGGGAGCAGAACTTCTTCAGCTCAAGACGATCCGGCGTGTTACGGCGGTTCTTCGTCGTGATGTAGTTACGCTCCTTGCACTCGGTGCATGCCAGCGTGATGCCCGGACGAATGTCGGCGCTCTTGCTTGCCATTTAAGTTCACCTCTTGTGGTTCGTTGCTATGCCGACGTTCCGTCGACCTTTGTAGATCAGCAAAAGATAAAAATCCGTTTTCTGACGGTTGCACAAAAACAGATTTTTGCATATTTTCGCTTCCAGAAGATGATCCACTTCCTCACAGGCTTCCATAGTCATCAACGCCTCATGATCTACCCTCTTATATTCAATTTCCAGACTGTCCAGAAAATCGTACACTGCGATTTCTTTCTCCAGGCGTCCTTCCGTATTTTCCGGTCTTCCCGTATAGATGGTTTTGTCAATTCTTGGTTCTTCCATGTTTTCCGTTTCCTCCTGATCTTTCATTTCACACCTTTGTTTCATCCTTATTTTACAAGCATCTGTCCGGCAAAACAGCCAGCACGCCAAAAACTGCACTTAAAATCACATAAAGAAGCGCCAGGCCAATCTGACCTTTTTCCATCATAATCCCTGTCTCATATGCAAAAGTAGAAAATGTGGTAAACCCGCCACAGATTCCCACTTTTAGAAACAGTACGAGTCCTGGATCCAGAGACGTATTTTTTGCCGCGGCTGCAGCAACAATCCCAATTACAAATGCGCCTGTTACATTTATGATCAATGTTTTTACCGGAAATCCCTGACTGTTTTCCACTGGCAGTAATCCCAGAAGATATCTGCACACAGAACCTATAAAGCCTCCCATTCCCACAAATAAACAGTTTATCATTGTCTTTTCCTCCCACCTGATTATATCAGTCCGGAAAAATATCCGCAACCTTACCGTAATTGCTTTCTGCCCGGTGTTTTCCCTTTGCATTCCCACCGTTCATGATATACTGAATCTATCTCTGTCTGTCCTGTCAGATTGCAGGGCAAACATATTTATTTTGAAAGGAATCATCATGAAACGTATTAAAAACATCGATCTGCTCCGGGCAGGAGCGATCCTCTACATTATGCTGTACCACTGCTATGTTCTGTCCGGGAGACCGTGGCAGGCACATACAGCCATTCACACGATCCTGACACTTGGAGGCGAAGTGGGCGTGACTCTGTTTTTCCTGCTCAGCGGATATGGGATCTATCTTTCCCTCTCTTCTTCGGAAGAAAGAGGCTGTCTCCCTGGCTGGCGGGCTTTTATGAAAAAACGCTGCATCCGTATCATGCCTCAGTATTACGTCTGCGTTACAGTTCTTCTGATTTTTATGTCAACACAGATGTTCAGCAATGAAGGGTTTCGGCATATCCTTGCCTATTACACCTTTACGGAGAATTTTTCCCCGGTGACACACGGTTCCATCAATGGAGCACTGTGGACGATGGGTGTGATCTTTCAGTTTTATCTGATCGCCCCGTTCCTTTATAAAGCCGTCCGGAAAAACTGGCTTGTATCTGCCATTGTGTCCATTCTGTTTACCGTTATCTGCCGGTTTGCAGTTGTCCGGTATCTCCATGCTTCCGGAATTTCCGATACCTCCGTATATTTCGTATATGAGCGCCAGGTATTCACCGCACTGGATAATTTTGTACTGGGCATGGCGGCTGCCGCATTCTGGAAACATGCCGGAAACCGTATACAGGAAAAGCGTCTTACACTTGGACTTCCTGTTTCTCTCGCAAGTACCATACTGATCCTGGCATGGATTTTTTACTATCACAGCCACGGCCTTTACGGAACGGCTCCGACTGGTTATCCGGCTCATTCCATTCTTGCGGTTTTGCTTGGAATACTGCTCGTGGGCTTTTCCATCCTGCCGGAAATGAATTTCGGGATTCTTCGCCCACTGTACTTCGTGGCGCGAAACCAATACGGAATCTACCTGTGGCATATGCCTGTCATTATGATCCTTCAGGCCAATGCTCCATGGTTCAACACCATGAGCAGCAGCGCTTCTGGCTGTTTTTGCCATGTATGATCGTGATCACCTGCGCATTCGGATATTTTTGCAACCCGTTTCATCGACCATCCGGTTGCTTCAAAAAAGAAAGGATAATCACCTATGAAAGACAGAACTGCCGTCAATCACAAGATCCGCAAACATTTCAATGAACTGATCTACAACGTAGCCCGCTACACAGAGGTCGTGCTGTCCATCGTGATCCTTGTCGTGATCGCCCTGGCCGGACTCCGGCTGATCCTTACAACTGCCGGTACCTCCGTCATGGATATGGATACCAGTTTTTTTTACCAGTTTCCTGTCACAGGCTCTCTCCCTTGTAGTTGGTGTGGAGTTTGTAAAAATGCTCTGCCGCCATTCCGCCCAGACCGTTGTTGAAGTCCTGCTTTTTGCGACAGCAAGGCAGATGGTTGTGGAACATCTCAATCCGACGCAGACACTGATCGGGATCGTCGGTATCGCCATTCTTTTCGCTATCCGGAAATATCTGATGACAGACAGCGATGATATGACACCGCATCACCCCCCAGAAAAAGACTGTTCTTCTGAAACCAGATGAATCCACGTGAAAAACATTTCTATGATCGGGTAGGAGGTAAATAATTATTTTATTTACCGTCCTCCCACACCACCGTACGTACGGTTCCGTATACGGCGGTTCTTTAGTTTTCACAGACTACTAGATAATAGTCAAGCATGGAGCTGTATCCTAGCTTGGCTATTATTTTCTTTGAAAAGATTTGGTTCAAAACTTTTGCCATTCTCCAATAACCTTTTCTACTACATGCAAGTTCCTTTGCTTTCCAATGTTCCATTCCCAATGCTTTTAACATTCGGTACTTCGTTTTGATTTTCTTCCATTGTTTCCAGTAGACCGCCCTGATTCTACGCCTTGCCCATTCGTCAGTTTCTTTTAGTAGTCCCTTCATATCTGTAATAGGTGTAGCCTAGATATTTGACCTTGCTGATATGAGCCACCTTTGTTTTCTTCCTGTTTACTTTTAGGAAAAGTTTTCCTTCTATAAACGGAATGATATTTTCCAAAGTTCTTTCTGCACTTTTTCTGCTTTTACAGAAAATCATACAGTCGTCTGCATAACGGACAAATCTGTGCCCTCTGCTTTCCAGCTCCTTGTCTAACTCATTAAGCATTATGTTGCTAAGTAACGGACTTAATGGTCCACCTTGTGGCATTCCGACTTCTGTACGCTCAAAACTTTCCATTTGCCACACACCTGCGTTTAGATATTTGTGTATCAATGAAATCACTCTTCCATCTTTTGACGGTTCGTGATAATACCTCAATGAGTTTGCTCTGGCATACTGTGTCAAAAGAACTTTTTCCAAGTCCATATCTACCACATAGACATAGCCATCATTTACATTCTTTTGGCATTGTCTGAGCGCATCATGCGCTCCTCTTTTTGGTCTGAAACCAAAACTATTCTCCGAAAACTGTTCCTCGAAGATTGGCGAGAGTTCCTGTGCAATTGCCTGTTAAACAACTCTGTCAACAACTGTAGGAACTCCTAGTTTTCGAACTCGCCTTTTGTTTCCTTGGGTATCTCTACCCTGCGAACCGGATTGGGTTTATATTTCCCATTCCTTATCTCCTGGATTAGGGTTTCCTGGTTTTCTCTTAGGTAGGGTAAAAGTTCATCTACCTGCATAACGTCAATTCCACCTTTTGTGTCAATGTATTTGAAAAAGTAATATCAATATCTTCTGAAAATCGATCAATCACATGATGACACTTAGATAGTGAAGTTCCACCTTTAAAAACACATCCAGCTCAACCTGCGCCAGAAGTTTTAATATCATCGTAACATAATAGTCTTTTTCTACGATTGCTACCGGACGCTTTTGATCAACAGATGCAGCTATGATTACATCTTTAAAAAGTTCTTCATCGTTATGCAAAAACATCATACAACCTCATCTCATATATATATCGATAAATTCTATCCGGATATTGTTTAATATAACAATCTATTTCTGTTTTTTTAATTTGTACATCAACAACATATTTCCTAATACGATCGGACAATATCTTGTCATTTTCGTCTGCATACTGATCTATATCTTTCAGAAAATCTAAAAACTGTAATATCCGGTAATTTTCCTTTGTTACCAGAACTCTTGCTTTACGGAGAAGAACTCTTCTTCCATGCAGATTTACCTCCCGTACCCTGGCACTGGCATTATTTGATACAATTTCCACCATATATGGCACCTGTGTAGTAACACCCAGCTGATTTGCAAAAGTATATCCTGAATAATATCCATCAACTCTTCCATTTCGCGATATATATTTATATCTCGCCACAGTATCTGCTCCAAGGGGAACCCCCCCTTTAATCGACTCTCCTTTGGAATATAGTAAACGCCTGTATCAAATCGCCTGATCTTTCCAGAATCGCACAGTATTTTAAACATCTGACGAAGATTTACATTTGAAACTGGAAGACTAACATCCGCAACAAAAATAGGTTCATTCGGCTTATAGTTTGAACACAAATACTCGTATAACATTGTTATCCTCCTTATAACGTATTTTAATTTTAATAGTTATATTTTGTTATCTACATAATAACCTATTTTTATTTATATTGTTAATTTACGTTATCATTATATTTATATGTAATTTTCACTCTTATATTCTTCCTATTACTTATAGCATTTCCGGGTGCCACCAAAAAGGGGAAGCTCTTCCGGATAAAAAGAGCTTCCCTATATATTTCTTATATTTCACATCCACCTGCAAGAATGCTGAACGGAGTACTTCACAATTATCCATACTTCTTTCAATTTTGAATCTTTACAATCTTATCTCTTACCTGCTATATAGGTCTCAAAACTGTTCGTAGGTATAATACTGAAAAAATTTCTTCCATGACAGCTATCTCCAGATAATATACCCCGCATAGATCAGATACAGGCACACCATGGAAATTCCCTCTTTCCGGCTGATCTTACGCTTCGTTGCGGCATAGATCCACACGATCAGGGAAAATACGATCAATATCACAATATCGATAATGTTCTCCCGGATCAGTGCCACCGGATTGATGGCAGACGCAATTCCAAGGACCATCAGGATATTGAAAATATTGGAACCTACTGCATTTCCCACTGCCATATCCACTTCATTCTTTCTGGCTGCAACCACGGATGTCACAAGCTCCGGAAGGGAGGTTCCGATGGAAACAATGGTAAGTCCCACCAGTGTCTGGCTCATTCCCAGATCAATGGCGATGCGGCTGGCAGCATCTACGGTAAGATCTCCGCCAAAAAGCAATGGCAAGCGCGCCTCCAAACGATAAAGAGAATACTCTTCGGCCAGGAAAGGATGCCGATTTCTTCTTCCAGTTCTTCAATTCCTTCGATCTCCACATTTTTTCCTGCTGCTCTGGCTTTCATGGCACTTCGGATCATTGCCACAATATAGCCTGCAAAAAATCCACGCAGGATCATTCCATCCAGATGACCAAGTCTCATTCCGATCGTATCTCCTGCTGCCAGGATCCCAAGCCCCAGAAGAAGGAGCGCACAGATCATGGAAAACGGAATATCCCTCCGGATGGTTTCCTTCTGTACCAGGATCGGTGTCAGGATGGAACAGACTCCAACAACCACCATCAGGTTAAAAATATTGGAACCTACCACATTGCTGACCGCAAGCTCATTGTTATTGACCAGTGACGCTGTAACGCTGACTGCGGTTTCCGGAAGAGATGTTCCCATTGCCACAATAGTAAGACCGATGATGATCGGCGGCACCTTCAGCCTTTTTGCGATACTGGAGCTTCCTTCTACAAAGAAATCCGCACCCTTCATCAGGAACACAAAGCCGATCACAAGAAAAACTAACACAAGGATCAGTGGTGAACTGTTTACCAGATTTTCCATTTTTCTTCTCACTTTCTGTTTTTATTTCCCACAACCTGGAGATTCATTGTCGCACGCCCTGCTGAAAAAATTCTTTCCGGCATTCTTTTGTTACATAAAAAAAGACCCATGTATGCCCTGCTGCAATAAAAATATAACAAAGCATACATGAGTCTCATTCTTTAAGATTTGCCAGGTTTTTCAGAAAAAACCGGGTCTGTTGACAAATCACACTTACGTGCGAACTACTCCCTCATGGAATTAAAATTTTCAATTTTTTTCAATTTAACAGAATTGTTTTTAAAAGTCAACCCCTGGCCGGTGACTTTTCTTTATCGAAAGCACATATTTTATGTATCTTTATTATTTTCCGCTTTCAGAAACAATCCCTTTCAGGATCTGTAAAACTCCATCTTCACTGTATGACGGACATACTTCCCTGGCTGCTGCCTGCACTTCCGCTCTGGCGTTAGCTACCGCATAACTCCTTCCCGCTTTCTGAAGCATGGCGATATCGTTGAGGTTATCTCCGAATGTACAGGTTTCCTCTGAAGAAATACCCAGGCGCTGCTGGATAAACTCCACAGCTATACTTTTCTCGCCATGTGGCGGGGTACTGTCCATCCATTCTTTCCCAGCCGCTGCCAGTGTCACCTTATCTTTCCACGCCGGTGTAAAATATGGGGCACAAAGTTCCTCACACCGTTCCGGATGATAGACGGAAAACTTCAGCACCTGTTTTCCCTCAAGAGAAGAAAGATCGTCCACTTTTCTCATATCATAACCATAGGAATCCCTGAGCCATCGGAACATCCTTCCATTTTCATTCTCCGCATAACAGCACTCCGGTGTGGCAATAAAGCAGTCACATTCCGGCATTTTTTTCTTTTACCATGCGATGCATGCTTTTCCAGGTCTCGTCTGGAAGTGTGTGCACCTTCAGGATCTTATCATTCTTCCGGATCACCGTACCTCCATCCGAAACAAAATACACCAGATCCTTCAACGGTTCAAACAGCTTCCTCTCACTGTCATACTGCCGCCCCGAACATACTACAAAGGTAATGCCCATCTCGGTCAGCTTCCGGATCACCGTCATATATTCCGGATTGATGGTCATGGTTCCATCTTTTACCAGAGTTCCGTCTACGTCGGTTGCGATTAGTTTTATCATGTTGTTTTACTCCTCTCCCATCTGAAATACCAATATCCTCTCCCTAGGATTTTTTCCGTCAAAAAGATCCTGGCAGTCGATCTCGTCCAGGAATTCCAGTTCATCCACAGTCATCAGATAGGAAATATATTCGTCAGATGGATAATAGAAAAACAGCAGCATTTCTCTTGTTTTTTCATACCAGGATTCCCGGATGTGTCCGATGACACTTCTCAGTATTTCCACAGAAAACGGATTAAAAAAATAAAATCTGTCAGCAGATTCTGGCACCTGAAAAAGTGCTGCATTTTCCAGTATAAAAAGTGGTTTTTGCCCCGGAAACAGCCCGCTGCCTGTTTCTTCTGCGGCTTTTATCATGCGTTCATCGTACTCCACACCTGTAGTCCGGCACCTGACCTGCCATGCCAGAAAAAAATCCCCCCTGCCTTTTCCACATCCATAGTCGATCAGATGATTCTTTTTCCCCAGATACCCACAATACGCAAGCCGTTCCAGTACACAGTATGGCGTTGGTTCATATGGATAACAGTACTGATCCGACCTGGAATCGTCACGGCCGGTAGTTTTGATTTTCAGCAGCTTATCATATTTTACTTCATTTTGGTCCATGGTACTGTCAATCTCCATTTCCTACATCGGGCAGCTTTTTTTCTCCTCTTTGTCCATATCTCCACGGACATATCTGGCATTGAATTCCATATTGATCTCACGGATTTCCTTCTTCCCGTCAATATAATCCTGGTACATATCTGCAAGTCTCGCCATACAGCCATCGCAGTTCGCGGAAATATTTCCCAGAGATTCCTCCACGATCTGTTTACGTTCCTCTTTTGTTGTATCTTTGATCAGATATCCTGGCATTGTTTTTTCCTCCTGATAAGTTCACCTGTGTTTCAGGTGTTCTGTATTTCTGTTATTGTTCACTTTTCCTTGTCAAGCGGATATTCGCAATCCGCTTCGCTACGTAGCTCTACACCAAAATAACTGCTCCGCAGTTTATCAGGAGAGCTTGCTCTCCTCTGATACAGCAAGTCCCCACCCACTGCTTATTGCTTTTCGCAACCCCGCAGGACTTACTTGATTTGGTTAAAAAAAAGGAATCTGCATACAGAATTAATAGAT
>ENA-OQAR01000403-OQAR01000403.1-human-gut-metagenome-genome-assembly--contig:-NODE-403-length-13134-cov-2.568232_pt1 | contig 13134 bp, 15 predicted proteins | sample MGYA00242738_ERZ504533 | MGnify/ENA primary metagenome ERZ504533 (study PRJEB26092, sample SAMD00036276) | human gut metagenome | host: Homo sapiens | study: EMG produced TPA metagenomics assembly of... | reverse complement strand
CCCCGTTTCCCGTTGCAAAATAATGAGCAGCATAGGCAGCAACACCATCCCTACTACAGGCAATGAATACTTTAACTTACTCATTGTAAACCCATAGACATTCATAAATTTAGCCAAAGCCAACGCCTAGCAAATTTAGCAAATTCCGCCGGTTGCAAACTTACAGGTCCGAATTTTATCCATGAATAAGATCCCTTGGTATCCTCTGCCAGAAAAGGTGTTATCAACAACAACAGCATCATGCCTCCATATAAAATGTAAGCAAACATATCATATAACTTATCCTCTAACATCATCAGGATAAATCCGAGCCCCAAAGAGCAACAGATCCATACAAAATTGTTTTCCTGCACGAGTGTCGAAACTAAAAAAAATCAATTTCACCATAATCATAGCTGGCTCCACATACACTGAACCATCCAAAGATAACCAGCATCAGATAAATGCAGATAGTCATCCAGTCCACTGATTTCCATATACTATCGTTCGTGTATGCCATAATCTATTCGTCTGTTTTGTATTTCCGCCGCTTTCGCCTCACTTTCCGGTGAAAGTTCGCCTTTTAAATATTTCTCCATCATCAATGCACCGATAGGTACACCATAGGTTGCTCCCCAACCTCCATTCTCTACATAGACTACCACGGCAATCTTAGGATCATTCATTGGTGCAAACCCCATAAAAGCAGAATGGTCCTTTCCACGGTTTTGCGCCGTACCTGTCTTGCCACACACTTCAATTCCCGGAATATTCGCATTACGGCAAGTTCCTCCCAATACTGCCGAACGCATACCTTCGACTACCGTCTGATAATGTTCACGGCTTACTTTAGTATAACGTTTGGTCGTATACAGGGTATCCAACGGCTCGTCTTCCACTTCTTTCACTACATGCGGAGTAATATAATAGCCCCGGTTAGCAATAGTAGCCCCAAGGTTAGCAATCTGCAACGGAGTAGCCGTCACTTCCCCCTGGCCGATGGAAATAGAAATAATCGTCAGTCCGTTCCATGATCCCCGATAGTTCTTATCATAATAAGCAGCATTCGGGATCATCCCACGCTTCTCACCCGGAAGGTCTACTCCCAAAGGATAACCAAATCCCATAGAAACCATATAATCACGCCATGTATTCATGGCAGTCTGTACAGAACCATACTTCTTCTTCGCCCCTATCATGTGAAACAACCCCCAACAGAAATAACCGTTACAGGAAGTTGCAATGGCAGGCACCAAAGGCAGGGGCGACCCATGAGAGTGGCAGCCCACCCTAAGACCGGCATACACAAAGCCATGATAGCAAGAATAGGCTGTCTGAGGAGTAATAATCCCCTCTTGCAGGAAAGTCAACGCCTGAGTAGTCTTGAAAGTAGATCCCGGTGGGAATTGCCCCATAATAGAACGGTTCAGCAATGGTTTCCAACTGTCACGCGCCAGTTCCAGATGATTTTTACCCCGTTGGCGCCCCACCATCAATCTTGGGTCAAAAGTGGGAGCAGATACCATACAAAGTATTTCTCCTGTGGATGGCTCGATAGCCACTATACTGCCTATCTTCCCTTCCAACAGACGCTCTCCCAACATCTGAAGCTCTATGTCTATACCTAGTTTCAGATTCTTCCCCGGAACGGGAGTCTTGTCATATTTCCCGTCCATATACCGCCCCTGAATACGTCCACGGGCATCGCGCAGTAATATCTCCACTCCTTTCTCGCCCCTCAACTGTTTTTCGTATGAGCGTTCCACCCCCTGTTTCCCTATGAAGTCACCGCGTACATAGTAATCATCGGCTTCAATATCCCCCTTGGACACTTCTGCAATATCTCCCAGAACATGAGCAGCCGCATTGTAATTATACTGGCGGATAGTACGCCGCTGAATATAGAAACCGGGAAACTTGAACAGTTTTTCTTGGAAGACTCCGCACTCTTCTGCCGAAAGCTGGGTCATAAATACCTGATGAGTATATGGAGAGTAGCCCGGATTGGAACGTCTGTCCTTTATCTCGCGGATACGCTTTTTTAAAATAGTCGGGGGGTAATATTCAATGTTTTTACATAAATCAAGCGTATCAAGGTTGTGCACCTCTTTCATCACCATCGTAACGTCATAGGCAGGTTGGTTATACACCAGCAGGTTACCGTTCCGATCGTACATCACCCCACGGCTAGGGTATTGTGTCTTGTTCAGAAAAGCGTTGCTATCGGCGTTCTTTTTTATAATCCTCACTCATAATCTGCAAGGTAAAAAGACGTATCAGGTAAATCAGCACAATAACGATCACCGATGCACCGATTACATATTTCCGCTTCTCCAGACTATAATCTCTTTCCACTATTTTTTCCTCCTGATCGCCTCAGCACACAATATACAAATGATGGTTATTGAGGCATCTGTCAATATTTTCAACAATAAGACAGGCAGGTTGAAGAATGAAAAAGTATCTATGACAAGTAAAATGGTACAAAATAAGAAAGTACACAATAAGATATACCGGAAGAAAGGCGAGAATCCCATACTCTTGATACCCGGTTCAAAATCCTCGACGCTATCGCGGAGCGTGACTAATCGTAATACAGGTTCACGCATAAAAGCCAGTACAGTGGCCGCAGCCGCATTCATCCCCGGAGTGTTGCCTAATATATCGACTGTCAATCCCAACAGGAATGCCCATATCATAAGGACATTACGGCTAACTCCCGAATTGTACTTCAAAATAAAATAGATAAAAAAGAAAGGAGTGGCATACCCGTTGATATGCATATGATTCAGCACCAGCACTTGCAACAGTACCAGTCCGATAAACCACTCTATTCTTTGTAGATAAGTCAACATCAACCTTCTTACTTAGTCGTTTTTACCTGCTTTTCCAACTCCAATTGTTCCTCCTGCCCTTTTTGGGCAATTACGCGCACATCATTCAAACGGGCGAAGTCCGTAAATAGTTTCACCCGCAGCAAATAAGACAAGCCATCGTGACTATCGGCGATATCATCTACCGTACCCACCGGAATGCCGGAAGGGAAAACAGCACTGTGTCCACTGGTTACAATGGTGTCACCTAAAGAAAATAATGAATGACGGGGCATATCCTTTATAAAAGCAAATTCGGATGAACCGCCATCCCATTTCAAGAAGCCGAAATAATCACTCCGTTTTATCTTACAGCTAATACTGCTTTTGGAATTCAATACCGGAATGACAATGGAGTAATGTGGAGAGGTGAGATAAACAATACCAACCACACCGCTTCCATTTACCACTCCCATCTCACTACGAATGCCATCCGCTTCTCCTTTGTCAAGTGTAATATAGTTATCAGCATGAGTCACACTGTTATTTATCACGCTAGCCTTGAATATATCATATCCTGCCAGTGCTTCCTGCTTAAGCTGTTCTACACCACTGCTGTCTTCCGTCGCTTCAATCAAAGCTTTACGGATACTCTCCAACTGCAATTCCAGTTCCACATTTTTTCTGTACCAACTCATCGTTGATCGTTTTCAGATGAAAATATCCGGTAACATTATTGGCTGCATCATACATAGCTCCCGAAACAAAATTAGCAGATGTAAAGAACGCACTCCCCTGATAACTGTTGAAGCGGAATAATAAAGCAAAACTGATTATCTCCAAAAGGACAAAGAGAAACCAGTAGTTATACTTTAAAAAGAAATTCAGCAGATTTTTCATTAATACCAATTGTTCAATGTGCTAATTTGCCAATGTGCCAATGTACTGCGCTATCCATACCGCATGGCATTAGCAAATTAGCAAACTGCCTCATTAGCAAATCATTTACCGCATCAAAAAAGAGAAACGATCTACATTCTTCAGTGCAATACCGGTACCTTTCGCCACACTCAGCAAAGGATCTTCGGCTATATGGAACGGAATATTGATTTTGTCTGTCAGACGCTTGTCCAAACCGCGCAGCAAAGCACCACCACCAGCCAAATAAATACCGTTCAAAACAATATCAGCATAAAGTTCAGGCGGAGTCTGTTCCAATGCACTAAGGATAGCTGTTTCAATTTTTGCAATACTCTTTTCCAAACAATGCGCCACCTCCTGATAACACACCGGAACTTCCATGGGAAGAGCAGTGATACGGTTAGGCCCGCGTACAATGTAATCTTCGGGAGCATCATCTCCCAAATCAGTCAAGGCAGCGCCTACATGTATCTTGATACGTTCGGCCATACGTTCACTCACCTTCACATTGTGCTGACGGCTCATATATTCCTGAATATCGGCTGTAAGATCGTCACCGGCAATACGTATCGAATTGTTGGAAACAATACCACCCAATGAAATCACGGCAATTTCTGTAGAACCACCACCTATATCAACAATCATATTACCTTCAGGAGCCTCTACATCAATACCGATACCAATAGCCGCGGCCATAGGTTCAAAAATCAAATAACGTCTCGTCCTCCCCGCATGCTCAGCACTGTCACGTACCGCACGAAGCTCTACTTCAGTGCTACCCGAGGGGACTCCGATCACCATACGCAAAGAAGGAGAAAAGAAACGATTACCCATGTTCACTTTCTTTATTAAACCGCGCATCATCTGTTCACAGGCATTAAAGTCGGCAATAACCCCGTCGCGTAGCGGACGTACAGTACGAATATTCGGATTTTCCTTCTCGTACATCATTTTAGCCCGTTCGCCTACGGCAATCATCTTGTCGGTACGGCGATCAAGCGCAACGACCGAAGGTTCGTCCACTACAATCTTCCCGTTATTTAAAATGATGGTATTGGCAGTGCCAAGGTCCATCGCAATCTCTTGTGTAAAGGAGAATAATCCCATAAATTCATTTACAATTTAGCAATTTACAATTGACATTTGCAATTTACCATTTACCTGAACAATGCTGTATAAACAGTCCGATTGTAGCCGCAAATGGTAAATTGCAATGATCTTAGTGTTTAAAGTGACGAATCCCTGTAATGACCATAGCTACGCCATGTTCATTGCAGTATTGGAAAGTCAACTCGTCTTTTACAGAGCCTCCCGGCTGGATAACAGCTTTCACACCCTCCCTATCCGCTATCTCTACACAATCGGGGAAAGGGAAGAAAGCATCACTGGCCATCACTGCGCCATTCAAATCAAACTCAAATGATTTTGCTTTTTCAATGGCTTGTTTCAATGCATCCACACGTGAAGTCTGACCTACACCGCTAGCCAGCAGTTGTTTGTTCTTGGCCAGTACAATAGCATTACTTTTACTATTCTTCACAATCTTATTTGCAAATAACATATCTTCTATTTCAGTCGCCGTAGGAGCTTTTTCAGTAACCTGCTTCAAGTCGGCAGGAGTTTCCACATCCAGGTCTCTTTCCTGAACCAAAACCCCATTCAATAAAGAACGGAATTGTTTCTTCGGCAATTTAGCTTCCTTACGAACCAAAATAATACGGTTCTTCTTCTGTCCCAGAATCTCTAATGCATCTACATCATAATCCGGAGCAATAATTACCTCAAAGAACAGTTTATTGATTTCTTCCGCTGTTTCTTTATCAATCACGGCATTAGTAACCAACACACCGCCGAAAGCCGACACCGGATCGCCTGCCAACGCATCTTTCCATGCTTCCAGCACAGTAGGCGCGAAGCTAATCCACAGGCATTATTATGCTTCAGAATGGCAAATGTCACCTCATCAAATTCATCAATCAAATCAACGGCCGCATTGATATCCAACAAATTGTTATAGGAAATTTCTTTTCCATGAATCTGGTCGAACATCGCATCCAGATTTCCATAGAAATAACCTTTCTGATGAGGATTTTCACCATAACGAAGTTGTTTTTGTTCTTCCACCGCGCAACGGAAAGCCGAACCTTCACCACCATCAAAATAGTTAAAGATAGCAGAATCATAATGAGAAGAAACAGCAAACGCTTCTTTTGCGAACCAACGGCGTTCCTCGCGTGAAGTAGTAGCGCCATGTTCCAGCAACATATCACGGAACGGCTTATATTGTGCCTGACTAGCGATAATCACCACATCATTAAAGTTCTTAGCAGCAGCACGAATCAAAGAAATACCACCTATATCAATTTTTTCGATGATAGCTTGTTCTTCGGCCCCCGAAGCCACAGTTGCTTCAAACGGATACAGGTCAACGATGACCAAATCTATTTCGGGTATTTCATATTTTTCTATCTGTTGCATATCTTGTTCCAAACCACGACGCATAAAATACCTCCAAAGACTTTAGGATGCAGTGTCTTCACACGTCCGCCCAAAATAGAGGGATAAGTAGTAAGATCCTCCACCGCTTTGCAAGGGAAACCTAAAGATTCGATAAACTGTCTTGTACCTCCTGTTGACAGGAACTCTACTCCTTCTTCGTGTAGTTTTGGTTATAATCTCGTCCAAACCTTCTTTGTGATAAACCGACACCAATGCGGTTTTAATTCTCTTAGCCTCTGACATTTTTTTATAGATTAAGTATTTGGGCTACAAAGGTATAAATTTTCACTCTATAAATTCCACACATAAACGTGAAATATTATTTATCCACTCATATTTGTCTCAAAAAAGAAGAGATTCGCCACTAAATATGGATAATAATAAATTAAAAATCAAGTTGTGTGAATCCGTGCAATCTATGGTGAACAAAAAACACCTGTAACACAAATGTAACATATATGACATTTTTATCATAATATACCTCCCGTACCTTTGCGCCCAATAAAATAGAGAGACAAAATTATATGGAAACAATGTTTTTGGGAATCGTCGTATTCCTTTTTCTGCTAGCCATATTCGATTTGGTAGTAGGCGTCAGCAACGACGCAGTGAACTTTATGAATTCCGCCATCGGTGCTAAAGCCGCGTCATTCAAGACCATCATCGCCATTGCCGCTTTCGGTATCTTCATCGGCGCCACACTGAGCAACGGTATGATGGAAATCGCACGGCACGGTATTTTCAGGCCTGAACAATTTTATTTTCAGGAGTTAATGTGTATCTTTCTAGCAGTTATGGTAACAGACGTAGTCCTATTGGATATTTTCAATTCCTTAGGAATGCCTACCTCCACTACCGTATCCATGGTATTCGAACTATTGGGAGGTACTTTCGTTCTAGCTCTTATCAAAATAGCAGGAGACGAAACCGGAATGCTAGGATTTGCTGATCTGCTGAATACGGAAAAGGCATTGTCCGTCATTTTAGGTATCTTCCTCTCAGTAGCAGTAGCTTTCTTCTTCGGCACATTAGTACAATATCTCTCCCGTCTTCTCTTCACATTTAATTATACAAAGAAACTGAAATACACTATCGGACTGTTCGGCGGTATTGCTGTTACGGCCATAATCTACTTCATGTTGATAAAAGGTCTGAAAGATTCCGCCTTCATGACCACCGAAAACAAACATTGGATTCAGGAAAACACCTTGATGTTAGTAAGTTGCAGTTTTGTGTTCTTCACCATTCTGATGCAAATATTGCATTGGTGTAAGATAAATGTATTCAAGGTGGTGGTAATGTTAGGTACTTTTGCCTTAGCTATGGCTTTTGCAGGCAATGACTTAGTAAAACTTCATCGGTGTGCCCTTGGCAGGCTTCTCAGCTTATACAGACTTCATGGCTAATGGAAACGGTGAACCAATGGGATACTTGATGAATTCACTGAATGGTCCGGCTAAAACCCCATTCCTTTTTTTATTTTTAGCATGGCGTCAGTCATGGTATATGCGCTGATTACTTCAAAAAAAGCGCAAAATGTAGTGAAGACTTCGGTAGATCTCTCGCGTCAGGATGAAGGTGACGAAATGTTTGGTTCTTCCGCTGTAGCACGCAGTATTGTCCGTTCTACCATGAGCGCTTCGGAAAGTATAGCTAAAATATTGCCCGACAATCTGAAACGATGGGCCGACAGCCGTTTTAACAAAGATGTGATGATTATGGAGAACGGGGCAGCATTTGATTTGATACGCGCTTCTGTCAATTTGGTACTGGCCGGTCTGCTCATAGCTTTGGGAACCTCTTTGAAACTCCCTCTTTCTACCACTTACGTAACTTTCATGGTAGCTATGGGTAGTTCATTAGCCGACCGTGCCTGGAGCCGTGACAGTGCCGTATACCGTATCACCGGTGTGCTTTCTGTTATCGGTGGATGGTTCATCACTGCCGGAGCCGCTTTCACTATCTGTTTTGTGGTTACGCTCATCATGTATTATGGAGGCACATTCGCCATGTTGGCCCTTATTGCACTTGCCATCTTCTTATTGGTTCGCAGCAACATACACTACAGCAAGAAACAGAAGGATAAAGGCAAAGACGACATATTCTCCCGCCTCATTGCCAGTAAAGACAAAGAAGAGCGTTGGAGATTACTCCGCCAGCATGTAAATAACACATTGGTAGCCGAAATGGCATTCACCAATGAAACCTACCGGCAGATAACCGACGGTTTCATCAACGAAAATCTGAAAGCTCTGCGCAAGGCCGTGAACAATACCGACAATCAGAAAGAAATGTTAAAAAAGATACGCCGTAAAGAAATACTAGGTCTGCGCCGTATAGACAACTTTACTGCTATCGAGAAAAACACTTGGTTCCACTTGGGAAGCAACAGTTGTGAACAAATGCTTTACTGTCTGAAACGTATCTGCGATCCTTGTAAAGAACACGTGGACAATAAGTTCACCCCATTATCGGAACGTGCCACTAACGAGTTCATCCCTATCCGCGATGAGATGACCGCATTAATGACCAAGGCTACTGAAGTACTTGCCAACAAAGGCCTACGATCAGACTGATGCCTTGCTACGTGAAGGCGCCATTCTGAAAGGCAAGATCTCTACCTTGCGCAAGAACAGATGGACCGCATACAAGAACGGGATGTCAATGTAAAAGCTCCATGGTGTACCTCAATGTATTGCAGGAATCACAAGAATTGGTTTCCTACTGGCGTCATCTGTTACGCGCCGACCGTATGTTCCAGACTGATTTGAAAAAATAAAAAGATTTATATTCCTATTATATGTTTTTTAAGATAACTTCTTTCCTCCAATTGGAGGAAAGAAGTTATCTTTGTTTCGTATATATAGACATTATTCAAACAAACCTATGGAAAACCTCAAAAAAATTATCAAACAGTTCCCCAAAGTGGGTGAAGTGAAAGAAATCAAAGCTTTGACATCCGGCCTCATCAATCAGACTTATCTGGTAAAATCGGTATCTCCTGAAGAGCCTGACTATGTATTGCAACGAATCAACCATTTAATATTTACCAATATTGAAATGCTGCAACACAATATAGAAGTAGTGACCAGACACATCCGCCAAAAGCTGGAAGCCAGACACGAAGAGGACATTGAACGTAAGGTACTCCATTTTCTACCTTCCACCAATGGCAAAACCTATTTCTATGATGGAGAAGGTTATTGGCGAATTTCAATATTTATTCCACGTTCACAAACATTGGAAACAGTTACACCGGAATCCTCCTATCTGGCAGGACTGAAGTTTGGTGAATTCCAGGCCATGCTGGCTGATGTACCCGAACAACTCGGAGAAATCATCCCCGATTTCCACAATATGGAATTCCGCTTAAAACAATTACGTGAAGCCGTATCCGCCAACATATCCGGCCGTTTGGCAGAAGTACAGGACATAGTGGACGCAATAGAAAAAGATGCTGATACGATGTGCAGCGCTGAACGTTTTTACCGTGAAGGCAAATTGCCCAAACGCATCTGCCACTGTGACACAAAAGTAAGCAACATGTTATTTGATGAAAACGGAAAAGTGTTGTGTGTCATTGACCTGGACACGGTAATGCCCAGTTTCATTTTCTCCGATTTCGGTGATTTCCTCCGTTCGGCAGCCAATACCGGCAAGGAGGATGAGGCTGATTTAAATAAGGTGAAGTTCAACATGGAAATCTTCAAAGCATTTACCAAAGGTTATATTGAATCGGCCCGGACTTTCCTGACTCCTCTCGAAATAGAAATGCTACCTTACGCTGCCACCCTGTTCCCCTATATGCAAGCTGTACGCTTTTAGCAGATTATATAAACGGAGACACGTATTATCAAACCCGGTATAAAGACCATAATCTGGTACGCACCAAAGCGCAGTATAAACTGTATCTGGAAGCAAAATCCGCTACACCGGACATGAAGGCTTATATCAACAGTCTGCTATAATATAAAAACAAGAAGGAGCACAAAGGTATCTTAATGACACGAACCCTCTGTGCTCCTTTCATATTCGTCCGGCAATTATCCTAAATCTACCGTTTCGGTATATCCACCGATTTTTCACTTCTCCCTTTCAGATGTTCGGAGAAGTAGTCTACCAGTTTCCAATAGAAATATTCATTCATATCGCCGAATCCATGACGCTGTTGAGGAAGAATCAGCATATCAAAACGTTTCCCGGCACGAATCAATGCATCAACTACCCGTAAGGTATTGCCTGGATGTACATTATTATCAATATCACCATGAATCAGCAACAAATTTCCTTTCAATTGCTTCGCTATTTCAGGATTAGCAGCAATCTTATAAACGAAAGTTGTATCCCCTTTCTCACTCACCACCTCTTTTACGCCGTGATGCGTTTCACTCCACCAACGGTTATAGATATTGTTATCATGATTTCCGGCACAAGAAACAGCCACTTTGAAGAAATCCGGGTATTGGCACATAGCCGCCGTACTCATAAATCCACCTCCCGAATGTCCATGAATACCAACCTTATCTATATCTATAAAATGATGACGCTGCGCCAATTGCTCGATAGCATATTTATGATCGGCCAGCGGATAATCACGCATATTTCCATATCCATAATTATGATACCATTTAGAGCGGCTAGGATGCCCGCCGCGTTGTCCCACAGAAATAACAATAAATCCGGCCTGTGCCAAACGGTCGGTACGGGGGCTCATACGGGTAAACGGATAATAAACACCTTCCACCTGTGGCCCAGGATAAACATAATCCACAATAGGATAAACCTTAGTTGAGTCAAAATTAAAAGGTTTATACATCACACCCATACAAATCTGTCACACCATCAGCCGCCTTTACTTTAAATATTTCCGGAAATTTATAACCGGCAGCAAAAAGCTGTGAAAAATCACTCTCCTGAATATCCATTACCTTATTGCCATTAGTATCCAGCAGGATGGCGCAGGGCACCGTATTTACACGCGAATAGTTATCCACCACAAAACGAGCATCATCATCCACTTCCACACGATGGAAATAATCCCCTTTAGTCAGTAGTTTCAAACCGCTGCCATCCAAATTCACACGATACAAATGTTCATAATAAGGATGTTCTTTCGCATTCATTCCATTGGCAGTAAAATAAATCACACGCGCCTTGTCATCTACTTTCAAGATTTCCTCCACGTGCCAGGGACCTTTTGTGATACGATTTTTCAAATTACCCTGATCATCATATAAATAAAGGTGTGCCCAACCATCACGCTCACTCCATTGAATAATTTCCTTTCCACCATTCAAGACTCTTAAAGGACGAGTTTCCTGATAGGTATTCATCCGTTCCTTTATTACTGGTACAACAGAATCCTGTCCTATCGTATAGGAACAAACATCAATCCGATGTAAATCACGGCTGCTGCGGGTCAGGAAGAAACGGTTGTTATCACCCTGCCAAACGGCAGCCTGATCTTCCATACCACGCTGTTTTTGCATCATTGGTTTGTATTCCAGGCCAATGCTTTGATCTTTATAAGCTGCTACTTTAATTTCCTTACGTTTATTATCAACCAAGTCAAACAAGTACAGGTGTTCTATGGGAGCTTCCTTTTCTCCCGGCATCTGGTATTTATAAGTTTCCAATGTGGGACGTGGACGGGCCATCGAATTTATTACCCATAACTCTTTCACAGCGCGATCGTCAGAAACTGTCATAGCAAAATAACGTGAATCCGGAGACCACACTCCACCTACACGACGACGCTTGCCATTACATAAAGTATCTGTATTCAACATACTATAGGGAATACCATAGCCAAAATCCTTCATGCCATCTGTAGTAAGCTGGATTTCCACGATCGTACTATCCTTTTCATTTTTTTTCGCCTTTTCATAATCTTCACGACTCATGCGATACAAATTCAAATCCTTGGCATAAATCACCGTTTTACCATCAGGAGAGACCGATCCCCAATAGATTTTCTTCAGGTCGTCTTCTTTATCTTTCAGATGGGTCAATTTACGGGTAGGATAGTCATAAGAAAAATAAAAGATTTCCTTCTCATTCTTCTTGTCCTTCTTATCCTTGCCATCTTTCTTTGGTGTCGCATCTTTTGTTGACTTTACTTCAAAAGTAAAGGTACGCCCATCTTCTTCCGCTTTCAGATTTGTGATTGGCAAATGGCGTGCCTCAAAGGGATCTTTTTACAATTTCGGTAAGCTGGGAAGCTAATTCATCCCTATCAAACAAAAGCTTCTTTGTCCGGGCAGCCGGATCAACCACATACCAAAAGGTTCCTTCACTTGTTTTGTACTCGAACCAGAAATTATTACCTTTCTGGAACCAATGCGGATCCACCACAGTAGAAAACAACATGGTGTTCAATTTTTCTTGTGTGTATTTCTCTGCCTGCAGATATTCCGGCAAGCGTTCCTGCGCTTTTGCAACAGAAACTGTCGTACACAAACCGCCCATTAAAAAAGGGGTAAATGAATAGCAATCTTTTCCTCATAGATTTGAACTTTTATCGTGTTTATATGATACAAAGTTACTACAAAAAAAGTGAAATGCGGAAAGTTATAGTGATAGAATTGAGTTACAAGGGTTTTAGTTGAAGTGGCGATAATTCGTGAAGCCATTACAATCCCTGCCGAAGCCAAATCCTGACGCCGCTACGTTACTTGTTCGTAACCATGCCCGAAAATGCGACAAACGGGTACGGATAGCGAAACAATACGTTAAGGAATAGTGAGTTACCGATAACTCACGCAAAAATTTCGGTTACGGAAAAAGATTGCTCCGTTCCTCCCCGTTTTGCGTACCGACACCGGACTCTTCACCAACTAATTTTGAAACCAAAAAATTAAGGACGATGAAGAGTACATTTTCAGTAATCTATTACCTCAAGCGTCAGGTAGTGAAAAAGGAC
>ENA-OQAR01000402-OQAR01000402.1-human-gut-metagenome-genome-assembly--contig:-NODE-402-length-13141-cov-5.643999_pt1 | contig 13141 bp, 15 predicted proteins | sample MGYA00242738_ERZ504533 | MGnify/ENA primary metagenome ERZ504533 (study PRJEB26092, sample SAMD00036276) | human gut metagenome | host: Homo sapiens | study: EMG produced TPA metagenomics assembly of... | reverse complement strand
CTCAAACGCGAACTTGTCGGGGCACAGCCCCTCCATTTTGCTTGCGCAAAAACGTTCTGCCACTCAACACCCCGCAGGGGTGTTTGTTGCTAGCGCAAACGCGAACTTGTCGGGGCACAGCCCCTCCATTTTGCTTGCGCAAAAACGTTCTGTCACTCAAACACCCCGCAGGGTGTTTGTTGCTAGCGCAAACGCGAACTTGTCGGGGCGCGGCCCCTCCATCTTGCTATCGCAAGACCGTTCTGTCGCTTGCACACCCCACTGGGGTATGCATTGTTGAACTTCATTCAACAAACGCGAATTTGACACTTTGTATTTATCGAGAATACTCTTGAAACCATTTTGCAAAGCGTGATTTATTGAAAATAATGAATTTATATAGTTCTCCATTTTTCATATTAACTGTTGCAATTGGAAAGACTATCCACTTCCAAGAGATTTCTTTTATTTCCTGCATCGGCAAAACTAAATTTCTGTATTTTTTGTCAACTGTAAGCTTGTTTGTCTTGTAAGTAAGCGACTGACTATCGAGGTACAGACCTCCTCCAAGTATGCCATTGTGACACAAACTGCAAACAAAAGATTTCATAGAAACATCCCTCCATTAAATCCCGATTTGCCGGAACCGCTGCAATTTTCATGTTTGGCTCCATTAAATTCCGTTTTATCAAAATACAGGCCGGTTTATTTCAGAACCTCATTCCACTTGCCATCATCCTGATAGAAGAAATATACACCCAAGGGTAACAGGTTCTATTCTGCTCATGGGGACCTCCAAAAGCGTGTTACTGTTTGCCCAGCTGCCAGAACGCAACGGCGCTGGCGGCGGCAACGTTGAGGGAATCGACCCCGTGGGACATGGGGATGCGCACCGTGTAATCGCAGGCGGCAATGGTGGTGTGGGCAAGGCCATCACCCTCGGTGCCCAGCACGATGGCCAGCTTTGGCTCGGCGGCCAGGGCGGCATCGTCGATAGAAACCGAAAGGTCGGTCAGCGCCATGGCGGCGGTCTTGAAGCCGAGAGTGTGCAGCTGCTGCATGCCCTGCTCCGGCCAGTCGGCGGCGGTGGAGCCGATCTGGGTCCAGGGCACCTGGAACACGGTGCCCATGCTGACCCGCACGGCCCGGCGGCACAGCGGATCGCAGCAGGAGGGTGTGACGAGCACCGCGTCCATGTTCAGGGCGGCAGCACTGCGGAAGATGGCCCCGATGTTGGTGGAATCCACAATGCCTTCCAGCACGGCCACCCGGCGGGCATTGCGGCAGACTTCCTCCACCGTGGGCAGCAGGGGACGGTGCATCGCGCACAGCACGCCGCGGGTCAGCTCGAAGCCGGTCAGCTGGGCCAGCATGGCGCGGTCAGCGGTATACACCGGGGCGTTCCCGCAGCGGGCCAGAACCTCGCTGGCCGGGCCGGTGATCTGCTTGCGCTCCATTAAAAAGGAGATAGGCTGATACCCGGCGTCCAGTGCGCGGGCAATCACCTTGGGGCTTTCGGCAATAAAAATGCCTTTTTCCGGTTCCAGGCGGCTGCGCAGCTGAGCTGGGTCAGCCGGGCGTAAACGTCCAGCTCCGGGGCGGCAAAATCAGTAATTTCAATCACGTTCGGCATACAAAAAGGCGCTCCTTTGCAAAACTTTGCCTTTATTGTAGCACACCGCAGAAAATCTGGCAAAAAGCATTGACAGGACTAGATAGATGCAGTATCATCCAAATGGTTGATAGTACATCCAACTTAAAAAGGAGGCCAAACATGCAGGCAGAACAGAACAAGGACCCGACCGAGCGGCAGATGACCAAAATTGCGCGGGAAGCGGCCAAGTTTACTGTACAGATGATGAAAGCCGATGGCATTGGCACGGCAGAGTTTGATTTTATTCATCTGGTACGCCACAACCCCGGCATGACCCAGGCGGATGTGCGTGCGGCCCTGAAGATTGATAAGGGGGCAGCCGCCCGCCGTGCGGCCAGCCTGGAAGCCAAGGGCTACCTGGTGCGCAAACCGAACCCGGACGATGGCCGCAGCCAGCTGCTGTATGCCACGCCCAAGGCCGAGAAACTGAAAAACTCCAAAGCTGCGATTGAAACCATATTTTTATGCCTGGCTGGTGGAGGAACTGCCGGAGGCTGAACGGGAAGCCTTTTGCAAAACGCGTGAAACCCTGTATTGGCGCAGCAAAAGCCAGCGGCGGGCAGGGTTCCCGGATGTGACGGCGCGGGTGCAGCAGATGAATGGGGAGGAAATACAGGATGAAGAACACGGAAAGAGTTCCGGTGCGCCAGCCGGACCGGGTGCTGAGCTACTTCGAAACCAGAGGCCGGTGCTGGCGGTGGTAACGGTATCGGGCCTGATCTATAACCTGGGTCTGGTGGTCGGCCCCTGGTTTGAAGGCCAGCTGGCCCAATGCCTGCTGGGAATTTTGAACGGGAACGAAACCTTTGCCGCCATGGCGGCGCTATGTGCGGGCTATTTGATTGCCATTGCGGTGGTGCAGGGGGCGCGGTTCATCAAGCGGCTGTATGTGCGCAAGTTTGCCAACAACATCAACCGCAGCATGAAACAGGTGCTGTACGCCAATCTGGTGCGGAAAGGCAAGGTTGAACTGGAACAGGCCGGCACCGGCACCCTGATGACCAAAGCTATTTCCGATGTGGACGCCTGTGCCGAGGGCATGCGCAAGTTCACCACGGAAATTTTTTGATACCGGCATTGCCCTGCTGGCCTATGCCGTGATGCTGCTGGGGTACGACTGGCGGCTGGCACTGCTCTGCCTGGTGTTTGCGCCGATCTCCTATTATATTGCCGAGCAGATGAAAACCCTGGTGCAGCGCACCGGCGCTGCCAACAAGGAGAGCACAGGCCGCCTGAGCGCCGCCACACTGGACCGGGTGTCCGGCGCGCTGACCTACCGCGTGTATGGCTGTGAGCCGCAGCGCGATGCCGCGTATGAAGCCTGCCTGCAGGATTACGAACGTACCGCCGTCAAAGCCGGGCTGCCGGTGGCTGCCATGCCGCCGCTGTACGGGGTCATCTCGATGACCGGCGTTCTGTTCATCTTTACCTTTGGTGCGCGCAATGTGGCGGGCACCGGCTGGGCCGCCTGGGATATTGCAGCGTTCACCACGTTCTTGTCCTGCTTTGGCAAATTGGCGGTCAAATCCTCCCACGCGGCAAAGCTGTTCAACGCGGTGCAGAAAGCCCAGGTATCCTGGGGACGCATCAAACCGCTGATGCGCCAGCCGGACCCCCTGCCGGAAGCAATCCCGGCCAAGCCGGAAACCCTGACCGTGAACAAGCTTGGCTTTGCCTACCGGGGCGGGGCACCGGTTTTGCAGGATATCACCTTTACCGCGCAGCCGGGCCGGATTTTTGGCATTACCGGCGCGGTGCCTGCGGCAAATCCACACTGGGCAAAGCGTTTTTTGTGTGAGCTGCCCTATACCGGTTCCATCCAGTACGGCGGGCATGAGATGGCCGGCATGACGGACGCGGAGCGCTGCGGCGTGGTCGGCTACCTGGGGCATGACCCCGAGCTGCTGAGCGACAGCATCCGCAACAACATCCTGCTGGGCAGAGATGACGACGCCTGGAAGTACCTGCGGGCTGTCTGCCTGGAGGATGAAGTAAAAGCGATGCCCAACGGCCTGGATACCCGCGTGGGCGATGGCGGCGTGCGCCTGTCCGGCGGGCAGCAGCAGCGTTTGGCGCTGGCCCGCACACTGGCCCACCCGCGCCCGCTGCTGGTGCTGGACGACCCGTTCTCGGCCCTGGACCGCAAAACAGAAGAACAGGTTTTTAACAACCTGCGTAAAATGACCACAAGCAGCACCGTGCTGCTGATCAGCCACCGGCTGTACCTGTTCCCCCAGATGGATGGCGTGTTGTGGATACAGGACGGCAAAGCAGTCTGTGCGGCCCACAAGGAACTGATAGTGCAGAACCCGCAGTATGCCGCGCTGGTAAATGCCCAGGAAGGAGGCGAGCAGGATGAACCGGAAAAATGAGACCGTGCGCAGCGTTGTGCTGGGTACCGTGCGCCGCCAGCCGCTGCTTTGCACCGCGCTGGTGCTGGCCGTGGCCGGTGCGGTGGCGGCAAGCCTGCTGCCGCCGCTGGTACTGGGCCGCGTGGTGGACCGCCTGACGGCCCGGCAGGTGGTGCCCTTTGCGCTGGCGTTGGGGTACTTTGGGCTGCTGGCACTTTCCGGCGGGTTGGAATCTTTGCGGGAAAGCTTGCTGATGGCGTTTGGACAGAGAATGACCCACGCCCTGCGCAGCGCCATGTGCGCCAAGCTGGACAAGCTCCCGGCGGAAGCCTTTGTAAACCAGGAATCCGGCGCGGCGGTTTCCCGCTTTGTGGGTGATGTTGATACGGTGGAAGAGCTGTTCACCTCCGGCATCATCAGCATGTTTGCGGATGCCTGCCGCCTGTGCGGCATTCTGGCCGTGATTTTTGCAGAGAACCGCGGGTTGGCGTTGATCCTGCTGGTGGTTTTGCCGCTGCTGTATCTCTTTACCCGCGTGGTGCAAAAGCGGATGCTGAAAGCGCAGCTGCAAAACCGTGCCGCTGTGGCGCGGGCTTCCGCCCATGTGCCGGAAACGCTGCGCTGCATCCGCACCATCCACACCCTGCGGCGGGAAAGCTATATGGCAAAAGCCTATGATGAAGCGCTGGACGACAGCTTTGCCGCGGTGGAGAAAACCAATTTTTACGATGCCTGCTATTCGCCTGTGATTTTGATTATGAACGCGGCGGTGGTGGCGCTGGTCATGCTGCTTTCCGCAGCGGGCAGCCCGGAAGTGAGGGCGTTCTTTGGCATGTCGGTCGGCACGGCTGTGGCGGTTATTGCCTATATTTCCCAGGTGTTCACCCCGCTGGAAAGCATCGGCATGGAGATTGAGACGATTCAATCCGCTGTGGCCGGTGTGCGGCGCATCAACGGCTTTTTGGCGCAGGCAGAGCGCATTCCCACCGCTGAAACCGCCCCGCAGGCCGTGCCGGGTGCCCCCAGCGTGGAGCTGCAGAACGTGCATTTTGGCTATGAGAGCGATGAGGAAGTGCTGCACGGCCTGAGCTTTGCTGTGCAGAAAGGCGAGCAGGTCACCCTGACCGGCCGCACCGGCGCGGGAAAGAGCACCATCTTTAAGCTGCTGCTGGGCTTGTACCGCCCGCAGCAGGGCAAAGTGATGCTGAACGGTGTGGAAGCCGCCACACTGCCGGATACTGCCCGCCGCCCGCTGGTTGGCTATGTGGAGCAGAGCTTCCGCCGTGTGCCGGGCACCGTGTGGGACCAGATCACCCTGTTTGATGTCGCCATCACCCCGCAGCAGGCGGAGGATGCCGCCCGCACCGTGGGCCTGCATGACGCCATTGCGGCGCTGCCCGAAGGGTACGATACCCCGTGTACGCCGGGCATCTTCTCGCAGGGGCAGTGGCAGCTGCTTTCCATCGCGCGCGCCATTGCAGCCGGGCCGCAAATCTTGCTGCTGGATGAAATTACCGCAAACCTGGACGCCGGAACAGAACAGACTGTTCTGGATGCTTTGCAGCGCGCCGGTCAGAACCGTACCGTGGTTTCCATCAGCCACCGGCTGTACAACCGCACCGGCGGGCGAAGCATTGAGATCTGACACTGACCACTTTAAGCACCGAAAAAAGAGCAATTTTTGACCCTTTACAGCGGGCGGCGGCTGTACTAAAATAACCCCTGTTTTGGGGGTGTGGCTTGGAAATTGAGAATTCAGGTTCCCGGCACCTCCTGGGGAGGAAAGTACCATGGCAAAAGACTTAAGGCAAGCCGTTCCCGGTGCTGCTGCAGTTCACCATGCAAGGGCAGTGAGAAATCTGCTGGACAGCTCCGGTGTTCGATACATTTATCTTCCACCATATAGTCCTGATCTGAATCCTATTGAAAAGCTCTGGTCGACGGTGAAGTCTTTCCTTCGTAAATTCAAGGCACGGACTGGATGCTCTTCCGAACGCGATACAATGCGATTTTCAGACAGTTTCGCCTTCTGACTGCTCAGGCTGGTTCCATTCCTGCGGCTATTCGCCTTATTTTTTGAAAATTGCGATAGAAGCAGTGCAGGCACAGGTTTGGACGCGCCTGTTCTGCTTTTGATTTTAGAAATCAATAGGAACCCGCGGAGAACACATACCCGCCGCAGCGGCGGCATTGGCTCAACACGGCACGGCAGGCTTCGTCCGCCTGACGCAGATACTCTTTTTTGCGGGCGGTTTCGGCGTGCTGCTGCTCCTGCATGGCCCGCCAGCGGGGGCAGGTTTTGTGGCAGCCTTCAAACGCACAGGTACAAGTGGAACGGCAGGGAAGCATGGGACATCATCCATCCTTTCAATCCAGAGCTTGCCCAAAATGGTTTGATCTGGTCGGCAAAGAAGCATTTGACGATAATTCCAGTATATCGGGGCCAAACGGGCGCTGCCACCATGGCGGCGTTATATTTGTGTAAATTTTGCGTGAGGTTGACGGCGGTGAAGCTGCGCACTGGGTGGGGTGTTTGTCGGGACGTTGGCGGCGCGGGGCAGCATCCATATCGACCATGCCATTCTGGGCAGCGGCGGCCTGGAGCAGAACAGCCCGCTACCAGCAGCACTTTGCCCGGCCCATCCTGCACGAACAGGATTTGCAGCATGAAGAACTGCTGGCCGGCTACCCGGAGCGCTGGGGCAACCTGGTGCGGGACATCTGCCTGAGCGAGTGAGGGCCGGAAAATAAAAACGATAAACTATAAAAAGAGAAGAGTTTGGCGGCTGGTATGGGCCGAGAAGCTCTTCTTTATTATATCATGATTCATATACGTGCTGGCGCTGGAATTATTCCTGCACCGGTGCGGGGTCCACGTTCAGGATGTCATTAAAATAGTTGTTGGCAATCATAAAAACACCCATTGTGGTAATTACCACAAGCTGCTCTTCAGTAAAGGTTTGCTGCATCAGGCGCATCAGGTCCTCCGGCACATGCTTGGGGTCACGGGCAATGGCGCGGCCATATTCGATCAGCAGGCGCTCATCATCGGTAAAAGCAAAGGTGGCAAAGTCAATATGGTTCTTTTCCAGCAGGCGGGAAAAATAGGCGCTGCATACCAGGCAGTCATTTTGCAGCGAAATGGCGTACTCATAAAAATCTGCGGCGCGCTTGCCGATCAGCCGCTGCAGCTCACGGTCCAGCTCATAGGAGCTTTCTTCCAGCGTATGGAACGCCGTTACATTATGCAGCAGGGTCAACTTTTCGTTGGTCAGCTGGTAGCCCTGGGCCAGGTGGTTATCCACCGCGGCGCGGACCTCCTGCGGGGCTGTGGAAAGGTCAATCTTTGAAATATATGACATAGCGGGTCTCCTGTTTATTTAGATAAAAAAGAATAGAGAATAATGAATAATGATTGTGTGATGCCCACGGCATCACATTTTAATTAGGTCAGCTGCTCCGGAAAAAACATTCTGACCAGAGCTGCCAACTTATTTTATTCGCGCCGCCGCGGGCGGCGCACCGACATTATTCTTTATTCATTATTATTTATTATTTACCACATAAACCTATTATGCAACTTGATAAGTTGGTTAAACGATGCTGCCAGTATACCACCTGCCGGGCGGTACGTCAACGCCAAACGGGCAAAAACAGGATTGCAGAGAGAAAAAAAAAAATTCGTGCTACACTGGCAGAAAGTGAAACTGCGAAAGGGATGCAGAACAATGGAAAAGGAACAGGCATTGCAAGCCCTGTTGGATCAAGTGGTCCGGCAGGGGGATTTTATCGGTGTCAGCGCGCTCTACCTACGGGATGGCAAACAGCTGGCTTATGCACAGGCGGGCATGGCGGACCGGGAACGGGGCATCCCCTTTGCGCGGGATACCATCTGCCGGGTGTTTTTCGATGAGCAAGCCCATCACGGCCTTTGCGGTGATGAAGCTATGGGAGGACGGCAAACTGGACCTGGACGCCCCGGTGGCAGCCTATCTGCCGGAGTTCGGGGATGCCGAGCATACGAACCTGACAATCAGGCAGCTGCTCTGCATGACCTCCGGGTATGGCTACAATGATAACGATTCGGTACAGTCGGCGGGGTTGGGCAGGCTGTATGATGAAATTTCGGAATCCTTTACCAAAGGCGGGCAGCGTACCACGCGTCAGGTGATTGCCGAAATGGCGAAGCTGCCGCTGCTGTACCGCCCCGGCAAGCTGGCGGTATGGCGTCAGCGCGGATATCCTGGCCGCAGCAGTGGAAGCCGCCAGCGGGATGAACTACCGCGATTTTTTGAAGCAGAACCTGCTGGACCCGCTGGAGATGCTGGATACGGATTTTTATGTGCCGGAAGCCAAGCGTGGCCGGTTTGCCCAAGCGTATGATTTCAATTCCGGCGCAGCGGTGCCCGATGTGGTGAACCACCTTGGCATCCAGATGAACATGAAAAGCCTGCCGGAGTTCCTTTCCGGAGGGGCAGGCATGGTTTCGACCATTGACGATTATGCCCACTTTGCCACCATGCTGATGAACGGCGGCGAATGGAACGGCTGCCGCCTGCTGAAACCGGAAACGGTGCAGGCGATGGCGGAGCCGCTGCTGAACGCAGAGCAACGCAAGATTTTTTGTGGGGCAGGATACCATGCGCCTTGGTATGAGCTATGGCCATTTGATGAGTGTCTGCGTTGCCCCGGAGGAAAGCCCGGTGCCGCTGCACCTGGGGGAATACGGCTGGGATGGCAAGCTGGGAACCCTGTTCACCAACGACCCTGCAACCCGCAGCAGCCTGCTGATGATGCTGCAGCGCAACGGCCCCTGGGACAGACTGGTCAACCTGCGCGTTGGCGTAAAGAAAATTTTGTGGGAATGAGGGGGATGATGGCATGGAGCCATACCGCCCGAACTGTTATAAAATACCGGAACTGAACGGCCTGCGGGTGCTGCTGGTGTTTATCGTCAGCTGGTACCACTTTTGGCAGCAATCCTGCTGACGCCGAGCATTGGCAGTTACTCTCTGGATTATCTGCTGCGCGCCGGGTATATGCCAGTGGACGGAACGATTTTGCTTTCTGGCTTTTTGCTGTTCCTGCCCTATGCCCGTGCCATGCTGCTGGGAGAGGCGGTACCGAACACAAAACAGTTTTACCAGCGCCGCATCATGCGCATTGTGCCCAGCTATTATTTTGTCACGCTGGCGCTGCTGTTTGCCGTGGCGCTGCCCTGGCACCTGTACTACAACAGCTCCGATATGGTGCGGGATGTTGTGATGCACCTGACCTTTACCCAGACGTTTAACCCGGCAACCTATATTGCAACCCCCATCGGGGTGGCTTCCTGGACCATTGCAATCGAGATGCAGGCGTATTTGATCTTCCCGCTGCTGGCGCGGTGGGCAATGAAAAATCCCCTTGGCACCCTGATGACAATGGCAGCGGGGACGTTCGCCTTCCGCGGGTGGTGCGTCTGGCGGCTGGATGAATACAATATGGTGGTCAACCAGCTGGCAAACTTTTTGGACATATACGCGCTGGGCATGGGGGCGGCACTGCTGTATGTCTGGCTGGTGCAGTGCTACCCGGCAGCGGAAAAACGCAAAGCGATGGCATGGCAGGGGATCGCAACGCTGCTGTGCGTGCTTTCCACCTGGGGGATGCTGCGCATTTTCCGGGTGCAGGCAGGGGAGAGCGGCCAGGCGGCTTTGCAGGCCGGGCAGATGATGCGACGCCCGCTGCTGGGGCTGGCCGTTGCGGGAATCCTGCTCACCCTGCCGTTTGCGGCGCGCCCGCTACGCTTTTTGATGGGCAACCGGGTGATGGGCTGGCTGGCGGCGGTTTCGATGAACTACTACCTGCTGCACCAGAACCTGGCCGTTCACCTGAAACGGCTGGGCGTTCCACCGTCCGTCAGCGCGGAACCGAACCGGGCAGGGGAGCAGCCGTGGCAGCTGCAATATACCCTGCTGTGCTTTGGGCTGTCCCTGCTGGGGGCAGCGCTCATTACGCTGTTGATTGAAAAGCCGTGCGCGAAGGTGTTGAAAAAGATGTTTGCGCGTGGAAAAGCGGAAAACAAGGCGTAACGTGCTGTGGGAAAGCGCGGACATTGATGACCTGATAAGCCAAAAAGGCACCGCCGGACTTTTCATCCGGTGGTGCCTTTTTGACTATAAAGATAGAAAAAAACAAAGGCAATACCGCACAATTCCCGCCTGACGGCTTAAGCACCGCTCCGGCGGCTGCGGCACGGCAACTGCGTTGCCAAAATGCTCGATAATACATAAAGTATTATCTGCGCTTTTGGCTTAGCAGCTGCCCGCACCTCGCTCGCCGTATTGGCACTTAGAATTGTGCGGTGTTGCCCAAAGTTTATGGTGCGGCTGCAGTAGTTTGTTGCACTGGGTGACAAAATGTGATGTGCTTTTTAAGCTGCATCTGCAGCAGGCACTGCACACAACGGCAGGCGGTTGGCCCCACTTCCGAGAGGAGGTGAGAACCGTGCGTTTTACATTTACTTTCCATGTTGGCCGAAAGACGATCACGCTGGGTTTAGTGGTAAAAAGCAAGAACCGCCACCCTGGCCGGTGACGGTTCTTCAATGAACTCGATAACCTAAAAAGGTCAACCGCTATAACATGCCCGGCGGGGCTGTCAATAAGTATGGCTACAGCACATTCTGCTTGCGGAAAGCGCTGGGGGTCATGCCTTTTTCTTTTAGGAACACGCGGTTAAAGCTGCGGATGGTGCCAAAGCCGCACTGTTCGGCCACCTGGGTGATGGGCAGGCTGCTGCCCTGCAGCAGCGCGGCGGCGTGGCTGATGCGGTACTGGTTGATAAAACCCTGAAAGCCGGTGTGCAGGCTGTGGTTGAAGTAGGCCGAAAGATAGGTGTAATTATATCCAAGATCGCGTGCCATCTGTTCCAGCGTCAGGGTGTGGGTGTAATTCTTTTGCACATAGTCGATAATTTTGGAGGAAAGGTGGGCATCCACATCCGGCACGGGGCGCGGCTGCAAAAAGCACTGTTCCAACGCTGTACCGCAGATCAGGTAAAGCCCGGCCAGCTGCTTGCAGCGGCTGCCGCCCGGCCAGAGCAGCTCCATCAGGGGCGCAGCTTCCATGCGGAACACAGGGGTGATAAACTCCCGCTGGCCCAGCTGAGAAATAAATTCTGGCACCCAGTCGGTAGAAAACACCCATAACACGCTCTGAGATTCGCCAATGGTGCGGTAGCTGTGGATTTGGTCCGGCAGCACCAGCAGGCTTCGCCGGGGTGAACTTCGTACTGCTCGGTTTCCAGCGTACAGGCCAGTGTGCCGGACTGCACACACAGGAATTCAAAGCTGTGGTGCAGATGCGCCGGAAAATTAAAGTTATGGTCGCGCTGGCAGTACAAATAATTGTGCTGGTCAGAACGCTCAGACTCATAGAACAGCATACGGGGGAACCTCACTTTCTTGTTACACAAAGTTTGGCCGGGTGAAAACACCAAAAACACCCAAACTTCTGTCTATTATTTTATACGCTCTTTCTTGCACTTGCAAGGGGAAATTCGGTAAAATAAAGAAAAAGCGGAGGGAACCGCAAGAAAAAACACAACGCAAAGGAGAATGGCTCATGTACTACATTGGTATCGATCTGGGTACTCGGCAGTCAAGCTGCTGCTGATGCAGGGCGACGGGCAGATCGCCAACATTGTAAGCCGCGAATATCCCATTGCATTCCCGCATCCGGGCTGGAGCGAGCAGAACCCCGCGGACTGGTGGGACGCTGTCTGTGCAGGCATTCCGGAGCTGCTGAACGGCTTTGATGCTTCGCAGGTGGCCGGTATTGGTGCCGGCGGCCAGATGCACGGCCTGGTGGTGCTGGATGCACAGGACAAAGTGATCCGCCCCTGCATTTTGTGGAATGACGGCCGCACCCAGAAGCAGGTGGAATACCTGAACAACGTCATTGGCAAAGAAAACCTGAGCAAGTACACCGCAAACATTGCATTTGCCGGCTTTACCGCCCCCAAACTGCTGTGGATGCGCGATACCGAGCCGGAGAACTTTACAAAGATCAGCAAGATCATGCTGCCGAAGGACTACATCAACTACAAGCTGACCGGCGTACACTGCACCGATTACTCCGATGCTTCCGGCATGCTGCTGCTGGATGTGCAGCACAAGTGCTGGAGCAAAGAAATGCTGGATATCTGCGGCGTTAGCGAAGCCAAGATGCCCAAGCTGTTTGAAAGCTGGGAGCCGGTTGGCACCCTGACCGCCGAAGCTGCTGCCAAGCTGGGTTTGCCGGAAGGCGTTAAGGTCTGCGCCGCGCCGGCGACAATGCTGCCGCTGCTGTTGGCTGCGGCGCTGTGGCAACGGCAAGTGCAACATCTCGCTGGGAACCTCCGGTACCGTGTTCATCACCAGCAGCACCTTTGGTGTGGACAAGCAGAACGCCCTGCACAGCTTTGACCATGCAGACGGCGGCTACCACCTGATGGGCTGCATCCTGTCCGCTGCAAGCTGCAACAAGTGGTGGATGGAAGATATCCTGAACACCCAGGACTTCGGCAAGGAGCAGGAGCCCATCACCGCTGAAAAGCTGGGTGCAAACGATGTGTACTATCTGCCTTACCTGATGGGTGAGCGCAGCCCCCATAACGATCCCGCAGCCCGCGGTTCTTTCATCGGGCTGCGTATGGATTCCACCCGCGCCGATATGACCCAGGCTGTGCTGGAAGGCGTTGCCTTTGCCATCAAGGATTGTGTCGAGATCGCTCGTGCACAGGGCGTTGAGATCGCATCCAGCACGCTGTGCGGCGGCGGTGCCAAGAGCCCGCTGTGGCGCGAGATCATGGCAAATATTCTGGGCATTCCCCTGGCGCTGCCCCAGACTGAGCAGGGCCCCGGTTACGGCGGCGCCATGCTGGCAGCCGTTGCCTGCGGCGAATACGCCACGGTGCAGGAATGCGCGGATAAGCTGATCAAGATCAAGAGCGTGACCGAGCCGGATCCGGCTCTGGTTAAGAAATATGCAGCCCGCTATGAGCTGTGGCACAAGCTGTACCCGGCCCTGAAGCCGCTGTATGCAGAGATGGAGGCATTGCAATGAAGATCTATTCTGTAAATGATCCCGAATTCAAGCCTTATGGCCCGCGTGGTGACCGGTCTGGAAGCTGC
>ENA-OQAR01000401-OQAR01000401.1-human-gut-metagenome-genome-assembly--contig:-NODE-401-length-13146-cov-2.906598_pt1 | contig 13146 bp, 20 predicted proteins | sample MGYA00242738_ERZ504533 | MGnify/ENA primary metagenome ERZ504533 (study PRJEB26092, sample SAMD00036276) | human gut metagenome | host: Homo sapiens | study: EMG produced TPA metagenomics assembly of... | reverse complement strand
TCGTCCTTATCCTTCAGCAGGCCGTGGCTGCGGCCGTAATCGTTGACACGCGGGTCAGGCTGTTCTTGAAGCCCTCCTCGTGGGTGCCGCCGTCCGGGGTGTTGACGTTGTTGGCAAAGCTCAGCAGCAGCTCGTTGTAGCTGGAATTGTACTGCAGTGCGATCTCTGCCATGCCGCGGTCGGTCTGGCCCTTGAGGTAGATCACATTGGGGTGCAGCACGTCCAGCTTGCGCTTCTCGCCCAGATAGGTGACGAAGCTCTTGATGCCGCCCTCGTAGCACATGACCTCGGTGCGGTAGCAGGGTTCCCCCTCCTTGCCGTCCTCCAGTACGGGAGTGTACATCTCACGCTCGTCGGTCAGAGTGATCTTGACACCGGCGTTCAGGAAGCTTTCTTCCCGCAGGCGCTTTTCCAGCGTGTCGAAGTCGTACACGGTGGTATCCCGGAACATCTCCGGGTCCGGCTTGAAGGTGACCCGGGTGCCGGTAACGCCGTCGGCTACGGTGCCGATGCACTTGAGCGGGCCGTCCGGGTCGCCGCGGCGGAAGGTCTGCTCGTACTCGTGGCCGTCGCGGCGCACGTGACGGTGAGCCACTCGGAGCAGGCGTTGACCACCGAAGCGCCCACGCCGTGCAGGCCGCCGGCCACCTTGTAGCCGGAGTTCTCGCCGCCGAACTTGCCGCCGGCGTGCAGGATGGTGTAAACGACGGTGACGGCGGGCAGGCCGGTGTCGGCCTGAATGTCCACAGGGATGCCGCGGCCGTTATCCGTGACCTGAATGATGTTGTCTTTCAGGATCTTGACCTCGATGTGGTCGCAGTAGCCGGCCAGCGCTTCATCGATGGCGTTGTCCACGATCTCGTAGACCAGATGATGCAGGCCGCGCTCGCCGGTGGAGCCGATATACATGCCCGGGCGCTTGCGCACCGCTTCCAGACCCTTCAGGACCTGGATCTCGCTGGCATTATACTCATGGTCGGTAGCGGTTTCGGCATTTGTGCTGGTAATGATTTCTTCTGCCATTTCCTTTCTCCCTTTTGTTCAATGTTTGCATTTTTGTTCGATCTATCGTAAAAGCAGAGCATATTCTCCGCCTGTTGGCTGGTTTACTCGATCATTTTTTCGGCTCTGCGCCGCATGGCAGCAGGCGACAGCTCCGAAAGATACACCGTGTCCACCACGGCCCCGTCTGCCAGAACATAGCTCTGGGGCAGCTCGTCCGAAAGGCTCACCACCGCGCCGTTCTTCTGGGCGTAGTTCAGAAACTCCCGGCCCCGGGGGGTGATGGTGGTGGTTTCCAGATTGAAGATGCCGATAATGTCCCGGTCATTCAGCACGTAGTCACGGCCCAGATGAATATACATACAGTATTTTCCTCATTCTGGCAGTTCATGCATAAAACGCCGTTTATTCACCGGCAGCTGCATGTACTTTTGCATCATTTCTTCATGCTTTGCTCAGCACACCGCCGTTCATGCGGTACACTTCGCCGTCCGTTTTCAGGAATGCGGTATCATCACAGCTGGTCACAAAGGTCTGCTTTTCCTTCATGCGGGTCAGCAGATACTGCTTGCGGCCCTCGTCCAGCTCGCTGAGCACATCGTCCAGCAGGAGCACCGGGTGCTCTCCGGTGATCCGGGCAGCGGCAGCCGCTTCGGCCATTTTCAAACTCAGCACCACGCTGCGCTGCTGTCCCTGACTTGCAAACACCTTTGCGGGCTGGTCGTCCAGCAGCAGCTCAACGTCCTCGCGGTGGATGCCGCACAGGCTCTGCCCGGCGCGCAGCTCTTCGTTCTGGCGCTGCTTCAAAAGTGCGGACAGCCGCCCGGCTCAAACTGGGCGGCATAGCGCACCGCCATGCGCTCTGCCCCGTGGGAAAGCTCGGCATAGTTGGCGCAGGCCAGCGGTGTGAGCAGGGCCAGATACTCCCGCCGCCGCTTCTGGATGGCCTCGCCCTGCGCTGCAAGCTCCACGTTTAGCACTTCCAGCAGGGCGCATTTTTCTGCCCACGGGCGCTCCGTGCCGCCTGCGGAATGACGCAAAAGCGCGTTTTTTCTGCTGCAATGCCCGCACATAGCGACGGTAGGTGGCAAGGTAGCCGGGGTACAGCTGGCACAGCGCCGCGTCCAGAAACCGCCGCCGTCCTTCCGGTGCACCTTTTACAAGGCTCAGGTGCCCGGGGTCGAACACCACAGCCGGAAAGCTGCCCGCAAGGCCCGCCGCCCGCTTGGGCGGAGAGCCGTTGACCGATGCATACCGGCCGGGGCGCTGTGCATCCGGCGTGCCCACCGTAATGCGCACATTTGCCGGTTCGTCCGGTTCCTGATCCTCCTGCCGGGTGCGCTGGGTGACGGCCTCCAGTACCGCGAATGTTTCCCCACGGCGCACAAGCTCGGCATCCTTGCCGCCCCGGAAGCTTTTGCCGCCGGTCAGCAGCCAGATGGCCTCCAGCAGGTTCGTTTTACCCTGACCGTTGTTGCCGCAGATCACGGTCAGCTCCCGGCCAGGTTCCAGCTGCGCTGCCGCAATATTGCGGTAATTCGCAACTTCCAGTGAAAGCAGACGCATTACTGGCCCTGACCCACTTCCACGGTCTGGCCGTCCAGCTCGATCACATCACCGGCACGGCACTTCTTGCCGCGCATGGTGCACACCTCGCCGTTCACCTTCACGGCACCGCCCTGCACCAGCTCCTTGGCTTCGCCGCCGGTCTCGCACAGGCCTGCATATTTCAGCAGGGCATCCAGCTTGATAAATTCCGTATGGATGAGAATTTTCTGCATAATTTCGCCCTCTTAATCGTTCTTGAAGCGCACCGGCAGCACCAGATACAAAAAGTCGTTGCCCTCGGCAGGCAGCACCTTGACCGGGCTCAGAGGGCCGCTGATCTCCATGCGGACCTTCTCGGTGCGGGCGTTGCGCAGCGCATCCAGCAGATAGCGGTTGTTGAAGCCGATCTCCACTTCGTCGCCCTCGCAGTCGGCGTTGAACTCGTCCACCACGCGGCCAAGGTTGGTCTGGCAGCGCACCACGACTCTACCCTCTGTAAAGGAGATGCGGAGAGGATTTTTTTAAAACGCTCTGTAATAATCAGCGAAGCACGCTCGATGGTCTCGATGAACTCCTTTGTGTCGATGGTCACGCGGGTGCGGCTGTCGGCGGGGATCACATTGCGGTAGTTGAGGAACTCGCCCTCGATCAGACGGCTCATGATGGTGTAGCCGCCGGCCATAAAGACCACATAGCGGCGGTTGGCGCTGATGTGCACCGGCTCTTCGTCGTCGTTGGGCAGCAGGTGGGCGACCTCGGTCATGGTCTTGCTGGGCACGATGATGCGGATATCCTTTACCGCCGTCACCGGGCGTTCCACGATGGCCAGACGGTAGCCGTCCAGTGCCACTACAGTCAGCTTGTCGGGCAGGATCTCGAACAGCTCACCGGTGTGGGCGGGCTTTTTCTCGTCCTGACTGACAGCATATAACGTACGATCGATCATATCTTTCAGTACGCCGGTCTTGATGGTCAGGGTCTCTTCCGCTCCGGTATTGGGCAGCTCGGGGAAATCGTTGGCCGGCATGGACTGGATCTCGAACTGGACTACGCCGCTCTGGATGGTGGTCTTGCCGTTCTCGGCAGAGAGGATGCTGACCTGACCGGCGGGCATCCGGCTGATCATGCTGCTGAGCAGCTTTGCATTCAGCACTACCTCGCCGGCTTCCTTGACATTGGCTTCGATGGTGGTCACGATGCCCATTTCCAGATCGTAGCCGGTGAGGTTGAGCTGGAAGCCTTCGGCTTTCAGCAGGATACCTTCCAGCACAGGATGGCAGAACGCATGGTGACGGCTTTGGACACACCATCGATGGCTGCGCTCAGCAGAACTTTATCACATACGATGTTCAAACTGAATTCTCTCCTTTGTTTTTCGTTTCTGATGTTGTTTTGTGTTTGAAAACAGTTTCAGAACCGGTCTATCTTATTGAACTTGTTGTAGTAACCGTAGTAGGGGGTGGGGAACTTGTGGAAAACCCCGAAAAGCCTTGTCGGAATGCGGGGGTTTTGGTTTCCACGGGGTTGTGAATGTGTTGTGAATGGATCGTGGAAAGGTTGGGATAGGTCTTTCTTTCCACAGACCATGTGGAGAACGGAGGTTGAATGTTGAAAACTCTGTGGAAAGTGTGGAAAGGTTTGCGTTTTTACCACAAGATATAGGTTCTTTTTCCCCGTTTTGTTCCGTTTTCTCCCCATATTTTGGGGTTTCACCCATAAATGAGTACGACTTTTGCACGATTTCTGCGGTCAGGCCTTCACGTTCTTGATGATGTCGCTCACGGTCTCGCGCAGGTGCTGGTCGTTCTTCATGTCACGCTCCATGGTCTTGAGGGAGTAGACGATGGTGGAGTGGTCACGGCCGGAGAATTCACGGCCGATCTCTTCCATGCTCATGCCGGTGACCTCGCGCAGGATGTAGATGGCCACACGGCGGGCAGAGGCAACGTTGGCGTTGCGCTTGGTGCCGCGGATGTCGGCAGGGGAGACGTGAAGGTGCGGGACACCTCGCCGATGATCTTCTCGATGGTCACGGGCACCGGCTGGGTCTCGTTGAGGATGTCCTTGATGGCATTCTGGGCCACACTGATGACCGGCTGGATGCCCTCCAGCATGTAGTAGGCGTTCAGTTTTTTTACAGCGCCTCCAGCTGGCGGATGTTGTTCTTCAGGTGGTTGGCAATGAACTCGGCCACATCCTCGGGCAGGTCCAGATGCAAAAGCTCTGCCTTGCGCTTGACGATGGCCACGCGGGTCTCAAAATCCGGCGGCTGCACATCGGCGGTCAGGCCCCACTCAAAGCGGGTGCGCAGACGCTCTTCCAGACTTTTGATCTCCTTGGCCGGGCGGTCGGAGGCAATGACGATCTGCTTGTGGGCATCGTGCAGGGAGTTGAAGGTGTGGAAGAACTCCTCCTGCGTGGACTCCTTTCCGGCGATGAACTGGATATCGTCCACCAGCAGCAGGTCTGCCACGCGGTACTTCATGCGGAAGTCCTCGGTGCTGCCGGCGCGGATGGCGGCGATCAGCTCATTGGTGAACTGCTCGCAGGTAACGTACATGATGACGAAATCGGGGTGGGTGCGCTTGATCTCGGTCTGGATGGCCGTGAGCAGATGGGTCTTGCCAAGGCCGGAGCCGCCGTAGATGAACAGCGGGTTGTATGCGCCGGAGGGATTGGCCGCAACCGCCTGTGCAGCAGCAAACGCAAACTGGTTGGAAGGGCCTTTGATGAAGTTTTCAATGTGACTCGTAGTTGCCCTGCGGGGAGGCGGGGTTCGCCTCGTACTGCTGGGCCAGCACCACCTCGTGCGGCGGCGTGCTGGGCACCACCAGCGTGATGTCCACGTCGAAGCCCAGCACGGTCTTGAAGGCTTCCTTGAGCAGGCCAAGGTAGCGGTCCGTCACGATCTTGCAGATGAAGTCGTTGCGCACCGAAAGGGTGATGTGGCTGGAATCCTCAAAGCTGATCGGCTCCAGTCCGTCGATATAGAGATTATAGGTCGGCTCGGCCATCTGCGTTTTTGCAGTACGCCTGGGGCGGCCTCTAAAAACGTCCTTAAAAAGAATCCATAAAACATCCACTCCGTTAAAGTTTTCAACAATGCTGCTGATACTAGGTTAGTATACCACAAAAAAACGCTGTGCGTCCATATTTCTATAATGTAATTTATAATACATAAGAAAAGCCCCTGCACGGCCGTTGTGGCATGGGCAAAACAGGGCCACAATATCTTGTGGCAAAAGAGTTTTCCACGGCAGAATGGTGAAAAAGTTGAAAATCTTTTCACAAAAGTTTGAAGGAAAGCGAAAAAAAATGCTTGACAGAACGCCATACTATGCGATATACTGTTGAATTGCAAGCCTGTCCCCAATCTGGGACCACATCAGACCCCATACCGGGGATAAGTTTTTACGGAGGATACAACCATGAAGAGAACTTTTCAGCCCAAGAAGCGTCAGCGCAAGGAAGTTCATGGCTTTCTGACCCGCATGAGCACCAAGAACGGCCGTAAGGTCATCAATGCTCGCCGTGCAAAGGGCCGCAAGAGCCTGACTGTCTGATCCGGCCTTTTATGACGGGATCCGGCGCAGAAATGAATATGCGCACAAAAGACCGCTGATATTGGATTAGCGGTCTTATTTTTTTTGAAAATTGAAAGAATTTTCGTAAAAATGCCCGCATGGGCTTTCAAAGTCGAAAAATTTTTTGATATACTGGCTGAAGAATGCACTTCGGGGCGTGTTCTCAGCCACAGAAAGGAGGCGCGGAATCATGCGCTATCGTCCCATCCGCCGCAACAGCGAGTTTGGCAGAGTGTATGCCCGCGGCAAATCCTATGTGAACCCCGGTCTGTGATGTATGTGCTCAAGACCCGCAGCAAAAAAGACCCGCGTGGGTCTGACCGCCACCAAAAAGATCGGCCACGCCGTGCAGCGCAACCGCGCCCGCCGCGTGATGAAGGCGGCCATCGACGAGCATCTGGACTACAACATCGGCGGCTACGATCTGATCTTTGTAGCCCGCGGTATGACCCCGCGGCTGAAGAGCTGGCAGCTGAGCAGCGTTGTGGCAAAGCTGTTTGCACAGGCCGGTCTGCCGGATAAGGCCAAACGGCCGGATGCGCCGCCCCCTGCCACCGTGCCCCGGCACGCAGGGCACAGGCGGAAAGCCGGACGCATGAACCGCCTGCAGTACATCTGCCGCCGCGCGCTGTGCGTGCCCATCCGGGCCTACCAGTACACTCTCAGCCCATGGATCGGCCGCAGCTGCCGTTTTACGCCCAGCTGCAGCAACTACACCATGCAGGCCATCATGACCCATGGGTGCGTAAAGGGCATCCTGCTGGGGGCATGGCGCATCGCCCGGTGCAATCCCTTCGGCAAATGGGGCTTTGACCCGGTGCCGGAGCCGGGCCGCTGGCAGAACCCTGCCCGCCGGCTGCAGCCCGCAAAGCTGTTTTCCACACGGCACAAGCAAAAGGTGGAAAAGTAAATATGCTTCTTGTGACGCGGTGCACTGTGGGCAGCGTGTCCTACGATAAAAATAACAAGTCCCGTGCACAGACGGGGCAGAATGGACAAAGGTATGAACTTCTTTTACATCCTGAGCGGTCCTCTCGGCTATGTCATGGAGTGGATCTACAAGCTGCTCCCGAGCTACGGCTGGGACATCATCATCTTCACGCTGCTCATCAACATCGTCAAGATCCCTCTGCAGCTGAGCCAGCAGAAGAGCATGGCTAAAATGTCGGCCTTCCAGCCCATGATGATGGAGATCCAGACCAAGTACAAGGACAAGCCCGAAAAGCAGCAGGAAGAAATGCTCAAGCTGCAGCAGGACTACGGCTATAACCCCACCGCAGGCTGCGTGCCCATGCTGTTGAACTTCCTTGTCATGTTCGGCGTTATCGGTGTCGTGTACAATCCGCTGGAGCGCATCTTCCACATCAGTGCTGCGGCTCTGACCGCCGCCGGTGAGGCCCTGACCGCCTCCGGCGTCGCCTTTACCGCCATCACCCGCGATACCAACATCATCGCACAGGTGGTTGCTGGCAACGGCGGTGTGCTGGGCTGCTTCAGCGCCGAGCAGATCGCTACCATTACCGAGTTCAGCCAGCACATGAACTTCCTCGGCATCGACCTGACCCGCATCCCCAAGCTGGGCCTTTCTCTGGACATCGTGCTGCCGCTGCTGTCGGTCATCACCATGCTCCTGTCCACCCATATCAGCATGAAGGCCAGCGGCCAGCAGATGCAGGGCAGCATGAAGCTGACCATGTATATGATGCCGCTGATGTACCTGTTCTTCTGCTTCACCTATCCTCTGGCATTCTCTCTGTACTACGTCATTTCCAACATCGTGATGACCGTGCAGACTCAGGTCATGCGCAAGGTGTACGACCCCGATAAGATGCGCAAGGAGATCGAAGCGCAGATCGCAGAAAAGAAAAAGCAGGAAAAACGCGGTGTGAAGAACACTACCGTCAAGGTCACCGATCCCAAGACCGGCAAGACCACGGAAAAGAACCTTTCTGCCAGCGAGATGAACAAGCGCCGTCTGGAGTATGCCCGCCAGCTGGACGAGGAGCGCTACAAGGACGAGCGTACCGTGCCGCTGAGCGAGCTGAACAAGCAGGATAAAGAATAAGAGGAGGATGAACGGTTATGATCCGTAAGCAGGAAGCGACCGGCAAAACGGTCGATGAAGCCCGCGCAAAAGCCTGCGCTCTGCTGGGCGTGCAGGCCGATGATCTGAATGTCAGCTGCGAAGTGCTGGAAATGCCCCAGAAGACTGGTTTTCTGGGCCTGAAGCTCACCCCCGCTAAGGTGTGCGTGAGCGTGGAGGAGCCGGACGCTCCGGCTGCAGCACCCGCTGAGCCTGTTGTTGAGAAAAAGACTCCCGTGCAGGAGGCTGTCAAGGCCGCTCCCGTGGCAGAGGAGCCTGCTGCTGCGGCAGCACAGCCGGAAGCAAAGGCCGAAGAGCCTGCTGCCCCCGCTGCAGAAGCTGCTGCAGAGCAGCCCGCTGCCGAGGAAGAGGAGCCGGAAGTCCCCATCGTGATCGAAGAGAACGCTAAGATCAAGGCTGCTGTGGACTACCTGCGTGAGGTCATTGCCCTGATGGGCGTGGAGAATGTCACCTTCAGCGCTGTGCAGAAGGGCGAAGCTACCATCATCCGTCTGGACGGTGAAAAGCTGGGTGCCCTCATCGCCGCCGCGGCGAGACCATGGAGAGCCTTTCCTATCTGGCAAGCCTTGTGGCAAACCGTCTGGAGGGCGATTACATCAAGCTGGGTCTGGATGTGGCCGGCTACCGCGATAAGCGCGAGAGCGACCTGACCGCACTGGCACAGCGCATTGGTGCCAAGGTGCGCAAGACCGGCCGCAGCTTTGCCATGGAACCCATGAACCCCTACGAGCGCCGCATCATCCACTCTGCCATCAGCAAGATGGAGGGCGTGCGCAGCGAGAGCAAGGGCGAAGGCCGTGACCGCCGTGTGGTCATCTACTCCACCGCACCCGATGCACAGACCGAGAACACCTATGGCGAGCGCCGTCCCCGCGGCGGACGCGGCAATGGCCGTCGTCCCGGCGGCAGCCGCAATGGCGGCTATCGCGGCGGGAACCGTTCTGAGCATGGCGACCACAATGGAAACCGCGGCGGTTACCGTGGCAGCCGCAATGGTGCACCCCGCGGCCCGCGGCCTTCCGGCGTGCCGGAGCGCACCTATGCACCCCGTGATGCAGAGAATGCAGCACCGGTAGCACCCAAGCGCACCGAGCGCGTGGACGATTTTGCCGATTTCAGCTTTGGCAAGATCGAGCTGTAATACGGAATTACTTTTGAAATCAGGGTCTCCGGAAAATCTGCGGATTTTCCGGAGACCTTTTTTCACGCAAAAAGGATTTTACCAAAATCTAACGCCAAGCTGGTTTCGGGTCGGGCAGCTGTTGCGGTATACTGAGCATAAAAAAGTCATTCTTCTCAAAATTTGGAGAAACTGCCTGTTTTTTGCCGAAATCTTTCTCTTAAATGGCAATTGTAAAACAATTGGTCGAGGATTTATACTGTAGTCAAGAGCGTTCTGTTCGTGAAGAACAGACAGAATGATGAAAAGAGAGGTATTCAACTATGGCTCAGAACAAGATCTCCCGCCGCAGCTTCCTGCGTGGTGCAGGGGCATCCGCAACCATCGCAGCCGCCAGCTGCATGGCACCCTCTGCAGCCGCCTGTGACATCAAGTCTCTGTGGAGCATGGATCTGCAGATCCTTGCTACCAGCGATACCCACGGCAAATTCGACCCCTGGGACTACGCTGCCAACAAGGCAGATGCTTCCGGCAGTGTGGCCCAGCAGGCGACTGCCATCAAGCAGTGCCGCACCCGGAACACGCTGGTGGTGGATGCAGGCGATACCATTCAGGCCAACTCCGCAGAGCTGTTCCTGAACGATGACCTGCATCCCATGATCGCTGCCATGAATGCCATCGGCTATGATATCTGGACCACCGGCAACCATGAGTACAACTACGGCATGGATGTGCTGAAAAAGGTCATGGGACAGCAGAAGGCCAAGGTGCTCACCGGCAACGTTTACGCACCGGACGGCACCCCGCTGGCCGATGGCTACACCATCATCAAGAAGGGCACCGTCAAGATCGGTGTCATTGGCATGGTCACCCCCAACATCATCCGCTGGGATGCCAAGAATCTGGAGGGCTGGAAGGTCACCAACCCTGTGGACGAGAGCCGCAAGATCATCGATAAGATCAAGGATCAGGTGGATGTTCTGATCGGCGTCATGCACATGGATACCGAGAACGAGTACGGTGTCTATGGCTCCGGCGTCACCGATCTGGCCAATGCCTGCCCGGAGTTTGATGTGATCGTGGGCGGCCACGGCCACAGGAGCATCCCCAACATGATGATCAACAACGTGCTGGTGGTGGAGAACAAGAACGCCGGTGCCACCCTGTCCGAGATCCACGTCTATCTGGAGCGCCAGCTGGACGGTAAGTGGAAGGTCGTGAACCGCACCTCTGAAAACCTGCAGATCAAGGAGTACGAGCCCGATCCGGAGCTGACCGCTTTGCTGGCTCCCTACGACACCCGCGCCAAGGAAGACGCTGTTACCCCCATTGGCGAGCTGAAGGGCGGCGATCTGGCCCCCGAAAACGAGATCGACTGCCTGCCGCAGGCCATGGTGCAGGATACCGCGCTGCTGGACTTCATCAACGAAGTGCAGATGTACTACACCGGTGCGCAGGTCTCTGCTACCGCCCTGACCTCCATGACCTCCCAGATGCGCGCGGGCACCATCCGCAAGTGCGATATGGCCAGCATCTACACCTACCAGAACACCCTGTACAAGCTGCAGATGACCGGCGAGCAGCTGCGCCGCTTCATGGAGTGGTCTGCTGCCTTCTTCAAGACATGGAAGCCGGATGAAGTGACCATCGCCTTTGACCCCTCGGTGCGCTACTACCTGTACGATGCTTTTGAGGGTGTCAGCTACGAGCTGGACATCTCCAAGGAGCCGGGCCACCGCATCAAGAACCTCAAGTGGCCGAACGGCAAGGCCGTAAAGGACACCGACACCTTTGTTGTGGCAGTGAACAACTACCGCGCCACCACCCAGCTGCTGACGGCTGCGGACATCTTCCTGCCGGGCGAAGAGCTGCCCAAGCTGTTGGAGATCGATGTGCGCGGCGACGTGGGCGGCATCCGCGAGCTGCTGGGCGAGTACATCCGCACCGTGAAGGGCGGCACCATTGAGCCGCACGTGAACAACAACTGGAAGATCGTGGGCAACAACTGGAAGGCTGCCGATCACCAGAAGGCTGTGCAGCTGCTGCGCGAGGGCAAGCTGGCCCTGAATGAGAATGCCGATGCACGCACGCTGCCTGGCAAGGCCATCACCACGGCGGATATCGCCAAGTTCTAAAAAACAGTTTCCTGTAAAAAGGGGCTTTCCGTGTTGGGACGGAAAGCCCCTTTTTTGTGTGAGAAACGGGCGGATTTTCAACCGTTTCCCGGGAATTGGTTGAAAAAACAGTACCATTCCGCAGCATTTCGTGGTACAATGAAATTGTATTGGTCTCGCTGCTGTGGGCAGATGGGAGCAAGCGGCCAGACCGGGCGCGGAAAGGAAGCCAGAAAAAACCATGCAGGAAACGACCATTGCAGCCATTGCAACAGCGCCGGGCGCAGGCGGCATTGCCGTCGTGCGGCTCTCCGGTGCGGAGAGCTATCCCATAGCAGCCCGGGTGTTCCGCCCGGCCAACGCCGCAAAAAAGGTGGAGGATGCCAAAGGCTACACCGCCATGTACGGCACATTCCGGGAAGGGGACGAAGCCTTTGATGAGGGGGTGGCCCTGTTTTTCCGCGCGCCCCACAGCTATACCGGCGAGGACGTGGTGGAGCTTTCCTGCCATGGCGGCAGCGCCGTGGCCCGCCGTCTGGTGGAAGCCTGTCTTGCTGCCGGTGCTCAGCCTGCCGCGCCCGGCGAGTACACCCGCCGCGCGTTCCTGAACGGCAAGCTGGGTCTGACGCAGGCCGAAGCGGTGATGGATCTGATCTCGGCGGATGGCCGTCAGGGTGCCGCGCTGGCCAATGCCGCGCTGGGCGGTGCGCTGGCAAAGAAGATCAGTGCCCAGAAGGAAGCGCTTACCGCCATTCAGGCTCACCTTGCCGCATGGGTGGATTTCCCGAAGAGGATGTGCCGGAGCTGGACGGTGACCATCTGCACCGCGTACTGAGTGGGGTAAAGGCAGAGCTGGACGAGTTGATCCATAATTATCAGGCGGATACCGTCCTGCGCGAAGGTGTGGACTGCGCCATTGTGGGCAGACCAAATGCGGGCAAATCCACACTGCTCAACCTGCTGGCCGGGTTCGACAGGGCCATCGTCACGCCGGTGGCTGGCACCACCCGTGACGTGGTGGAGCAGGCGGTACAGCTGGGGGATATCCAGCTGAATCTGTTCGATACCGCCGGTCTGCGCGAGACCGAAGATGCCATTGAAGCCGAGGCATCCGCCGCAGCTGGAAAAAGCTGGAGGAGGCAGGCCTGATCCTGGCTGTGTTCGATGGCTCTGAGCCGCCCACGCGGGAAGATCTGGAGCTTGCACAGCGTTGCACAGGCCGTCCAGCCATTGCACTTATCAACAAAGAGGATAAACCGACGCAATTTGACGCAGAGTTGATAGCGCCCTGCTTTGCCATGGTGCTGCCGGTGTGCTGTCAGGAGGAGGAGAGCCGCAAGGTGATCTCCGCTGCGGTGGCCCGCCTGCTGGGTACCAGCCAGATCGACCCCCATGCCGCCAGTCTGTCCGGCCAGCGTCAGCTTTCCGCCGCACTGCGTGCGCGGGACGCTGTGGCCGGTGCACTGGATGCTACCGCAAGCGGCTTTGGGCTGGATGCCGTTTCCGTCTGTGTGGACGACGCACTGGCCGCCCTGTGCGACCTGACCGGTGAGAACGCCTCGGAAGCTGTGATCGAACAGGTGTTTGAACGTTTCTGCGTGGGAAAGTGACGAAGAGCTTCCCGCGCGAAGCGTGGTCGCGTGTTTAAAGTTTGATGCCTTTTGCAAAATGCAT
>ENA-OQAR01000400-OQAR01000400.1-human-gut-metagenome-genome-assembly--contig:-NODE-400-length-13149-cov-1.159576_pt1 | contig 13149 bp, 22 predicted proteins | sample MGYA00242738_ERZ504533 | MGnify/ENA primary metagenome ERZ504533 (study PRJEB26092, sample SAMD00036276) | human gut metagenome | host: Homo sapiens | study: EMG produced TPA metagenomics assembly of... | reverse complement strand
AGCACGATTCCCTGATAGTCATATTCACTGATTTTGTCTTCTAACAGCCAATTTTTATCCATTCTTAAAATTAAATCAGAAACAATGTAAATCACGGATGAATATCCGTCTGATAATTCATTAAAACTGAATGGTTCTCGTCCATTTTGTCGGATTTTTAAAATCGTATTTTTTATAATCATATTCTATATGGATTGATTCTTCATCTAGTAAAATCTGCAGTGCTGAATCAAATCGATCAAACCATTTCTGAATTTGATTTGCTGTCGTTTTGATCACCTTCGTTTCTTGCATATGCTTGCTGAGTTTTTAGATGTACCATGTATTTCAATAAAATATCACCCGCAGATTCATCAATTCCATACGTATTTTCCAATGTAATATTTTCTACTCCATTAGGACGCATAAATTGTGCTTTTCTTTCAGACGGAAAATAAGCTGTTATAAACTTTCCATTATGATACATCATTTCAAGTCCTTCATACTGATTTAAGTTTATTTGAACTCCATCACTATATTTTTTTTAAAAAATCCTAAACATTGTTTAAGATCCTTATCTGCCGCATATTTTTCGCTATCACTAGATGCAGATAATACTTTCTTTTTAGCTTCATTTATCCACGTAGGATATTGATCAATACTTGTGATAGTTTTTCATCATTAATCGCTCTCAAAAATTTTTTCTATCTCCAACAACAATGATGTTTTTCCTGAACCATTCTTCCCCAGTCAAAAGTAAATGCTGGCGTTTTATTTGAATCTAATTTTATTTTTATATCAGACAGATGATATAACTTCTCTATGTCTATCTCACTGATAAAATATTCCTTCACTTTAAATCCTCCGATTTTTAAGATTTTAAATATTATCTATTATTATATCACTCTCTTATCACATTACACCAGCATTTCATCCTATATTTCTGCTCTTTACATCTGACAGTACTCTATAAATTTCTCCATCTCTTTTGTCATATATTTATTTTGCATGATAAAACACTTGTCGATACATTGTAATATCAATATCTTTCACATCTAATTTTGCGATCTTCCCTTCTTCAATATCCTTTTCTACAACAAATAATGGAAGATAAGAAAGCCCTTTTCCTGTCTTTAGCATCTTCTTGATAAAACGCGGTATCACTGCATTCAAGTACTGGCGATAATGTCTGTTTTATGCAGAGCTAATTCCTGTTCTAATGCCTGTCTGTAGTTTGCATTTCGTTCTGTTAGATAAAACGGTGCATTTAAGATTTCCTCAACCGCTATATTCTTTTTCCCTGCTAACTTATAATTTGGTGCAGACACAAAGATCACAGGCTCCGCTTTTTCCATGACTTTCACCCAGTTTTTATTCCATCTTGGTGTGTCCAGAATATAAATGACATCGAGTTCATTGTGTTCCATCTTCTGGATCAGGCGTTCTGGAGAACCGATCGTGATCTGAATTCTAACCTGTGGATGTTCTTTCCGAAACCGCTGTACGATTTCTTGCAATTTGACAGTGCAGAGTGATTCAATCGTTCCGATATGTAATGGATTTTTTAACTCTGCAGTATCATTCATTGCATCTTTTGCCTTGTGCATTTCATCAATGATCTTATTTGCATGTATTAAAAATTCTTTTCCTTTCGGTGTGAGTATCACTTTTTTTTTCCTGTACGGTCAAATAACCGCACTCCCAATTCTGTCTCTAATTGACGGATCTGTACTGTCACGGCAGATTGTGAATACTACTAATTATGCGGTTTTTGAGAAATTCTTCACTTGTGCTATCTGCATAAAATGTCTGTATCTGACGAATTCCATTTTTTCTCCTTTGTACTATTATGAATAATTTTCAATGTTATTATTAAATCTATGAATTTGATTCATCTATACGTGGATGATACAATACAAAACATAAAAGACGTCAAACATTTTTTTTGTGCACATTAAACAAACTACGATGATATGTGATTATGCTTTTAGAGGAGTAATTAAAAAATGGAAAAGAAAAAATTTAAACTTGGTCTGGTACCAAAACTTATCATTGCCATCATTATTGGTATCCTGTTTGGACAGTTCCTTCCAACTGGATTCTGCCGCTTTGTTGTAACACTGTCTGGATTCTTCAGTACCTACTTAAAATTCATCATTCCACTGATGATCCTTGCTTATGTAACCATGGGAATCGCTGATCTGTCACAAGGTGCTGGACAGCTGCTTTTAATTACCGTTGCTCTTGCTTACGGTTCAACTTTACTTGCTGGTACAGCTTCTTACCTTGTATCATCCAATCTGTTCCCACACTTTATGACTTCTGGGGCATTAGATCAGATTGCTGCGACTGCTGATGCGTCACTGAAACCTTATTTTTCACTGACGATCACACCGCTGTTTGATACATTATCTGCTGTTGTTCTTGCTTTCATTTTAGGATTATGCTTATCCACAATGAAAGGTAAAGAGATTGGAAACAGCCTTTTACAACGGAATGAGCGATTTCTCAACGATCATCGATAAAGTCCTTCACAAAACGATCATTCCTTTATTGCCATTGTATATCTGTGGTACATTTACTGATATGACGAAATCAGGAAAAAACATTTGCGATCCTTGGGATCTTATGGAAAGTATTTCTTGTAGTGATCATCATGCACTTTGTATGTATCACGATCCAGTTTATAATTGCAGGTTCTGTCAGCAAAAAGAATCCTTTCTCTCTTATTAAAAATCAGGTTCCTGGTTATACTACAGCTTTAGGAACTCAGTCTTCTGCTGCTACAATTCCTGTCAATCTGGAATGTGCAAAAAATGACGGTGTCAGTGCTCAGATCCGTAACTTTGTAGTGCCTCTTTGTGCCAATATCCACATGGCAGGTTCTATGATCACGATCACAGCATGTGCAACTGCTGTATGTTTGATGAATCAGTTACCGATCAGCCTTGCAACTGTTATTCCATTTATTATGACACTTGGTGTTGCAATGGTCGCTTCTCCTGGAGCTCCAGGTGGATCTATCATGACTGCATTACCTTTCCTTTACATGGTATTTGGTACAACAGCAGGAGATACAAACGGACCAATCTGTGCTTTAATGGTTGCACTTTATATCACACAGGATTCTTTCGGAACTGCATGTAACATTTCCGGAGATAATGCGATTGGAATCGTTGTAGATTCTATTTACAAGAAATTTATTTTAAAAGAAGATACAGTGGAGGCTTAATTTATGTCTTTTTATCAGTGCATTTGATGTTATGGGACCAAATATGATCGGTCCTTCAAGCTCCCACACAGCTGGGGCTGCAAGGATTGCATTTCTCGCAAGAAAAATGTTAAATAGTACACTGAAAAAGTTCAGTTTACACTCTATGGATCTTTTGCAAAAACTTATCATGGACACGGAACGGATCGTGCCTTATTAGGTGGGATCATGGGATTTGGAACCGATGATATGAGAATCCGTGATTCTTTCGAGATTGCAAAAGACATTGGACTTGATTTCTCTTTTGTACCAAATGAAATAGAAACTGATATCCATCCAAATACAGTGGATATCTTAATGACAAATGAAAACGGAGATCACATCTTGATCCGTGGGGAATCTTTAGGCGGTGGAAAAGCCAGAATTTGCCGTATCAATGATGTAGAAGTTGATTTTACTGGGGAATACAGTACCTTGATCGTGATCCAGAAAGATAAACCTGGCGTTGTTACTTATATCACAAAATGTCTGAGTGATCAGGGTGTTAATATCGCTTTTATTGCGTCTTTTCAGAGAATCTAAAGGAAATACAGCTTATTCTATCGTTGAATCCGAATGGGCTTCTTCCTGAAAACATCGCGGAGGAGATAGGAAAAGCCCAAATGTCTCAGATGTTATGATCATTCAGCTGTAGAAAGGAGACTGAAATATTATGGATTTTAAAAACGCAAATGAATTGCTTGATTTATGTAAAAAACATGATCTTCCAATCTCCGAAGTGATGAGACAGCGTGAGATCGTAGAAGGGGAAAAAGAAGCTGATACGGTTCATGATGCAATGGCAAGAGTTCTTGAGATCATGAAAAATGCTGCTTTTACTCCGATCAAAGAACCAGTTCGTTCCATGGGTGGACTGATCGGTGGCGAGGCAAAGAAGATTGCTTCCCGGTATCATTCTGGATTTGGAATCTGTGGTGATCTGTTAGAAAAAAGTATGATCTATGCGATGGCGACTCTTGAGACGAATGCATCCATGGGGTTGATCGTAGCATCCCCAACCGCAGGGTCTGCCGGAATCGTTCCTGGACTTTTACTTGGGCTTCAGGAAGTTCATAAATTAGATGATGAACAGATCATTCAGGCACTGTTTTAATGCCAGTGCGATCGGATATCTTGCTATGAGAAATGCAACGGTTGCAGGTGCTGTCGGCGGATGTCAGGCGGAAGTCGGTGTTGCTTCTTCGATGGCTGCTTCTGCCCATTGTCGAACTGCTTGGCGGTGATCCAGAACAATGTCTTGGAGCTGCCTCTACCGTTTTAATGAATATGTTAGGTCTTGTTTGTGACCCCGTTGGCGGGTTGGTGGAATATCCATGCCAGAACCGTAATGCCGCAGGTGTTGCAAATGCGATCATCGCAGCTGAGATTTCTTTATCTGGAATCCATCAGCTCATCCCGTTTGACGAAATGTTAAACGCAATGTATATCGTTGGTAAACGACTGCCAGCTGAACTAAGAGAAACCGCCCAGGGAGGCTGCGCTGCAACTCCTTCTGCATGTGCTGCATGCGGAGGTTGTGCGTAAAAAATTCCTTCAGAACACATTTTTTAAATAGTAGGTAATAAATCAATCTCTTTTTTTGCCTCTTTTGGGCGTTTCATATATTGGGATCTAAAAGAGTGTCTGCATCACTTAATGATGCAGACACTCTTTATTAACTATATCTTAAGCATCCGATATCCAATACCTATATGTGTCTGTATATACTGCATGCCATCTTTATCTGGCTGTAATTTCTTCCGTAATGTTGCCATAAACACTCTAAGTGATGCAACATCATTTTCCAGTGAACTGCCCCAGATCTGTTGCGTGATATAAGTGTGAGTCAATACTTTCCCAACATTATGAGACAGCAAACATAATAATTTATATTCGATTGGTGTTAAATGCAGTTCTTTATCTTTTAAATATGTAGATCCTGCTGTATAGTCGATCTTTAACTCTCCATTTACAAAGACTGCTTGTTCTTGTTCCTCGCCTGACTGGATCAATGCTAATCGGCGCTGTGTAACCCTGATCCTTGCAAGCAGTTCATCAACTGAAAATGGTTTTGTGATATAATCATCTGCTCCTGCATCCAGTGCTTCTATTTTATCTACATCTTCACTCCTTGCACTGATAACGATAATTGGTATGTTAGACCATGTTCTTACTTTTTTTGATCACATCCACACCTTCCATATCAGGCAATCCAAGATCTAATAAAATGATCTCTGGTTTATGAGAAGATGCTTCTAAAATAGCTGAACTTCCATTTTCTGCTGTAATATATTTATAATCATGTGTTTTTAATGTTGTCACGATCAGATTACGGATCGGCCGGTCATCCTCCACGACTAAAAATTAATGCTTTATTCATTTAATGTAACCTCACTTAATGGCAGTGTAAAAGAAAAAATACAACCATGTGGTATATTGTCCTCCAACACCAGTTTCCCGTTATGCACCTCTATGATCGAACGGCAAAGTGCCAAACCTAAACCAAGACTTCGATGGCTGTCTGCGATCGTATTTTTCCCTGTATAAAACATTTCAAATATATGCGGCTTCATTTCATCACAAATTCCAGGGCCGTTATCTTCTACTTGAATCTTTGCTTTTCCATTTTCATTCATGGCACAAATGCGGATTGTAGATCCTTTCGGTGTATATTTAATTGCATTATCGACCAGATTGATCAACACTTGCAGGATCAGCCGCACATCCATATGTGCAAGTATCAATTCATCGCATTCTGTAATGATCTGATACTCTTCATGTTTCCTGCTGATATGCCGTAATGATTCCGCGATCACCTCATCTAATAATTGATCTGTAAATTTCAGTTTTAATCTTCCATCATTTAATCTTGTGATCGATAATAAATTTTCGACGATATTGATCAGCCATTCTGAATCATCATAAATATCTGTATAAATCTGATGTTTTGTTATATCATCAAGACGTTCTCCACTATTTAACAGCATGTCTGCATTCCCAGAAATGGAACAAAGTGGTGTCCTTAGATCATGTGAGATCGCACGAAGCAGATCCGCTCTTAACTGTTCATTTTTGGCAAGAACGGAGATTTTTTCTTTCTCCATGATATTCTTTTTATTTTCCATGGCAAGTGCACATTCATTGATCACAGAAAGTAAGATACTATATTCGGAAGGAATCTAAATGTATATTCGTCAACTGGTATTGCGATCACACCTACACATTATCCTCAATACAAATGCAAGGTATAGACACTGTGCATCTTTAAAACGTTCGTCTTGCTCCAGCACGCTGCTTGTTTTTATACACCCATTTTGCGATCTCCTGCTCCCTGCTTGTCATAAATCTTCTGTCTGTTCTTTCTTTTTATTCGAAAATATATGTGGTGCTGACAATTCATCGCCTTCCACAACATATGCTACAATACTGCGGTCTAATAATTTGATAAGCTGTGTACATGTAATACTTAAAAATATCCGTATCGTTTTTTTGCTTTTTGAAGTAACCGGTCTGTGTCAAATAAAAATCTGTGTACGAAATGCAGATTGTGCTGAAAGCCTTGCATGTGTTTTTAATTTTTGCTGCAAGTGTTTCCAGTAATGACAGAAAGATATTTAACATGATCACAAAAAGTTACCGGATATCCAACTGCATATGTCTGAAATGACATTCTTGGTTCCGTAAGGAAAAAGCAGAACAAAAATACACTTAAGACAGAACCTCCAATGCTGTATAAATATCCATCTGTAAGGATTGACGTTAATAAAACACCCAAAATATAAAATTGTAACGATGTTTGTATCTGTAAATTGAAGTTTCTGGATGAATAGACCGATCAACGTACAAACTGCAAATATAAATAATGTCAATAAACTGTCTTTCATCGTAGGCTTTCCTACATAAACCGCTCCATGCGGTTTTCGATAATTATCTAAGTTCATCGCATCTGGAATAATGTGGATATCAATATCAGGAACAGCCTCGATCAACTTCTCTGTTAATGTCTGTTTGCTGAAAAAATGATTTCTCTTTGCACTGCTTTGTCCGATCACGATTTTGTGACATTTGATAAATGTGCATATTCCGCGATCTGTACCGGAACATTTTCCCCATGTGTCATTACGATTTCCGCACCAGATTCCTTTGCAAATTGTACATGAGCTTCCAGTCTTCTTTTGTCCGATTCTCTTTCTCTTTTTCCTGTCTGTACATACAATGCCGTAAAACGTGCCCGCATATCTCTTGCCATTTTTGCTGCTGTACGTATGATCTTTTCATTCGATGGTGAAGAAGAAAGACAAACAAGAATGTGTTCGTTTTCTTTGTTCAGCTGTACAAATTCTCCTGTGCTCATCTTGGCCCCCTTTCCTTATCGGATGCATTATATCACGATCGTCAATAATAATCCATAAACACATCAATCATCGTCATCATCTTGCTCCCCTGTCAAATTTACTTTTCCGATTTTTCTCCAAAGAAAAATAATTTTACTTTTTTTCAAAAAAGAATAACACAAATGCAAAACATCAGTATTACCGCCAATGCTAAAAATGAAAATCTGACATAAGCTCTCACCTCTTTTTTCATGACATCAGATACAAAAAACACTTTTTTGATCGCTTTTATATTCTCCTAATACCAATAATGTAACATCTTCCTTAAAACAGGTATCCGCAGATATCGCCATACTTACTTTTTCCATCATCTTTTTACTGCCATAATGTTAATATCATATTTTTTTTCTAATATCAAGTTTTCCCACTGTCTTTCCGATCCATTCCTTCGGAACCTCTACCTCAAAGATCGCATGTGAGGCATCGACTTCCATATAATCAAGAATATGATCATCGGTATAACGGATCGTTGCCCATTTTGCCACCATTTTTTCTGGATAAACTACCTTGTCGGCTCCATTTCGTAAAAGGAACTTTTCCTGTACATCTCGTTCGGCTCTGGAAATAACCATTTTGCCTCCAAGTTCTTTTAACAGACAGGTGGTTTCCAACGAATTTTGAAATTCCCACCGATCGTAACAAAACATATATCATAATTTGCAATCCCCAGAGATTTTAAGAATTCCTCATTCGTACTGTCACCGATCTGTGCATTCGTAACATATGGAAGTGCATCATTCACTCTTTCCTCATCCAGATCAACTGCCATGATCTCATGTCCAAGCTGACTTGACTGTATCGCTATATGTTTTCCAAAACGTCCAAGTCCGATCAATAAAATATTCTTCATCATCAATTCCCTCTTTCTTTTATCCCACTATGATCTTATCAAGTGGTAGTCTTGCTTTTCGTTTATTTTTATCTGAAAATACTGCATAGATCAGCGTCAAACCGCCAACACGTCCCAGATACATCAGTATGATCAAAATGATCTGTGACAGAATATGAAGTTTTGGTGTGATTCCTAATGTCAACCTACGGTTCCAACTGCAGATGCTGCTTCAAACAGACAGCTTGAAAGCGGCAGTCCCTCATACACACTGATCGTCATTCCGCCTGCAAAAAACAAGATAAAATACATCATTGCGATCGTTGTTGCATTTTTTATCACACTAGCATCGATTCTTCTTCCAAATGCTGTCACATCATCACAAACTTTTGAAAAGGTCGCCAGTACATTTTAAAAAGTAACAGAGCAAATGTTGTTGTTTTCATACCTCCTGCTGTAGAAACTTGGTGAACCTCCGATCAACATCAATAAAATCATCATTGCCTTTGATGCTCCTGTCAGCATCGAAAGATCTGTCGTATTAAATCCTGCAGTTCTCGGTGTCACAGCTTGAAACAATGATGCAAGCAACCGATGAATCCCTGATAGATTTCCATAATCCTGAAAGAAAAAGAAAACAAGCTGGTAACAGGATCAGACATAATGTTGTAGTTTAGAATAACCTTACTCTGCATATGGTAATGCTTAAAAATGAAATTTTATGGAGATAAATTGTCTTCCCATGTAAAAAAATCCAAATTTCCACCAATGATGATCAGTAACATGATCACAATGTTGATCACTGGATTTACCGCATATGATGTCAATGATACAAATGGATGCCATTTTGTTCCAAGAAGATCAAATCCTGCATTACAAAAAAGCTGATACAGAATGAAAGATCGACATCCAGATTCCCCGTAATCCAAAAATCATGACAGAAAACAGGCATCATGAATAACGCACCAATCAATTCGATCAATAAAGTTCCTTTTAAAAATAAAAACTCATCAACCGAACGAATCCCTCCTACTTTCGGTGCAGAGATCGCATTTTGCATCGTGCTTCGCTGCATAATCGATATTTTTCTTCCTGATAATATAAATACGGCTGTTGCTGTTGTTATAACTCCCAGACCTCCGATCTGTATCAGGAACATGATCACTGTCTGTCCAAAAGCGGACCAGTAACTTCCAGTATCCAGAACTGCAAGCCCTGTCACACATACTGCAGAAGTTGACGTAAATAATGCTTTATGAAATGGTGTTATGATTCCTTGAACCGATGAAATTGGCAGCATCAGGATCAATGCTCCAAAAAGGATCACTCCTGCGAACCCTAATATGATCACCTGAAATGATGTTAAATGTCTTTTTTTTATGAATCTTCCATGGCATATATGATCTTACCTCTTTTTTCAAATTATTTTTATGACCTTTTTGATCTTATCATCATTATATCTTTTATGATAAAAAAGATAGTGTAAGGATATGTTCTCTTGTATTAAGATTGTATAAAGAAAAAAGGAGCATAATATGATTTCAAGAAAGGATCCTGCTTTACAGGATTCTCCGCCTGCGGCGGGTCGCTTCTGCCTCTGGGATTTCGTAAAAATATCTGTAAAATATAAAATCCATGAGAACACGATTTTTTGGTTTGTTGTTCTCATGGATTTTATTGTTTCTTATTTTTTCAAGTATTCTTCAATCACACATTCATGCTTCTTTTCTTTTTTACTATAATTAATTCCCACAAGCAAAATATTACCTGCATATTTTTGAATAGAATCTGGATATTTTTTATCCTTAATCTGTTGCAATGCACTAACAGCACTCTTATTCCACTTCAATTCCACAACAAGTGCGGATAATCATTTCGATATTCTGTTTTTGGAATAAACACAAAATCTGCGAACCCACGTCCTGTAGGAAATTCCCTAACTGGTTTAAAATAATACTGCATTGCACTCAAATAAGCCAATGCCAACACACTGCTGAGTGAATTTTCATTGTTATATTGAATTGCTGAAACATATTCCTCATGAATCTTCTCAATCTGAGCTGCAACTATTTCTCCATCCATATCCAAAGTTGCATCCAGTAAATCCTCTGATTCTTGCTGAAATTTCAGCATTTCATTCCATTCTTTTCTTTTTGTTGCACGAATCAGTTCTTGTCTTATCTCTTCATTCGGTACAAATGCTATCCTATTAACACTTGAATATGCTAAGTATCCCATATGAATCAAATATGTTAAAACGTCATCTTTATTTACAATATTCTCAACGTCATTTTGGAATGACCCAACATCTACTTCGACAGATGCTCCCGACACCATTTCAATAATTGCGATCTTCAATCCATCAAAATCCATATTGATCAATGAACAATCGAATCATAAGAAGCTGTTCCTGACCAATAACTTTGGAAGTTTCCATCCACCATCAAGTTTACAACTGCATTGGGATTATAGACATGATATTTTCCTAACTGATATCCATCATACCAACGTTTTGACTTCTGTAAAATCCTTCTTATATGTCTCACAAAGTGCTTTTACTTCATCTTCTGTAAAACCGATGTAAGAAGCTAAACATCCTGCATTCAACAATGGAATATTCTCGGAAATTGTTTAATGTGCTGATTGTGTTTTTCTTTCTTGATCGGCAAGATGCCTGTAAGATAAGCAAGTTGAATATATTTCGTTGGTTCTGTTCCCTTAAACATACCTCTTAGGAATCGGATATACTCATCCTGCACCTTTTTGTTCGCTGATTCATCTCTGATCAGCACATCCCATTCATCAATGATAATGATAAATTTCCGTCCTGTCTTATCCTTAACCAGAGAAAGTGCATCTGGCAAAGATACCACTTCTTGACGTAAAATCTCTGGATAAACTTCACGCAATTCATCCAGCACAACTCTTGTGATATATGGCACAACATTATCCGCATCTTCGCAGTTTATCAAAAACCATTGTACATCAATATGAATCACATCATATTTTATTCAGATGTTTCTTTAAAATCTTCTGATCGTCCTATTTTCAAGATCAGAAAACATCTTTTCTGATTCTGCTCCTTTGCTGTAATATGCCGCAAGCATATTCGCTGCATATGATTTTCCAACGTCTTGGGCGGCTATTGCAAATATACGCATCTGTAGAATCCAGAACTTCATTCATACATGCGATCAATCCTGTTTTATCTACATAAATTCTGGAATTTAGTGCTGCTTGAAACGCACTATTATCTGGATTAACAAATCTGCCCATATTTTTATACCTCTCCAATTTCCTTTTACCTGTTTTTTAAATATTTTCTCTATTTTTACACACGTGTTCTTTTTGTTTTCTTATCATAATTAATACCAATCAACAACAAATTATCCTGATATTCTTCCAAACTTTCAAAATACTTCTTATCTTTTGATCTGCTTGATCGCACCTTCTGCGCTCTGATCCCATTTTAATTCAACTACCAATGCCGGTTTCTCTGCAAATTGTTTTTTCGGAATAAAGACCAAATCTGCAAATCCTTTTCCACCTGCCAGTTCTCTGTGAATGGTATAAAAAATTCCTTGCTGCATATAATGCGAGTGAAATCGTATAACTCAATGCATTTTCATCATTATACTGGATATGTGATGTCTCAAAATGTGCCTGTTCAATGGCTTTCGATACCTGTTCTTCTCTGCCTTGCCAGATTGCATTTAATGTATCTGCAGAATCTTTTAGTGCTTTTGAAACAGATCCCCAGTCTGATACTGAAACTGTATTTACATATTCTGCCCGAATTTCACTATTTGGTATCTTGACTGTTTTTGTTTTATCATCATATGCAAGATATCCAAGATGGATCAATAATGTCAGTACATCATCTTCTGTACGAAACGTTGCCATATCATTCGTAAAACTTTCGGTATTCACCGCCACGCTTTCTCCAGCGATCATACTTAAAAACATCATCTTTTAGATGCTCAAAATTCATATCAATATACATCTGTAATGCTTCAAAAGTCTCTGTCTGATTCCAGTAATTTGATATCTTTCGAAATCTCATACTATTTACAACCGATCTTGGACTATACACAGACAGTACTCCGTCAAATGAATATCCATCATACCAGTTCTTAACTTCTTCCATATCCATTCCGTATTGTTCACAGAGCTTTTTGACTTCTTGTTCTGTAAACCCGACATAACATGCTAAAGGTCCCGGGGCGATCATGGAAAATTCATCAAACATATTCAGTGCCGAATGTGTTCCAATATTTCTTAATCGGTAAAATTCCTGTCATGTAAGATAGATAAATACATGCCTTATCTTTTAATAAGTCCCGTAGAAAATCTAAATATTTTTCCTGTGCTTCTTTATCTTGTTTATATTCCCTAAAAATGCAATCCCATTCATCAATGATCACAACAAATGGGTACTGCATTTTGTGCATAAAATATCCTGCATACACTCAATCAAATCTGTATCGTCAAAAATAATCAACTTCTGGATATTCCATTTTCAAATCTCTGATCACAAGCTTCTTCACACGATCGATCAATTCTTCTACATTATGACTTCGACTTAGAAATTCCTGCATATTTAAGAATATGGTATTATATTGATTCAGATATTTTTCAAAATCTTTATCTTTTGCAATTTCAAAACTTTCCAAATAATTCTTTTGAATTACAACCGC
>ENA-OQAR01000399-OQAR01000399.1-human-gut-metagenome-genome-assembly--contig:-NODE-399-length-13177-cov-2.848046_pt1 | contig 13177 bp, 18 predicted proteins | sample MGYA00242738_ERZ504533 | MGnify/ENA primary metagenome ERZ504533 (study PRJEB26092, sample SAMD00036276) | human gut metagenome | host: Homo sapiens | study: EMG produced TPA metagenomics assembly of... | reverse complement strand
AATCGAGACCATTGGGCACGGATGCGTGCTGGTGCACACGGCCCCTGCCGGAAGCACCGCCGCAGCCGGAACAGCTCAAATGGTGGCAAAAGCTGCGCGTGAAGCTGGGTTTGTAAATTTTTGCAAAAACAGGGTGGACTTTTTTGTGGAAGTGACTATAATAATCGCAGAAGCTTTGTGCAAAAAGCGTAAAGAAATGTGCTTTTGCGTATGATCTGAGGTTTCACGGATGAGGAAAGGAACAGGAATTATGAAAACTCCCAAACCGCTTTTGGCGCTGCGGATGGTATTCCCGCTGGCGGCATCGCTGATCGTGCTGCTGCTGGGCGAGGGGATCGCCCGCGGGAGCCTGAGCGCAGACGTTTTGCAAGTTTTATCTTCCCGCACATCGGGGCTTATCTGCTGGCGTGGCTGCTGCTGTTTCTGGTGTGGCTGCTGCTGGACTGGGTGTTCCGCTGTCCGCCGCTGTCCACGCTGGGCATGGCGGTGCTGGGCTGTGCGCCCTGCGCGGTGAACTTTTACACCCTGCAGCTGCGCGGCGAGCCGTTCCTGCCATGGGATCTGACACAGGTGTCGGAGGCTGCCGGTGTGGCATCCGCTGCGGGCCTCAAGATCCAGCCCAGCATGGTCGTGACCATCATCGTGGTGCTGGCACTGACGGTGGGCAGCTTCTTCCTGTTCCGCGGCCGTCACAAACAGCGCTGGCTGCCCCGGCTGGCGGGCAGCGCCGCCACCGCAGCGGCCCTCTGCCTGCTGGTGTTCGGCGTGTACCTGCAGCCCGCTGTCACGCAGGTGCTGGGCATTACGCCGGATGCATGGATGCAGGACCGCTACTACCGCTACTACGGCGTGATCACCGGCTTTATGACCAACCTCACCAATCTGGAGATCTCGAAGCCCGAGGAATACTCGCAGGAAGCGGTGGATGCCCTGCTGGACAATGTGGACGGGAGCCAGAAGTTTGCCACCAGCCCGCTGTACTCCACCAGCTACAGTGCCGTGACCCCAAGGACGAGCAGGTGAAGCAGCCCACCATCATCTATGTGATGGACGAGTCCTACTGGGATGTTTCGGAGCTGGAACAGTACGGCATCACCTTTGATACCGATGTCTCCAAGAACCTGCACGCCTTGCAGCAGACCAGCGCCTATGGCCGGGCCTACAGCCCCAGCTTTGGCGGCGGCACCTGCGATGTGGAGTTTGAAGCCCTTACCGGCTACTCGGTATCCTTCCTGCCCAGCGGCAGCAAGCCCTACCAGCAGCATGTGACCAAGCCCATGTTCGCCATGCCCAATTACCTCAAGCTCAAGGGCTACCAGACCGCAGCCGTGCACTGCTTCTGGGCAAAATACTGGAGCCGCGACAAGGCTTACCCCAACCTCGGCTTTGACGATTTTATCAGCCTTGAGGATATGCATGACGTGACCAAGGTGCGCAAGCACTACTGGACCAGCGGCCTTGTCACCGATGATTCCATGGCCGACCAGATCATCCAGCAGTACGAGAGCATGAAGTCCAGCTCGGACAAGCCCATCTTCCTGCACGCTGTCACCATGCAGAACCATACCAATTATAACAAGGACAACTACCCGGACGACGAGCGCGTAAAGGTGCTGTCCCACCCGGCGGGCCTCAAGCCCAGCACCGTGGGCGCGCTGGAAGATTTTGCTACCGGCATCCGGGATGCAGATGCCATGATGGGCAAACTGACCGAATACTTCTCGCAGGTGGACGAGCCGGTCATTCTGGTGTTCTGGGGCGACCACTATAACCCCATCGATTCCAATTACGATGTCTACACCACTACCGGCTATGCCAGCGATTCCAGCGCAGACCCCCGCCTGCACCAGACCACGCTGCTGATGTGGTCCAACTACAGCCAGCAGCAGGTGGACCTTGGCACCATTGCCGCTTACGATATCTCGCCGGTGATGATGGACATTTACGGTCTGGAAGAGCCGCTCTACTTCCAGTTCCTGAACCGTCAGCTGCGCGTGGCCAGCCGCACCAATACCCGCGGAACCACCATGAATCTGGACGGCACCACCACGCAGGAGCCTACCGAGTTCCAGCAGCGGTGGAGCGCAGAGCACTGGCTTTTGCAGTACGACCTGATGTTCGGCAGGGGATACGCCCTGCAGCGCATGGGCCTTGCGGGCCTGAGCGGCGTGGACACAGGCAAATGAGCGAAAAACAGACGATTTCTTTGTAAAAAACAGAGAAAAACTCTTGCAACCGGCGTTTGTTTGTGATATTATAACAAGGCATTACACACGCATCACTATGCCCTTTTGTGCCCAAATGGGTGGAGGGCAGTCCCGAACCGTCCGATACGGCCCGGGATCACGGTGTGCGGAGGCAAAACAATATCTGGAGGTATTTTTACTATGGCAGTCGTTTCTATGAAGCAGCTTCTCGAAGCAGGTGTGCACTTCGGTCACCAGACCCGCCGCTGGAACCCCAAGATGGCAAAGTACATCTTTACCGAGCGCAACGGCATCTATATCATCGATCTGCAGAAGACCGTGAAGAAGCTGGACGAGGCTTACAACTACGTGAAGGAAGTTGCAGCTGAGGGCGGCGACATCCTGTTCGTCGGCACCAAGAAGCAGGCCCAGGAGTCCATCCGTGACGAGGCTCTGCGCTGCGGCATGCACTATGTCAATGCTCGCTGGCTGGGCGGTATGCTGACCAACTTCCGCACCATCCGCAAGCGCATCGACCGTATGGATCAGCTGGCTAAGATGAAGGAGAACGGCACCTTCGAGCTGCTGCCCAAGAAGGAAGTTGCTAAGCTGGAGCTGGAGATGGAGAAGCTGGACAAGTACCTGGCGGTGTCAAGAACATGAAGACCCTGCCGAAGGCTATGTTCATCGTCGATCCTCACAAGGAGCGCATCGCTGTTGCTGAGGCCCGCAAGCTGAACATCCCCATCGTGGCTATCGTTGATACCAACTGCGATCCCGATGAGATCGATTACGTCATCCCCGGCAACGACGACGCAATCCGCGCTGTCAAGCTGATCGCTGGCGCTATGGCTGACGCTGTGCTGGAAGGCAAGCAGGGCAACCAGGAGGCCGCTCCCGCTGAGGATGCAGCAAACGCCTGATTTCCCATCCCACAAACAACAAAATAACGTGTAAGGGAGAATACGAAAATGGCTATTTCTGCAAAGGACGTTATGGAACTGCGCAAGCAGACCGACTGCGGCATGATGGAGTGCAAGAAGGCTCTGACCGAGGCTGACGGCAACTTCGAGAAGGCAATCGAGATCCTGCGTGAGCGTGGTCTGGCTACCGCTGCCAAGAAGGCAAGCCGTACCGCTGCCGAGGGCATGGTCTACGCTGACTACTGCCCCCAGTGCAAGGTGGGTGTTGTCATCGAGGTCAACGCTGAGACCGACTTCGTTGCCAAGAACGACAAGTTCGTTGCTTTCGTCAAGGAGGCTACTCAGGTCATCATGAAGCAGAACCCTGCTGATGTTGAGGCTCTGATGGCTTGCAAGACCGAGAACGGCGAGACCGTGGACGAGGCTCTGAAGAACCTGATCCTGGTCATCAAGGAGAACATCAAGGTTCGCCGTTTCGTCCGTTACGAGGGCGTCTGCTCTGCATACGTCCACGGCGGCGGCACCCACGGCATTCTGGTCAACTTCGAGACCACCAACGGCATCGAGGCTAAGGACGAGTTCGTTACCTACGGCAAGGACATCGCCATGCAGGTTGCAGCTGCTAACCCCGGCTATGTCGATGAGGCTTCTGTCCCCGCTGAGGTCGTGGCCAAGGAGAAGGAGATCATGCTGGCTCAGATGGCTGGCGATCCCAAGACCGCTAACAAGCCCGAGGCTGTGAAGCAGAAGATGATCGAGGGCAAGATCAAGAAGTTCTTCAAGGAGAACTGCCTGGTCGATCAGGAGTTCGTCAAGGACAGCGACCTGACCGTTGCTCAGTACACCGCTAAGGTCGCTAAGGATCTGGGCGGCGACATCAAGATCGTCAAGTTCACCCGCTTCCAGAAGGGCGAAGGCCTGGAGAAGCGTGCTGACGACTTCGCTGCTGAAGTTGCAAGCATGGTGAAGTAATTTAACTTCCAAAGTTGAATTGGGAGCTGCAGTACCCGTAACAGGGCGCTGCGGCTCCTTTTTGTTTGTGTTTGGCGGGCGGATGTGCTATCATAGAGAAAACGGAAAGAAGGGAGGACGAAAAGCAATGCGCAGTGTAAACAAAAACGTCTCTCCGAATGGAGAGCATGATCGGATAAGGAGAATCCCTTATGAAAAAACAAACCATGACTCTTGTGGGCATCCCTGCCATCCTGTACGGCAGCCGGAGCCGGAATGTTTACCTCTATCTCCATGGTAAGAACGGCTGCAAGGAAGAGGCCGAACGTTTTTGCCGCTACAGCCTGTGAAGCGGGCTGGCAGGTGCTGGCTATCGACCTGCCCGAGCATGGCGCACGGAAAAAACAGCCATGAGCGGCTTCTGCCGTGGGTGGCTGTGCCGGAGATAGAAGCCGTATACGCCCGCATGAAGCCGGTGTGGGCGCATATCCGGCTGTATGGCGTGAGCATCGGCGCGTGGCTTGCCATGCAGGCGCTGCAGGGAGACGCGCCGGAACAGACCCTGCTGGTCTCTCCGGTGGTGGATATGGAAGCTCTCATCACGAATATGATGCAATATGCCCATGTGACCGAGGAACAGCTGCAGCGGGCAGGGGAGATCTCCACGGATCTGGGGAGACCCTCTCATGGCCGTATCTGTGCTGGGTGCGGGAACATCCGCTGCACTGGCATGGCCGCACGCAGGTGCTGTATGGTGACAGGGATGCCCTGACCAGCCGCACCATGATCGAGCGCTTCCGTCAGGAAAGCGGGGCGCATCTGACGATCATGGAAGGCGGGGAACACTGGTTCCATACCCCGGTGCAGATGGCGGTCCTTCAAACGTGGGAAGAAACGAACGTTTGATTTTTGATTTAGAATAGCCGCCGCGTGCGCTTTGGCTTATTTTTAGCGGAAGTATTATTTTTATATTTGCAAACCAGCAAAGCCTGCGGGCTTTGCTGGTTTGCTTTTTCACGGGAAAGGTCGTGACCGTACACTGCATTTTTTTGTGGTGACTATGCATTTTATCTTTGGGACTCTTTCTGTGAAAAACTGGTTTGAAACGACCGCAGTCGTTTCCAAACCACAATATCAAATAAATTTTTCCTCTGCTTATGGCCAGAGCGCACGCGGAGGCCATTTCAAATCATAGAAGCTTACAGCAACAAAAACTGCCGCTGACGGTTTTTACGCCGTCAGCGGCAGTTTGCATTTACAGATTCAGTTCAGCAGGATCTGAAACTCAGACCTTTGCTTCGCTGTTGTGCTCAGCATTCTTATAGGCCTTGAAGGAGTGGAACACGATGTTCAGGCCCAGAACGATCAGCAGCACGGCCAGGATCAGCTGCAGGCCGTTTGCAATGAACACAGCACCCCAAGTGGTCTCGCCAGCGGGGATGGTGACAGCAGCGGCATTGCTGATGGCCTTGACCATGGCGATCAGGCGCTGCACCAGAGCGGTGAAGGTGACGCACAGCATGATGATCAGCGGAGGGAAGATCATCTTGTTGCTGCGGCCGGTGACCTTCAGGAACACGCACAGGGTGGCCAGAACCAGAGCGCTCAGCAGCTGGTTTGCAGAACCGAACAGGGGCCAGATGTTGGCGTAGCGATCTTGGTCAGCAGGAAGCCGAAAGCCAGAGTCAGGAAGGTGGAGAAGTACACGTTGCACAGCAGCTTGCGCCAGCCCTCAGCATGCTCCATGTCGTCCACGCTGAACAGCTCCTGGAAGCTCATGCGGCCGATACGGGCCACAGCATCCAGACTGGTCAGGGCCAGTGCGGAAACGCACATGGTCATAAACACAGAGGCAAAGTGCTGGTCCAGGCCAAAGCCCACGAAGAAGCTGGCAACGCCGCGGCTGAAGACCTGGAACGGAGTGCCGTCTGCGGGGGTGCCGTCTGCAGCAGCAGAAGCACCGGCAACACACAGGGCGATGACAGCCAGCAGGCTTTCCAGCACCATGGCACCATAGCCGACCTTCAGCATATCCTTCTCATTGGTAACGGTCTTGGAGGAGGTGCCGGAAGACACCACGACTGTGGAAACCGGAAACAGCGCCGCAGCAACGGTAACGAACAGGATGGGGAACATGGTGCCCAGCTTGGCGTTGGTAAAGCCGGTGAACACCGGCAGGTTCATGACGGGATGATTGACGATCAGGCCCAGAACAGCGCCCACGATCATGGCCACGAACATAAAGGTGGTCATGTGGTCACGGGGCTGCTTCAGCAGCCACATGGGCAGGACAGCGGCAAAGAAGATGTACACAAAGGTGATGTAGCTCCATGCAGCCTTGCCCAGAATGATGGGGAAGTTTGCACCCACCACAAAGGACAGCACGATGAATACGATGCTGATCACATTTTCTTTCCAGCCGGTGAAGTGCAGGTTCTTCTGCAGCAGGCCAAAGACCACGGCGAACACCATGAACATGATGGAGACCATGCCGGCAGCACCGTTGGTCTGGGCAGCCTCCACCAGAGCACCGTCAGCACCGTAGGCATTGAAGGTGCCGGCCACCATGTCGGCAAAGGCGGCAATGACGATGCCGCAGAACAGCCAGCAGAACAGCAGGAACAGCTTGCGGCCGGTCTTGCCGATGTACTTTTCGATCAGCATGCCCATGCTCTTGCCATCGTTCTAACGGAAGCATACAGAGCCGCCGAAGTCGGTGACAGCCACCGAAGAAGATGCCGCCCAGCAGCACCCACAGCAGCACCGGCAGCCAGCCGAAAGCAGCAGCCTGGATCGCACCGGTAACAGGGCCTGCACCGGCAATGGAGCTGAACTGGTGTGCAAACACGGTCCAGCCGTCGGTGGGAACGTAGTCCCGGCCGTCCTCATGGACAACTGCCGGGGTCTTGGCAGAGGGGTCGATGCCCCACTTGTTTGCCAGCCAGCGGCCAGTAAAGCATATAAGCGCCAAACAGACACACGGCTGCGATCAATACGATGACCAGCGTATTCATTGTTTTTACCTCTTTCCTTTCTTGGCATCCGGCAAATGTCAGCGGCATGGGGGCGGAAGGGTGTAAAAAAGGCCCCGTCTTCCTGCGTTCGTTCCGTTTGGGACGAACCATCGAAGACGAAGGCCTTCACATACACTGCACATCGTGTATGGAATACTCCGCGATACCACTTCGTTTGCTGCACAGGGCAGCCACTCCCAGCGTACATACATACGCAGCCCCGTAACGTGGGCAAAACGGCCATGCATTACTGGAAGGCGGGGTCAGCGCCTTTGTTCACACAGGCTGCTCGCAGGGGAGAACGCTTTGCTCCTGACTGCTGCCCTTGCATCAGATGGGCGGCTCTCTGGGAGAGGGTGCTGCAAAGAATCATGTCCTGTTCATCGCATTTGCCGAATGATTGTCCGTATTTTAGTGCGGAATTCACAAATTGTCAATATCATTGGAACAAGTTCGGAGGATACACTAATTCAGGAAAGTGTTCTGCAATAATTTTTAGGTGATTTTTGTTCATGCGTGAAACGAAGAAAACTATACACCCACACGAATGAAAAGAGTTCACGCCAAGGGCTTGACTTTCACACTTTGATGTGCTAAAAGTGATGATGCAAGAAAAGAACCTGAACATTTCCGAAACATTTAAAAGAGGGAACGCTTCCAAAACCGGACAGTCCGCTGCGGCGGCAAGGAGAACATTCATGTCAGATAAAAATTCCAGAAGAAACCAGACCACCGATGCACTGTTTGATGCCATCCTCAGTCTGGAAACGCGGGAGGAGTGCTACAACTTCTTTGAAGACCTGTGCACTGTAAAGGAGATCTCGGATATGGCGCAGCGGCTGGAAGCGGCAAAGATGCTGCTGGACGGCAGAACCTACGATCAGATCGTGAAGGCGGTGGAGATCAGCACGGCCACCATCAGCCGCATCAACCGCTGCATCCAGTACGGCTCCGGCGGCTACCGCGAGACCAATTGAAAAGGTGCGCCGGCACCCAAGAACCCTAAAAAGCAGGAGTAACACCGGCGTACCCGGCAGACATAGAATGGGGCGTACCACCGCCCCTGACCGGACGAACGAAAGGAAGGTTTTATCATGTCTGCTGAGAACTGTATCGATACCACCCGCTGCCCCTGCCCCTGCCTGCCCAAGGTGACGCTGGAGCAGGCGGTCGTTGACCTTGTGGAGAGCATCGCTCTGCAGGAAAATGCCCTGAGCCACATCCTGTGCGCCGAGAGCCGGAAGATGGACGCCGCCATGAAACTGGACGGTCTGGACCTGTGCAAGCTGCTGGAAGTGAACGATTCGGCCACCAACATGGTGCACGCCGTGGCAAACCTGGAGCTGGTGCTCAAGGATAAGCTGGAGTTCGTCTCCAACAACCTGTACTATCCGCCTGCGGATGCCGCAGCGAAGTAAGAAGATGCTGAAAGGCCTGTCCGGATGCCGGGCGGGCCTTTTCTCTGCTTGAATGCATAATTTTTGTAAAAACCATTTGTTGGAATTGCTGATAACGGGATTCTGTGCTATACTATACAATGTATCACCATGAAAGTGAGGAAATTTACAAAATTGCTGAACTACGATGCGATCCTGTTTGATGTGGACGGGACCCTGATCGATTCCGCTCCCGGTATCATAAATACATTAAAAGAAGTCTTTGCCAGGATGGGCGTGGACACCACAAATGTGAACCTGCGCCGCTACCTTGGCCCACCGCTGCGCAAGAGCTTTGGTGAGCACTTTACCGACCCGGCCCTCATTGAAAAGGCCACCGACCTGTACCGCGACAGCTACGCCGTCAAGGGCAGCCACGAGTGCGCCGCCTACCCCGGTGCAGCAGAGATGCTGCAGCGCCTGAGGACGCGGGCCTTGTGCTGTGCACCGCTACCTCCAAGCCCACGCAGGTCGTCACGCCCATTCTGGAAGAAAAGGGCCTTGCAGATTATTTTGATTTTTATCGGCGGCGCGTCCATGGACGAGAGCGCGACACCAGACCGACGTGGTGCGCCATGTGCTGGCCCAGCCCATGATGCAGGGCAGGCGGGTGCTGATGGTGGGCGACCGCAACGACGATATGCGCGGCGCGGCGGACTGCGGGCTGGATGCCGCCGGTGCGCTGTACGGCTACGGCAGCAGGGAAGAGCTGGAACCCTTCCACCCGGTGCTGCTGGCCGAAAGCTGCGCCAACCTTGCAGACCAGATCCTGAACGGACAGGCATGACCGGAAGGCCCTGTGCCGGAAACGAAATGAATGGTGAGAGATATGAGAAATACACGACCGGAAAAGCAATCGCTTACTCCTATGCAGAAGCAGGCTGTGCTGGTGTGCAGTGTGTGCGCACTGGCAGCCATTCTGACCATTGCCATTACCATGACGCTGCTCAAGCGCGGCAAGACCCCTGCATCCCCGGGGGAACAGCCCTCCAGCGAGGTGCTGGTGCCGGGCGAAGAGGATATCTCGGATCACTACCAGATCAGCGAGACCTCTGCCGCCCTGCTGCCGGAGACCGCCGACGCGGGCGAGAGCTACCAGAAGGAAACGCTGTTCCTCGGCGATTCCAACACGGTGCGCCTGTACGCCAACGGCTGATCAGCCTGCAGCAGTTCTGCGCCAAGGAGGGCATTGGCACCCATGCCGCCCTGAACGAGGGCATCGTTACCTTTAAAAAGGACAGCAACACCTACACCATCGCGCAGGCCGTGGCCAAAATGAAGCCCCGCCGCGTGGTCATCATGCTGGGCACCAACGATACCGGCATGAGCGTGGACGAGTTCATCAAGAACTACACCGCGCTGGTGCACGGCCATTCAGGAAAGCTACCCCTACACCGACATCATCGTGAACACGGTGCCGCCGGTGCCTGCAAACCACGCAAACTACCCCCACATGGACCAGACCAAGATCGACGACTTCAACATGGCCCTGCTGTCCATGTGTGAGCAGATGGGCCTGAAGTTCCTCAACAGCGCCGAAGCGCTGAAGGATGCCAACGGCTATGGCCGCGAGGATTACTACCAGACCGGCGATATCCACCTGAAGCCCGTGGGCCTGAAGGCCATGCTGAGCTATCTGCGCACCCACGCTTACCAGACCGACGACCGTCGGCCCGACACCGCCAACATCCCCACCCGCGCCGAGTATACCCCGAACCCCAGCTCTGCGGTGACAGCACCCAGCAGCTCGGAGGCTGCAGGCTCTTCCGAAGAGCAGGGTGTGCTGTATCAGGCCAGCTACCGGGTGGACAAGACCGGCGGCACCCTTTCCAGCGGCAGCGACAGCGGCAAGACATCCCTCTCCTATGAAGTGACCAGCGCCGCCCAGTCCATCAGCGTGACGGCTGTGCCGCAGGACGGCTATGTGTTCGTCAAGTGGAGCGACGGCGTGACCCAGAGACCCGCACCGATACGAACTTCAAGCAGAACGTGGACGTGACCGCCGTGTTTGCAGCGGCTTCCGTGCATATCAGCAGCACCGGCAAGGCCGTGCTGGGCGATTCCTACACCTTTACCGCAAAGCTGGGCGGCAAGCACCTCACTGCCGACAGCATCCGCTGGTACGCCAACGGTGCGGAAGTGCCGCAGGCGGCGGGCAAGACCACCGTCAAGGTGGAGATCGACCCCTCCATGCTCAATGCGACCTTTAAGGTGTACGCAGTGGCAAGCTACAACGGCTGCACCGTTACCAGCAACGTCCTGAATGTGACGGTCAGCGGCGTAAGCTCCGGCAGCTCGTCTCACAGCTCCGGCAGCTCTGGCAGCACGTCGGCAGCAGTTCTTCCGGCAGCACCAGTTCTTCCGGTGCATCGTCCGGCACCACCTCCGGGGCATCCTCCGGGGCGTACATCCACCTCCGGCAGCTCGTCTCACAGCTCTTCCGACAGCTCGTCTCACAGCTCTTCCAGCAGTGAGAGCACGGCTTCCCCGGCAGGCTCGGCTTCTGCTTCCAACGGAACAGCCAGCTCTTCCCACAGCACCAGCTCGTCCCACGCGGACTCTGGTGAGAGCAGCTCGGCTTCCCATAGCAGCTCCGGCAGCGAGAGCAGCTCTGCAAGCTCTGGCAGCTCCCATGCGGCTTCGGAATCCAATGCCAGCAAGGAAGCCGCCAACGAGCAGTCCGCATCCACGGACTCCGCGTCCTGAGGCTGTCACCCCGGCCTGCCGTGCCGCATAGGCTGGCAGGAAGGGAGGCGTTTTGCATGTACTACGAGGAACCCCGCATCCCCGGCGCTGCCCGGGGAAGAGAACGTGACCGACGGCAGCGTGGACGATTACGGCACCGACTGGGAGAACGTGGACAACGGCGCGCTGGAAGAGGAAATGGCAAAGTGTGCTGCCACCCCCTGTGATGTCAAAACCACCTGCCCGGACAACAACCCGGAGCAGACGGACGTACCATCGTACGAAATTGTAACAGAATGATGTGAAGCCAGCTCTGTTTACGGCAGGGCTGGCTTCTGCCTGTTGTTGAGCGCATGGCAGCTGAGGCCATGGCAGAAGGAAAAGAGGGAAGGTTTATGGCAAAATATTATTGCGTGCTGTTCGATGCAGACAACACCCTGCTGAACTTTGACGCAGCCGAAAGCAAGGCACTGGCCGAAACGCTGGTGAACTACGGCATTGAGCCGGACGCAGAAACGGTGCAGACCTACCGCACCATCAACTCGGAGCTGTGGCGGCAGCTGGAAAAAGGCCAGATCAAGCGGGAAAAGCTCATGGCGGAGCGGTTCACCCGCTTCCTCAAGGCCATTGATGCCGCCGGTGATGGAGCCGAGATGAACCGCTTCTATCTGGAACAGCTCTCCACCCACCCGGACCTGATGGGGCCGGAAGTGCTGGACGTGCTGCGGGAGCTTTCCGAGGTGGCAACGCTGGCCGTTGTGACCAACGGCTTCCAGAAGGTGCAGATCCGCCGTCTGGCCGAGAGCGGTGTGCTGAACTTTATGGAGGACGTGTTCGTCTCCGAGAAGATGGACAGCGAAAAGCCGAACCGCAGAATTTTTGATGCGGCCCTGCGCGCCCTTGGCGTGGAGAACCGCGAGCATGTGCTGGTGGTGGGCGACGGCCTGAGCAGCGACATTCAGGGCGGCGTGAATGCGGGCCTTGACACCTGCTGGTATAACCCCAGCCACGCCGAGAACCCCGGCAAGGTGGTGCCCACCTACGAGATCGCAGACCTGAAAGAGCTGTACCCGCTGGTGATGGAGCAGGAAGAGCTGGCCAATGTGGGCCTGAAGAACCGCCGCCACCAGTGCTGAGCCAATAAGCGGATGGAGAACGGGATCATAAAACTATGCTGATACATTTGGAAAAACTAGGCAAGAGCTTTGGCGAAAAGATCGTGCTGCACGATGTGACCGCCAGTGTCGAGCGGGAGGACCGCATCGGCATCGTGGGCCAGAACGGCGCGGGCAAGACCACCCTGCTCAAGATTTTGACCGGCGAGTACCAGGACTACGAAGGTGAGTTCAGCGTGACCCACGGCGTGACGCTGGGCTATCTGGAACAGAACGCAAAGCTGGATGCCACGCTGGATCTCTACGGCGAGATGCGCTCCACCTTTGCCCCTGTGCTGGATGCCATGGCCCAGATGCAGGTGCTGGAACGCAAAATGGCCGCGCAGCCGGACGACACGGAGCTGCTGGCCCGGCACGACCAGCTGCAGAACATCGTGGATGCCGCCGACGGCTACAACATGGATGTGAACATCAAAAAGGTGCTGTCTGGCATGGGCTTTGCGCAGGATACATGGCAGAAGAACATTGCGGTGCTCTCCGGCGGCGAGCTGACGAGGCTGCGGCTGGCAAAGCTGCTGCTGGAAAAGCCGGACGTGCTCATTCTGGACGAGCCCACCAACCATCTGGACTTTGCCACCATGGAATGCTGGAAAACTACCTCAAAAGCTATTCCGGTGCGGTGCTGGTGGTCAGCCACGACCGCTACTTCCTCGATAACGTGTGTACGAAGATCTGGGAGGTCTCCTTCCAGACCATGACCACCTACAAGGGCAACTTCTCGGCCTACCTGCCCCAGAAGGAAGCCGCCCGATGCCTGCGCCAGAAGCAGCACGATGCAGATGTGGCACTGGCCGAAAAGCTGCAGGA
>ENA-OQAR01000398-OQAR01000398.1-human-gut-metagenome-genome-assembly--contig:-NODE-398-length-13214-cov-2.112249_pt1 | contig 13214 bp, 17 predicted proteins | sample MGYA00242738_ERZ504533 | MGnify/ENA primary metagenome ERZ504533 (study PRJEB26092, sample SAMD00036276) | human gut metagenome | host: Homo sapiens | study: EMG produced TPA metagenomics assembly of... | reverse complement strand
GGGCAAACGGGCCTTGCACTGGCCCAACTGGCGGCGGCATATCCCGGCAGCGTGGCCCGCTGCGGCCATGAAGCGGCAGGTGCACCTTGCCGATTGGACGGCCCGCCAGTTTGCCGGGAGCCGATGCCCTTGTTTTTGTTAGGTGCTGTGGGCATTGCGGTGCGGGCCATTGCGCCCCACTGCCAAAGCAAGGCGCAGGACCCTGCCGTTGTGGTGCTGGACGAGTGCGGCCGCTTTGCCGTGCCCATCCTCTCAGGCCACCTGGGCGGTGCCAACGACCTTGCCCGGGCGCTTGCCGCTGTGTGCGGTGCGGTGCCGGTGATCACCACAGCCACCGACGCAAACGGTGTGTTTGCGGTGGACGAGTGGGCAAAGCACCAGAACTGCACCGTGCTGGAGCCGGAGCGCATCAAGCTTGTCAGCGGTGCACTGCTGGCGGGCAAAACGGTGCAGTTTGCATCCGACTGGCCCATTGCTGGTGCACCGCCTGATGGGATCACGGCGGGAGATGCCCCGGATTTTGCCCTCACCCTCTGCCCGGCGGGGGATGCGCTGCATCTGGTGCCGCGCATCGGCGTGCTGGGCGTGGGCTGCAAACGCGGCACCAGCACCGAAACGCTGGCCGAAGCCTTTGCAGCTTTCTGTGCCCAGAACCGCCTTGCGCCGCAATGCATCACGGCGGCGGCAAGCATCGACTTAAAACAAAAACGAGGCGGGCCTGCTGACCTTCTGTAAGAGCCACAGCTGGCCGGTGCAGTTTTTCACAGCGGAACAGCTGCGTTGCCGCCCCCGGCAGCTTTACGCCTTCGGCCTTTGTGCAGAGCGTTACCGGCGTGGACAATGTCTGTGAACGGTCGGCAGTGCTGGCCGCAGACGGGACACTCGTTTTTCACAAATATGCCCATACCGGCGTGACCTTTGCGCTGGCCGTGCGGCCCTATGCCCCGGACTGGAGGTGGCAGAATGTTTGATCCGATGAAATTTGAAATCGACGAACCGGAAAAGGTAGTCTACGTGGTGGGCATTGGCCCCGGAGATGTTTACTACCTGACGCAGGAAGCCCAGAACGTTCTGGAACACGCAGATGCCATCTGCGGCTATAAACTTTATCTTGATCTGATCGAGCCGGAGTTCCCATGTGAGGAATATTATTCCACCGGCATGACCAAGGAGATCGACCGCTGCCGCTGGGCGCTGGAAAAGGCGGATACCGGCAGGCGCGTGGTGATGGTGTGCAGCGGCGACGCAGCGTTTACGGCATGGCCAGCCCTGTGCTGGAACTGGCGCAGGATTACCCGGACGTTGCCGTAGAAGTGGTGCCCGGCCTTACGGCCGCCCTCAGCGGGCGGGGCTGTGCTGGGCGCGCCGCTGGCCCACGATTTCTGCGTGATCTCCCTTTCCGACCGGCTTACCCCGTGGGAGGTCATCGAAAAGCGGCTGGCCTGCGCAGCGCAGGGAGATTTCTGTGTTGCACTCTATAATCCTTCCTCCAAGGGCAGGCCGGACTACCTGCAAAAGGCAGTGCGCATCCTGCGCGCAAACGGCAAGGCGGATGATACCGTCTGCGGCCTTGTGCGCAACATTGGCCGCGAGGGCCAGAGCGCCCGGGTGCTGACGCTGGCCGAGCTGGAAAACACGCCGGTGGATATGTTCACCACCGTGTATATCGGCAACAGCAATACCCGCGCCCTTTCGGGCCGGATGGTCACGCCGCGGGGGTACCGTAAGTGAAGGCGGTCGTGTTCAGCGGCACCACCGAGGGCCGTCGCTTTCCAAAAGCTGGCAGAGCTTGGCGTTGCGGTAACGGTGTGCGTGGCAACGCCGCTGGGGGCCGAGGAGCAGGGCGAAATGGCGGGCATCACGGTGCACGCCGGGCGGCTGCAGCCGGATGCCATGGCGGCATTGCTGGCGGGAGCTGATCTCTGCGTGGATGCCACCCACCCTTATGCAGTGGATGCCACCAGGAACATCCGTGCTGCAGCGGTGCAGGCAAGCGTGGAATACCGCCGCCTGCTGCGTGCGCAAAGCCCCTTGCCGCCCGGCTGTGCGGTGTTTGAAACAGCAGCGCAGGCTGCAGAATATCTGGCCGGGACAGAGGGCAATATCCTGCTTGCCACCGGTGCCAAGGAGCTGGCTGTGTTTGCCGGGCTGGAACCGGCGCGGCTTTACCCGCGCGTCCTGCCCACGCCGGAGGGCATTGCCGCCTGTGAAGCGGCCAATGTCCCGCACCGGAACATCATTGCCATGCAGGGGCCGTTCAGTCTGGCGCTGAATAAGGCGTTGATAACACAGTTCCAGATCCGGTACCTCGTCACCAAGGACGGCGGCGCAGCGGGCGGCTTTGCCGAGAAGGTGCAGGCCGCTGCCGATACCGGTGCACAGCTGGTGGTGCTGCGCCGCCCGCCGGAAACTGGCGAGACGGAAACACAAATTTTAGCGTATTGCAAGGAGATTTTGCAATGGTCACACTGATCGGCATGGGCAGCGGAAAATGGGAAGCCCTTTCGGAGCAGGCACAGCAGGCTGTGCGCAGCGCGGGCCTTGTGTTCGGTGCAAAGCGGCTGCTGGCGGGCCTGCCTGCAGACTGCATGGCCCGGCAGTTCGCGCTCTACCAGCCCGCTGACATTCTGGAAACACTGGCACAAAACCCCGGGCAGGATGCTGCCGTGCTTTACAGCGGCGATACCGGATTTTACTCCGGTGCGTCCGGTCTGCTCACGCCGCTGCGGGCGCTGGGCATCCCCGCGCGGGTGTATCCGGGCGTTTCCAGCATCCAGCTGCTTTCAGCGGCGCTGGGCCGACCGTGGCAGGACTGGAAGCTGGTCTCGGCCCATGGCTGCGCCTGCGACCCGGTGGCCGAGTGCATGATGAACCGTTCGGTGTTCTTCCTCACCGGCGGCACTGAAACGCCCGCCTCTCTGTGCCAGAAGCTGACCGATGCCGGTATGGGCGAAGCCCACGGCGTGGTGGGCGAAAACCTTGGCACCGAGGCGGAAGCCATCCGCTACGGCTCTGCTGCAGAGCTGGCGGGGCAGAGCTTTGCACAACTCAGCGTGCTTCTGGTGGAAAACTTTGATCTGCCGCAGCTGCGTGCGCCGGGCTTCCCGGACGAAAGCTTCATCCGGAGCGAGGTGCCCATGACCAAGCAGGAGGTGCGCGCTGCTGCGCTGGCAAAGCTGGCGGTAATGCCCACCGACACTCTGTGGGATGTGGGCGCAGGCACCGGCAGTGTGAGCGTGGAGCTTGCGCTGGCGGCACCCAAAGGCCGCGTTTACGCCGTGGAGTGTGAACCGGATGCCTGTGAACTGATCCGTAAAACCGGGCAAAGTTCCAAACTTACAACCTCATCCTCATCGAGGGCCGCGCACCGGATGTGCTGGCAGACCTGCCTGCGCCGGATGCCGTGTTCATCGGCGGCACCAAGGGCGGCATGGAAGCCGTGCTGGATGAAGTGCTCGGCAAGAATCCGAACGCACGCATCTGCATTTCGGCCATTGCGCTGGAAACGCTGGGCGCTGCCATTGCCGCCCTCACGGCCCGGGGCCTGACCGCAGAGGTAACGCAGATCGCCGTCAGCCGCACAAAACCGGCGGGCCGACTGCACCTGCTCATGGCCAATAACCCCATCTTCCTCATTACGGGTACACGCAAATGATGCAATTCCTCATCGCCGCGCCTTCTTCCGGCAGCGGCAAGACCACTGTTGCCTGTGCAGTGCTGGCGGCGCTGAAAAAGCGCGGGGCCGACCCTGTGCGTTCAAAAGCGGGCCGGACTACATCGACCCCATGTTCCACCGCTCGGCTCTGCAGGTGGACAGCCACAATCTGGATCTGTTTCTTTCCAACAGGGATATGGTGCGGGCCATTTTTGCCCGCTATGCCGCCGGGCATGGTGCCGCCGTGTGCGAGGGCGCTATGGGCTTTTATGATGGTCAGGGCCTGACCACCCGTGCCAGCGCTTGGGAACTGGCGGATACGCTGGGCCTACCGGTGCTGCTGGTGGTACAGCCCAAGGGTGCCAGCGTGACGCTGGCCGCGCAAATTCAGGGCCTTGTGAACTTCCGCAAAAACAGCCATGTTTCGGGCATCCTGCTCAATGATTGTTCCGAAAAGCTGTATAAAATGCTCAAGGCCCTGCTGGAAAGGGAGACCGGCCTGCCGGTGCTGGGTTATCTGCCCCATTTGCCGCAGGCAGCGGTAGAAAGCCGACACCTCGGCCTGAAGACTGCAGATGAAATTGCCGACCTGCAGGAAAAGATCGCCCTGCTGGCCGATGCACTGGTGCTGGATTGGCAGCGCCTTGCCGTGCTGACCGAAAAGCCTGCGCCGGAAGCTTTGCCGGGAGCAGCTGCACCCACATCCGTCCGCATTGCGGTGGCAAAGGACGAGGCGTTCTGCTTTACCTATGCCGAAAACGCTGGACGCACTGCGGGATGCCGGGGCGGAGCTTGTGCTTTTCAGCCCGGTGCAGGATGCGGTTTTGCCGGAAAATATAGGCGGCTGTATCTGCCGGCGCTACCCGGAGCTGTACGCCAAAACTCTGAGTGAAAACAAAACCATGCTGGCTTCCATCCGGCAGGCCGTGCAGGCGGGCCTGCCCACAGCGGCCGAATGCGGCGGCTTTTTTGTATCTGGGCCGGAGCCTTGAGGATGCCGACGGTAAGGCGTGGCCCATGGCAGATGTTCTGCCGGGCGATGGCATCCGGGTGGGAAGGCTGGTGCGCTTTGGCTATGCCGAAATGACTGCCAAGGCGGACAGCATGCTCTTCTGCGCCGGAGAAACGCTGCCCATCCACGAATTCCACCACTGGGATTCCACCGCAAACGGCACTGCATTTACTGCCTGCAAAAACGAAAAAAATGCAGTGGGAATGCGGCTTTGCAAAACGAGAATTTCTATGCGGGCTTCCCGCATTTATACTGGGCGGGCACGCCCCTGCCGGGCCGCTTTGTGCGCGCGGCAGAACGATACAGCAAAACAAAAGGATGACCTAAATGACCGAAACGGAACTGAATGCACTTTTGGCGGGTATCACCCCTGCCAACGAAGCTGCCCGCGCGGCGGCACACGCCCACTGGGGCAACCTTGCAAAGCCTCTGGGCGGGTTGGGCCGGCTGGAGACCATGCTGGAGGATGCCGCCGCCCTTACCGGCAGTGCGGAGCTTGATCTTTCCCGCCGGGTGGTGGTGGTGCTCTGCGCGGATAACGGCGTGGTGGCGCAGGGCGTGAGCCAGACCGGGCAGGAAGTGACCCGTGCCGTGGCCGAAAACCTTGCCATGCGGCGCACCAGTGTGTGCCAGATGGCCCGCACGGCCCACTGCGATGTTCTGCCCGTGGATATGGGCATGGCAGGCGAACCGGTGCCCGGCGTGCGCAGCTGCCGCATTGCCGCAGGCACGGCGGATTTTACCCAAGGCCCTGCCATGAGCCGGGCCGAGGCCGTGCAGGCCGTTGGGGAGGGCATTGCCCTTGCCCGGGAACTGGCAGAGGATGGCTACAGGCTCATCGCCACCGGTGAAATGGGCATTGGCAATACCACCACCTCCAGCGCGGTGGCGGCAGTGCTGCTGGGCCAGCCCGTGGAGCTTATGACTGGGCGCGGTGCGGGCCTCTCGGACGAAGGGCTTGCCCGCAAGGTGGATGCCATCTGCCGCGGCATCCTTTGCAATGAGCCGGACCCGGAAGACACATTGGATGTTCTTGCAAAGCTTGGCGGCTTTGATATCGCGGGCCTGTGCGGTGTGTTTCTGGGCGGTGCACTGGCCGGTGTGCCGGTGCTGGCAGATGGCTTTATCAGCGGGGTGGCCGCGCTGTGCGCCGTGCGGCTGTGTCCGGCGGCGGCAAAGGCTGTGTTTGCAAGCCACTGCTCGGCAGAGCCTGCCGCGCGCATCGTGCTGGAAGCACTGGGCAAGGCACCCATCATTACGGCGGGGCTGCATCTGGGCGAGGGCACCGGCGCGGTGGCCAGCATCCCGCTGTGGGATATGGCGCTGGCCGTATACGGCGGGTGCTACTCCTTTGCGGAGGGCGGCATTGCGCCGTATACGCCCCAATGTTGACGCTGGTTCTGGGCGGCGCGGCCAGCGGCAAAAGTGAATATGCCGAGAGCCTTGTGCTGAAAACCACCGGCCCCCGCTACTATCTTGCCACCATGCAGGTGTGGGATGCCGAGTGTGCCGCCCGGGTGGAAAAACACCGCAAAATGCGGGCCGCAAAGCAGTTTGAAACGGTGGAGTGTCCCTTGCATCTGGACAATATGCGCCTGCCTGCGCGGGGCACCGCCTTGCTGGAAGACCTGGGCAACCTTGCGGCCAACGAGCTGTACGACCCGGCGGGAGCAGGGGAAAACGCGGCCAAAGCCATCCTGCACGGGCTGGAAAGCCTTGCAGCCCAGTGCGAAAACCTCATCGTTGTTTCCAACGAGGTGTTCAGCGGCGGGGCCGACTATGCCGGTGACACAGGCCGCTATCTGCTGGCACTGGCGCAGGTAAACAATGCCTTTGCCGCCCGGGCAGATGCGGTGGTGCGGGTGGTATGCGGCATCCCCGTGTACTATAAAGGAGTGGAAAAATGATCGTTTTGCAGACCATTGCGGTGGCCTTTGCCATGTTTTCGGCCATCCCGGTGCCGCAGTTCGAATGGAACGAAAAGAATATGCGCTACGCCATGTGCGCCTTCCCGCTCATTGGTGTCGTTATTGGTGCGGCGTGGTGTGTGTGTGGCGCGCTGCCCCTGCCGGGCCTTGCCAAGGCGGCAGGCTTTGCGCTGATCCCGGTATGGATCACCGGCGGCATCCATCTGGACGGCTATGCCGACACCTGCGATGCCCTTTCCAGCTACGGCGACCGAGAAAAGAAGCTGGAAATATTAAAAGACCCCCATTGCGGTGCCTTTGCGGTCATCCGGCTGTGCAGCTATTTTCTGGCCTATTTTGCCCTGTGCACCTGTGTGAGTTTTACACCCCGCGTGGGTGTGCTGTGGGTTCTGGCACTGGTGCTGGAACGGGCGCTTTCGGGCCTTGCGGTGGCATCGTTCCCCATGGCAAAAAACACCGGTCTTGCACACACCTTTGCCACTGCAGCAGACAAAACTGTGGTGCGCCGGGTGCTGGCGGTGCTGGCCGCAGTGCTGTGCGTGGGTATGGCGGCGCTGGGCGGCTGGGCGCTGGTGCTGGCAGCGCTGGCGGTGCTCTGGCGCTACCATGCCGTGAGCCGGAAACAGTTCGGCGGCATCACCGGCGACCTTGCCGGGTGGTTTTTGCAAAAGGCCGAGCTCTGGATGCTGGCGGCGCTGTGTGCCTGCCAGTGGGGAGGGCTGCTATGATCTTTATTACCGGGCCGCTCTACAGCGGCAAGCGCACCTTTGCGCAAACACTTCCCGGCAAGCGTCTTTCGGACGTGCAGGTATTGGCTGCCGATGCCGCCGACCTGCCTGCCTTGGCAGACAAGCTTGCCCATGAATACGATATCCTCATCGCCACCGAGGTAGGCGGCGGTGTTGTGCCGATGGATGTCAAACAGCGCGCAGACCGCGAGGCGGCGGGCAGGCTTGCCTGCCTGCTGGCCGCACGGGCAGAGTGCGTGGTGCAGATGTTCTGCGGCATCCCAACGGTTTTGAAAGGAGAATTGTCTCAATGCTGATCTATCTTCTGCGTCATGGCCAGACGGAATACAACGCCCAGAAGCGTTATCAGGGCCAGCGCGACATCCCGCTCTCACCCGAAGGCGCTGCTCAGCTGCGCCGGGCAGATTTTGACCCCGATGTGGTCTATGTTTCCACCTTGCAGCGCACCAGCCAGACGGCGCGCATCCTGTTCCCGGAGGCAAAGCTTGTGCCGGTGGACGGCCTGAAAGAGATGTGCTTTGGCAGCTTTGAGGGCCGCAATTTCATCGAGATGGAAAAGGACCCCGAGTATCAGGCATGGGTGAAGGCCAACTGCGAAAGCCCCTGCCCGGACGGAGAGCGCAAGACAGATTTTTCAGACCGCATCTGCCGCACCGTGCAGAGCTGATCGATAAAGCTCTTGCCGCAGGCGAAGAGCGGCTGGTCATTCTGGCCCACGGCGGCACCCAGATGGCCGCATGGAGCGGTTTGCCGTCCCCCACAGGGACTATTACGCATGGTGCGGGCCCAACGCGGGCGGCTTTGTGCTGGATGCAAAGGACTGGACGGAAAAGCATCTGCTGTATCTCGTGAAGACCGTCCAGTACACAAAGGAGAGCAGGGCATGATCCTTCAGGCAGTTGTCGGCGGTTTTGTGCTGGACGCCCTCTTCGGCGACCCGGCGTGGCTGCCGCACCCGGTGGTGCTCATGGGCAGATGCATTTCCCGGCTGGAAAAGTTCCTGCGCGCCCGCCTGCCCGGCACCCCGCAGGGCGAGCTGTTGGGCGGTGCTGTGACGGCGTTCTGCCTGCCGGTGGGCACCTTTCTGGTCACGAGCCTTGTGTGTCTGGCGGCGGCAAAGCTCAGCCCGTGGCTGGGCCTTGCGGTGCAGATGTTCTGGTGCGGGCAGGCGCTGGCGGCAAGGGGCCTTGCGCAGGAGAGCAGGAATGTGTACGCTCAGCTTATTAAAAAACGACCTGCCCGCCGCTCGCAAAGCCGTGAGCCGCATCGTGGGCCGCGACACCCAGAACCTGACCGCAGAGGGTGTGACCAAAGCTGCGGTGGAAACGGTGGCCGAAAATGCCAGCGACGGCGTCATTGCGCCGCTGCTGTATATGCTCATCGGCGGGGCACCGCTGGCGCTGACCTACAAGGCCATCAACACCATGGACAGCATGCTGGGCTACAAGAACGAAAAGTACCTTTATTTTGGCCGCGCAGCCGCGAAGCTGGACGATGTGGCCAACTACATCCCCAGCCGCCTTGCCGCTCTTTTGTGGGTGGCCGCTGCGGCCTTTACCGGCAACGATGCCAAAGGTGCATGGCGCATCTGGCGGCGGGACCGGCGCAACCACGCCAGCCCCAACAGCGCCCAGACCGAAAGCGCCTGCGCCGGTGCACTGGGCGTGCAGCTGGCCGGCCCGGCTTACTATTTTGGCGAATATTACCCCAAGCCTACCATCGGTGATGCCCTGCGCCCCATTGAACCGCAGGACATCCTGCGCGCCAACCGCATGATGTATGTGGCAAGCGGCTTTGCGCTGGCATGGGGTGCAGCAATACGGGGGTTCCTTGCATGAAACAATTGACCCATGGCGGCGACTGGGCGGGCTACCGCGCGAGTTTGGCCGCGACCCGCTGGATTTTTCGGCCAATGTCAGCCCGCTGGGCCTGCCGGAAGGGGTGGCAAAGGCCATTACGGCAGCGCTTGCCACGGCAGACCGCTACCCCGACCCACTGTGCCGGGCCTGCGTGAAAACTGGCGGTGGCTGAGGGAGTGCCCGCCGAATGGCTGCTGTGCGGCAACGGCGCGGCAGACCTCATCTTCCGACTGGCGCTGGCTGCAAAGCCCCGCACTGCACTGGTAACGGCCCCCACTTTTGCCGAGTATGCCACCGCCCTTGAAACGGCAGGCTGCACGGTGGAACGGCATTTTTTTGCGGGAAGAAAACGATTTTGCGGTGACGAAAGATCTCCTGAACGCGGTGCACCCGGGTACAAATATGGTGTTCCTCTGTCAGCCCAACAACCCCACCGGCCAGCTGGCAGAGCCTGCCCTTGTGGAAGCGCTGCTACGCAGATGCGAAGCCGTGGGTGCGGTGCTGGCCGTGGACGAATGCTTTCTGGATTTTCTGCCGGAGGGCGAAGGCCTTTCGGCAAAGCATCTGCTGAAAAACAGCAAAAAAACTGATTATTTTAAAAGCCTTCACCAAGCTTTACGGCATGGCAGGCGTGCGTCTGGGCTATTGCCTGTGCTCTGATACAGAGCTGCTTGCCCGGATGCGGGCAGCGGGCCAGCCGTGGGCGGTTTCCAGTCTGGCACAGGCGGCGGGCATCGCTGCGCTGGACGAGACGGAATATGTGGCGAAGGTGCGTGCATTGATCGAAGCACAGCGGCCTGTGCTGGCAGACGGCCTGCGGGCGCTGGGCCTGCGGGTGATCGAGGGCCGGGCTAACTATCTGCTGTTCCGCGCGCCGGAAGCGCTGGGCGAAGCGCTGCGCCGCAAGGGTGCGGTACTGCGCAGCTGCGGCAATTATCCGGGCCTTGATGCCAGCTGGTACCGCACCGCCGTGCGCACAGAAAACGAGAACCGGCAGCTGCTTGTACTGCTGGCCGAAACCCTGCCGGAGGTGGCACAATGAGCAAGGCAAAATGCATTATGGTGCAGGGCACCATGAGCGGTGCGGCAAAGCCTGCTGTGCGCGGCGCTGTGCCGCATCTTTGCGCAGGATGGCTACCGCGTGGCCCCTTTCAAAGCCAGAACATGGCCCTGAACAGCTTCGTCACCCGCAACGGTGCAGAGATGGGCCGTGCGCAGGTGGTGCAGGCACAGGCTGCAGGCGTGGAGCCGGATGTGCGCATGAACCCCATCCTGCTCAAGCCCAGCAGCGATGTGGGCAGTCAGGTGATCGTGAACGGCAAGGCCCGGGGCCAGATGTCTGCCGCCGATTATTTCAGGATGAAGCGCAGCCTTATCCCGGACATTCTGGAAGCCTACAACAGCCTTGCGCCGAGAACGACATTATCGTGATCGAAGGCGCGGGCAGCCCGGCGGAGATCAACCTGAAAGCGACGATATCGTGAACATGGGCCTTGCAAAGCTGGTGGATGCGCCGGTGCTGCTGGCGGGCGATATCGACCGGGGCGGCGTATTCGCGCAGCTGTACGGCACTGTGGAGCTGCTGGAAGCCGACGAGCGCTGGCCGCAGTCGGGGCTCATCATCAACAGTTCCGGGGCGATGTGGAGATCCTGCGGCCGGCCTTGCCATGCTGGAAGAAAAACGCAGCTGCCGGTGCTGGGCGTCGTGCCGTACCTGCGGGTGGAGATCGAGGACGAGGATTCTCTCTCCGACCGGCTGGATACAAAAGCTGCGGTCAAGCCGCTGGATATCGCCATCCTGCGCCTGCCGCATGTGTCCAACTTCACCGACTTTATCCCGCTGGAACAGCACCCGCTGCTGGGCGTGCGGTATGTGCAGCGCACCCGCCAGCTGGGTGCACCGGATCTCGTCATCCTGCCCGGTACCAAGAACACCATGGACGACCTGCGCTGGCTGCGGGAAAGCGGACTGGAAGCGGCGGTGCTCAGGCTTTCGGCAGCCGGTACGCCGGTGCTGGGCGTGTGCGGCGGCTACCAGATGCTGGGCGAACAGCTCTGCGACCCGGCAGGGGAGGAGAGCGGCACCCCCTGCACCCTGCGGGGCCTTGGCCTGCTGCCCACCACGACGGTGTTCGGCACCGAAAAGCACCTGACCCAGACCGCAGCCTGTGTGACCACAGAACCCTTTGCAGGCGCAAAGCTGACGGGCTACGAGATCCACGCAGGCCGCACCGAGGTGCGGGGCAGTGCGTTCTGCATCCTTGCAGACGGCACGCCGGAGGGCTGTGTGCAGGACGGTGTATTCGGTACCTACCTGCACGGCCTGTTCGACACCGGCGAACTGACCGAAAAACTGACCGCATTTTTGTGCAAACGGAAGGGCATCGATCCGGCCGGGGCCGAGCTTATCCCCATGGAGCAGTACCGTCAGCAGCAGTTTGATCTGCTTGCCGATGGTGTGCGTGCGGCACTGGATATGCCCGCCATCTATGCCGCTATGGGAATGCAAAAAGGAGACAACACATGACACCGCAGCATCATCTGCCCGCCGACATTGAACGGACGAGCATCTCCATTATCACAAGGGAACTGGACGAGCTGGGCCTGACCCCGCCGCCGGAGACGGCTGCGGTGGTCAAGCGGGTCATCCACACCACCGCGGATTTCGACTATGCCAAAAATCTGCGCTTTACACCCGGCGCGGTGGAAGCCGCAGTCAAGGCCCTGCACGCGGGTGCTTTCATCGTTACCGACACTAATATGGCGCTGGCGGGCATCACAAAGCCGGGCCTGAAAAAACTGAACGGTGAAGCCATCTGCTACATGGCAGACCCCGCTGTGGCCGAAGCCGCAAAGCAGGCGGGCACCACCCGTGCCGTTGCCGCCATGCACCGCGCTGCCCGGGAGCACCCGGGGGCCATTCTGGCCATTGGCAATGCGCCCACGGCCCTTTTGACCATTGCGGAGGAAATGGAAGCCGGTCTGCGGCCTGCACTGGTCATTGGCGTGCCGGTGGGGTTTGTGAATGTGGTGGAAAGCAAGGAAGTACTGTTTGCCGCCTGCGAGCGATACGGCGTGCCTGCCATCGCCGCCATGGGCCGCAAAGGCGGCAGCAATGTGGCTGCAGCCATCTGCAACGCCCTCATTTACTCTGCCACCGAAATGCTGGACCCCTCTGCCAGAGGGTGGAACGGATAAGGCGGAAACAGCATAACATCAAACCCGGAACCCTTTTTGAGCCGTTTTGGCCGAGAAAAGTTCCGGGTTTTGTTCATGATTTTTCAGAGAGCTATTTTGCAACAGCCCCATTTTCACGGAAAAGGTCCGAACTGAGCACGGCATCCACACTGCCGGCATCAGGCTGCGGGGAACGCCTTGTTCCACACTTCGATCACCTTGAACTTCGGGGTCCAGCCTTCGGGTTCAAAGCGGTCGCCCTTGGCACCCATGGTGCCCTGCTCGGTGCACCACTGTGCGGCCTTGGCCATATCAGGGTCGGTCACATCCGCAAAGGCGGGTGCGCCTGCGGGTTCGGGCCTGCCTGCGGTGTTCCACACCAGCATCGAGCCTTTTGCATTGCTTCCCGTGATTGTAACATTGCGCATACCCGTAATGGTAAGGCCCAGGCCACCGTCCATTCGTGTATCATTGGTGCAGACCAGAACAATATCCGTGCTGTGTCCACCTTGAAAATACCATATTTCACCTTCTTTTTCAATAAAACCTGCGTGAAACGCCCCAAAAACTGCGTGAAAAACGTTTTTTGCACCGCTGTGCGCGCCTTTGCCCCCTCTTGCAATTTGTGCGCAAAGGGTGTAGAATACAGTCACAATCAAATACAGGGGAGCTTGTAAAGCAGGCTGAGAGGAAGTACCCAAACTTCGACCCTTTTACCTGATGCGGTATAATGCCGCCGTAGGAAGTCAGAATGGATGATTTTGCAGGAGGCACCGCGGAAGGTGTCTCCTGTTTTTGTTGTGTACCTATTACCATTAAGGAGGATGCCTTGTA
>ENA-OQAR01000397-OQAR01000397.1-human-gut-metagenome-genome-assembly--contig:-NODE-397-length-13220-cov-2.986252_pt1 | contig 13220 bp, 15 predicted proteins | sample MGYA00242738_ERZ504533 | MGnify/ENA primary metagenome ERZ504533 (study PRJEB26092, sample SAMD00036276) | human gut metagenome | host: Homo sapiens | study: EMG produced TPA metagenomics assembly of... | reverse complement strand
ATCAAGCATGATGCTTCCTTCCGCCTGCTCTACAGAATAAACGATATACCCTTCATTTTTGAGGTTATCAACAGCATCAACAGCGTTATTAACATACTTCCAGTCGACAGTGAACTCTGCACCCAGCGCAGTCTTATGCATTTCAGGGTGCGGTGGGGTAGCTGTTATACCACACAGATAGATACATTCAATACGGAAAGCATCCGAAGTACGGAACACAGAACCTATATTGTGCAAACTACGAATATCGTCCAGCACTACCACCAAAGGCAGTTTTTCAACCTGTTTAAACTCTTCGGCACTGATACGGTTCAGTTCTGTTATTTTCAGTTTACGCATACGTCTTTTTTCTTTTATTATGTTCTTGTCCACAAAAGGTAATTCTTTTCAGTTTAACAAGATGTTGATAACGGTTTAAAACCTGTCAAAACTATCGGCAAAAGATTTTGAAAAATAATTCTTGCATTGCTTTTCCACTTCTTGCTTTACCAATTCCAACATCATAATCTGCAAAGCTTCTTGGTTCAATACAGCCCCTTTTTCTGTACTGCCGCCATCTATATGAGCAACCACTGCTGATGCGATTAAGTCGGCTTTATCCCTTACGGAATTTAAAATCTCTGCCGCACATACATGTGTCGGCTTTGTTTTATCAAATCCAAGTGTGAATTTATAGGGATTCTTTTTCTCCACATTTATCACACTCCTCTACATAATCTGAAACAGTCTGTCATATCCTTTGGCATTGGCAGAAATATCCTCAATAAAGGTATATTTCCCCAGACGGTCCGATTGTTCCAGAAAATGGCTCAATAGCTTTGCCCCGCCTCCAATAAATACCGTATATGCTGCTTTGGTATCTATGCCTCTTTCTCGAATACTGTTCAGCAGATCCTTTACAAAATCCTGCACCATACCTTCTGTCATACGGACTACAGCCTCTTCATAAAACTCTGTGTTTCCCTGAAGGATACTGTCAATATCACTTTCCTCTAACAAAATATCATATTCACTGTTAATCCCGGAAATAATCTTGTTATACATGGTAATCACACCTTTTTCCATAGAATCACAGGCTTCCATATCCGGATTACCTTTCCGCATCAGCAGATAGTCTGTAGTAAATCCTCCTATATCAATTCCTACTACTTTGGGAATCTGCTGCAGCTTTTCAATCATAGTCATCATAGCCGCATAGTCCTGTGGAAATGCCATTACCTCTCCAATGGTGATATGATATGTCCTACCACAGTAATTGATATCATGGATTTTCCCTTGTCTTTTAAAATATGCTTCATACCGTTCACAAAGTTCTGCATAATGCTTGGGTGGCAGCCCAATCGGAAGATCCACCTGAATGACATCCTCCGGCTGAATTTGAGGGTTTTCCTCCAGCTCTTTTACGATTGCAAATAGAGTAAGGATAAAAAATCGATCATCCTGCGTTTTATCTCTTTGATAAGGAATCCTATTTTCACTCAGCACATAATACTTTCCCTCATAGAACAGGAACTTTTCCCCTCTGGCAGGCTTTTTTATCCTGAATGGTAAGCCCTGTCGTAAATACCTGGGAACAGGTTTTCATATTTCTATTGCCATGGTCTACCGCAATCCGAACTTTTTTTATCATAAAATCATCTCTCCTTTTTTTCTTTATACTTCTCTTGTACGCAGAGCTTCCGTACAAAGCAACTTTTTTTTCAAAAATATCCTGTCTGCAGCATTTTGCTACAGACAGATGCTTTCTTCCTATATAATAATTTTTAACATTTATCTTTAAACCACCATATATTTCCAGTCCTCATTCGAATTATTTCTCTTTATAAAAAATTAATCTGTTCTGCCTTTTGAGGCAAAATCTTTTTAAACAGTTCCATATAGCGTTCGTATCCGGCTGTAATCAATGGACCACGAAGTGATGTTTCTGACCAAAGTAGCAGTTCTTCTTCCTCTGAATAATACGGAATATTACTAACTGTAAATTTCCCGCCAAAATAATGGGGTGTACTGACTTTCAAAAAATCCTGCATATCCTGCTTTGTCGATACCAGTGGCAAACCTTTTCATTTTTCGCACAAAAAAAAGCCTCTACACATCGGGTAAGAAGCCTTTCTTTAAATAAGCATTTGCTCTGCCAAATATTTGGGTTGAACACTCCAGCCGTACTTCTCTTTCTTTTTCGCTGCAAGTTGTATCCAGCACAACCTCTGCCAATGCCTTTGCATATTCAAAATCTAACATCTGTTATTCCTCCATTTTTATTTTCTGTTTCAGTTTTCCATGTACTAAATAGCGATAATCCTTTCGGGTATTTACACAAGTTGATAAGGTCACTACCTGATCCTCCTCGGTAACTGTCATCCCTGTGTTATACTCAGCACTTCTTTGTAGTGTTTCCAGAAAAACTTCATAGTCCTCAGAAGTAGGAAAATCATAAGTATATGCTGGATGATCCGTCGGTGCTGCATAACAGGAAAAAATCTGATACTCATAAATATATCCTGGCACATACATATAAAAACAGGGATAGTTTCGATAAAGTGCCTGTGACTGATACTGATCCAGGGTTCCAAACATGCTCCCATCCTTCATATTATGCCCATAGATAATGGAATTTCTGTCTGATAAATTCTCCTGGTTGTGAAAGTCCATAAAAATACTGCCACTTTTATGATTTTCTCCCGTAATCAGGTGATGCAGATAATAGTCATTATCCCTCCCCTGGACTACCGGATAACTAATTTCCAAACCAGGAATCTCAATCCATGCAATGACATCTGGATTGATTTCTTCCAGCTTGTTAAAATCCACCTGTAGGACTCCCTGCTCTGCGACCTCCTCTGGTGTTTCCCCTGGAACCGCTTCTGGTGACAGGTCTTGATCCTCTATCTTTTGTGTAAACCCTTCCATCTGCTCATAGACTTTTTGACTTTCCTGATAATTCAAATAAATTTGCAGTATCCTTCCTCCTGCAAATAAAAAAAACAGCAATGGCTACAAAGCATAAAATATACCGTAAATTTTCTTTCGTTTCATCGAATCCTCCTCTTCCATAAGACCGGACAACTTGCCCGGTCCATATTCACCCTGTATTTTTCAATACATAGTAATAATCATCAATTCCTTTGATCTGTCCATTCCACTCACCATAAGGATCCATGTCCCAAACCATACGGCTCATGGAAATAGACAATCCACTACAGATTTCATACACCTTTCTACAAGCGTTCTGTAGAATCTGCCGTTTCTGCATCTTATGCGGACAATAAAAAGTGGCTGATTTACGTTGACAGGCATCACATTTTTTCGGAATCCCCGTCACAATATACCTTCATTTTTTTATCCATATCATACGCTTCATATAGGTGCTGCAGATGCCTGCTTTTCAACATTTCCAAAACTGGCTTTAAATTTCTGTATTGATTCACACCTGCAACACAAATGAACGTATCCCCTGATAAATAGTGAGCTATCGTGCCTTTTAATGCGCCTTCTGTTAAATAGATCTGTTCTGCGTCCAGGTTTCCTATGACATGTACCGGACTTCCTGATGATACTCCATTTTTAAATTTCACACTGGAAAGCCAGATATACTTCCGTCCCTCCATTACCTGATCCAACCGAATCTGAAATCCTTGTATTTTTCCTTCCGGGGATTGAATTGGTATTAAAATCCCGGAATTTTTAGAACTAAAATTAATTGTCCATTTCCCATCTTGATCTTCATAAAATCCAGGCACACCTTTTACTGTCTGTCCGGATTCCAACAGTTTCTGTACCATATTTTTAATTCCAAACAACGGTACACTACGATACCTCTGTATCTCGATCTGTTCTTCCGTCAGCCCTCTTTTTTTAAGATCCTCCTGGTGTTTATCATTTAATGTCAATAAGGACAACATCTCCTGATATGTTCGGTCAATGACATCTGCATCTGCCAACTCGGCATTGAAAATTACTACAGGCTCTTTTTTAGGAGCTACCTGATAATTTGTTCTGTACTCTCCCTTTCCCAGAGCTTCCCGGATTTGCCGATTTGCCTCTGCGCTGGAAACACCATGCAGTCTTCCGTATAATTCCAGCATTCCGCCGGAAGCATCACACCGATTACACCGAAACACATTTTTCTGAAGATTAACATTCATTTTTCCTTTTGTTTCTCCACAAAATGGACAATTCACATCCATCGATGAAGAATTCTTATGCCGTACTCTAAGCTGCAGTAAATGTACAACATCTGTGATATCGTAGTTAAAGCCTGACATATCATACACTCTATGGCTCCTCCTTTCTTCCACAGCCAATAAAGGCTGTGGAAAGAATGATGATCACCGGCTATTTGTTATGCTTTTGCAAGAATTACTCTGGCTGCTGCCGGTATAAAATGGTTCTGTCCATGATACTGCTCTGCGAACCATTGCAAGCTGGAAGGACTTTCCATCGCAACCTGCCCCATAGTTTTTCCGCTAAATTTTCCTTTTCCTGTTATGGCAACTTGGATTGCCTGCTCATAACTCATCCATTTCACCAGTCTTCCACCGGCATATTGGGAGCCAGAGATTGCGGCTTAGATGGCATCTGCTGCTGGTGAGGTATCTGCTGCATAGTTGGTGCAACACCACCACTTGCCGAACTCATTACCGGATTAGTCATCTGTCCACTCCCCGTTGCCCTGCTAATTGTATTTCCATTCGCTTGTGCTTCCTGGTAAAACTGCTCCATCATCTGCTGTCCTGGCATTGCTTGCGTCTGAAATGCTGGCATCGCCCCTGCCGGCTGATTCGGTGTCTGTTGCATTGCAGGTGCCGGATTTTGTGCCGGCATCGCAGCCTGCATCGAAGTTCCCTGGTTTACAGGAATTCCTGCATCTACCTGCATGGGATCATTACCTTCCCCTACATCAGCAAATTGCAGACCATATCCCGCATCTGCCAAAGCTCGCCCAATCGCTGCGGTTTCTGCCATTTCAAGAAATTTATCTCCAAACTGTGTATCTGTTGTACGAAATTTCTGCGAAAAGGAATTGGCAATATAATTATTCTCCTGATCACACTTATCCAGATAAATCCTGGCTTCTACAACTGCCATATTTTCTGTAAAATGAACAATCCGGCTGATAATCTTGCCTGTAGGATTTACCAGACGGAACCACAGCTTCCGATATTTCACATCCAGATACCGTTGTTCCTCCTGCCCTTCATTAGAAATAACTCTGGCAAGTTCCAGAGGATAAAATCCTTCCACTTTATTCAGTTCTTCTACTGCTTTTGACTTGTTATATAATAATTCGCTCATTGCCTGCTCCTTTCTTTGGAACCGGCAGGACATCCCTTTATAAAGTAATAACCTGCCAATTCTCAACATTGAACTATTTTGCTATTTTTTTACACAGCCCGGTTGCAAATTGTTGTCGGGATCTGTCTATTACTCTGTGGCTGATACCGTTCACAATACTGTTGTATTTTTGCCGCCAGCATCGTCTTTCTGGTACCTGTATCATCTGTATGAATTGCCTGACAAACAGCTTTCCATTCCCCAACAATATAAACGCGCAGCTTCGCCCTGGTAATCCCTGTATAAAAAATATTCCGCTTCAGCATGGGATAAAAAGCTTTTAGCCACGGAATGATAACCACGTGGCACTCACTTCCCTGGCTTTTGTGTATGGTTATGGCATTTGCATGTTCCATCATCTCCACCTGCTCTGCCTCATACTTCACCCTGCGTCCGTCTGTAAATACGATTTGAACTATTGGGTTGTTATCCTCATCCTCAGAAATCTGTACCAAAGTACCTAAATCTCCATTACTGGCAACTTCTGTATTTTTGTTTTGAAGGATTCGGTCACCTTCTCGGAATATCTCACCGCCAAGATGAAGCTCTTGTTTCCCGGATACAGGAGGATTTACATCATCCTGCAGACTGCGGTTCAGTTCCAAGACACCGGCTGCACTTCGCACTTTGTATGGAGAAAGTATCTGTACCTGCTCCATACCATACACCTGAATTTCCTTGAGATAAATATTCTTAACAATTTGTGCTGCTGCATCTGCTCCTGAACATTCAATCATCTGGAAATCATCTCCCCATTGCAGATTTGTTTTTCCTTCGTTGATAAGCTGGGCATTTATGGGGATATTGCTGTCCTTCCCCTGACGATAGACCAGATTTAAAACAGTAACCGGTATTTTCCCACACAAAATAAGCTGACGGAACACATCTCCTGCTCCTACAGAAGGAAGCTGGTGGACATCTCCGACCAAAAGCACTCTGGCTCCTGCTTTTACCTTGTAAAAAAATTCATAGGCAAGGTGCATATCTACCATAGATACCTCATCCACATTAATAAAATCTGCGGACAATTCATCTATAAGTGCTTCATAATCTCCGTCACCAAAAAGCCCCAGTGCCATGTGCATCGTAGTTGCATCCCCACTTCCGGTACTCTCTGCCATTCGCCTTGCGGCACGACCAGTTGGTGCCATCAGTTGGACTTTATTCCCGCATTTTTTCTGATAGATATACAAAATGACCTTTAAAACCGTTGTTTTACCGGTTCCAGGTCCTCCAGTAATAATGCTGATCGGGTTTGCAAAAACCATACGTACTGCTTCTTTCTGCTGTTCGGATAATGTTATGTTTAAATCTTTCTGTGCTTCCTCCAGTTCCTTTTCAATCGTAAGAACTGGAATTCGCTCATACAATTTTTCTTGCAATCATAGAAGCAGTGTCTTCTTCTTCCTGATACTGTTTGGTAATGTAAATCCTATTTTCTTCTACCACGATACTGTCTTGCATAACCAGACGATAGATCACTTTTTAAAAATTTTCTGTTTTCTGTCACCGGCTGAAGATCCGGTTCTTTTATTTAGAACTTTCAAGGCATCTTTTACCAGAATTTCCTGCTCCAGATACAAAATGTCCGTTTTGCTTCATGGCTTCCCGCAACACATAACTGACACAGCCGGAAATGCGCATAGGATCATTCGTTGCAGCACAACACTGCCTTGCAATGGCATCCACAGTGAGAAAACCAAACCCCTTAACAGCACAAAGGATATAAGGCTGCTTCCGAATGATTTCTACGGATTGATCCCGAAACTTCTGAAGAATCATATTTGCTTTTTTAGGAGTAACATGAAATGGTGATAAAAAAGGTCATCAATTCCCGGAATACTTTATTTTTTCCAAAGGAATCCACAATACGGTCCAGTTTTTGCTGAGATATCCCCTGAATTTTTAATAATTCCTGTGGATATTTTTCCATCACCTCTAAGGTATCCAGACCAAAACGATTGACAATCCTTTCTGCCGTTTTGGGACCAATTCCTTTTAAAGAACCACAAGAAAGGTATCCTAAGATACCTTCCCTTGTTCTAGGTACAACCTCTAAAAAAGTTTCCACCTTGTATTGTGTCCCATAGGAACTTGTTTCCCACTCGCCTTCCATCTCAATTTCGATCTCATCCGTAAGCGGAAGGTCATATCCTTTGGCAGTAAACGCAATGATTTTTTTCTCTGCCCAAAACTTATCCCTGGCAGAAAGAGGAACTTCCTGATTCAGTGTGGAAAATAATGCAACCGTATATCCGTTTTCCTCATTTTGAAAAATCTTACGTATATATTTGCACCTCATCGTCTATGTCCCTCCAGTTCTCTACTTTCATCAATTCCCCTGGTTTCATCTTGGAGTCATACCAATAAATATCCTTTCCTTTTACAAATGCTGTCTGAATCTCGCTTCTCATTCCCTCGCTGATATGTGAACCACAAATGATCAATACTTCACATAAAATCCAACATCAAAACTGCAATCTGCATTGCAGTTTCCCGTTCTTCCGGGATACGGTCATCTAACATTAATGGAAGATGAGCATGTGAAGCAAAAGTACGGCAATGATACAGCCTTTTCATCTGCATGAGATAGTATTTTGCCAGTTCCATATTATGCTGCACTCCCTCTGGATTCGGGGCAGACAGCGGAGAACAGATATATGCCTTTTTTTCCTTGTAACATTATGCACCTCCTTTTTAATCCGGAAAATCCTGCTTTCTGTAGTACTTGTGTATTCTTCGTAGATATCCGGATGCTGATTTTTCAGTTTCTCCATATTTTCTTTTCCAATCTGGGTGCGTATCGTAGGATTATAAGTAATCCGGTAACGGAAACTCCCATCCTCGATCACTGCCTTACACCCTTGTCCAAGAAGCTCGACAAACGGTACGCTCAATGCACGTTGTTCCGCTTCAATCTCCTTTTTTCTTTTTTCCAATTGGGATTTTTTCTTCAGATAATTTAAGATATTTTTCAAGACTGCGTGATTCCAAGCTAGATATGCTGATTTCAGGAATTGATTTGTCTGCGTAACCCTTATATTTCCGGATACTAGCCAAAATGAGATCTGGCTTCCCGGAATACGGTGGTTCTATTTTCTTCTCCACATATTCTTCCCAGAAGTATTTCTCCTGTTCAATAAGTTCTTCTTCCTCCATTCTATCCCGTTCCAGACACCGATAAACAAATTCATTTTCATTGTTTCCATAAAGGCAGGCAATATATGCTTTATTCATATTCATGACTGCAAGATAATGACGAACCTGCAAAACATAGTTTTCAGGAATCCCATCATCTGCCCATTTGTCTTTTGCATTGTAATTGCAGGTCTTACATTCCAAAATTCCAATGCTTCCATCTGGGAAACGGATAAAGTAATCCACATCCGCCAACATAAACGGATATAGCGGATGCCGGAACATTTTTTCGTACAGGGAAAACTTCAAGCCCCGTCTTCTTTGCAAAAATCATGGCAACCAAATCTTCCAGGCGGTGTCCCACTTCTTTCGCTACCCAGTTTTCTTCCTCTTCTTCGATTACTGGCGTAACACCAATTTTATCGAAATACAAATCCCTGATTGTCGCAAATGGGGATAAGCCCATGATTGCCGCTGCATCGCTTCCTCCAATGCCAAGGCGCCGGTAATCCAACCACTCTTCTCGGCTCAAATCTGCTGTATCAACAAGAACTTCCGGCTGATAATTTAATGCTGTATTCATCTCATTTCCTCCTTATAATTTAATCGTTCCATATACATCAAACCCTTTCCAGTCAAAGACCAGTGTTTTTGCAATGTCTTCTTCCAATTTTAAAATCCGTGGTGCAGAAAACCCTTCACAAGCAGCAAAGAAAGCAGCTTCGTGCATGGCAAAATAAAGGTCATGAGCGGTACATGGTTCTTCTCCATATTGTCCCACAAAAAGATCTACTACTTCATTTCGGATTTTCTGATTGATTTTAAGTTCTTCATAATCAGATGCAGGCAGTTTTACAGGGTTTTGGATATCTATATCCATCAAACCAACAATTCCTTTAACTGCTTCCTGATAACGGGAAAAATTTTGTCCAGATTATTCCGGAAATCCTGTAAGGTCGCCCCTCTATCATGGGACAGTTTGATAGGACTTCCCAGGTTAATGACACGGTTACTGGTTTGCGAGAGCATCATGGGATACAGATTCACACCACTTACTGCTACATCAGAAGTAGTCAGGCGCAGTGCAGGAGCTAGGCTCTTATCCTCAATTCCATGATCTTCCAAAGCCTGGTGATAAGTATCCAAAAGTTCCTGATTTCCTCCTAAAGTCCACATAGCAGACACAATGGAATGGTCAAAACTTCCAGAACCCTCCAGATAAGTACTTCCCTTAAAATGTGCTTTCAGATAATCACTTGTCATATTGAAGATTGTCTGCATATCCAGTACACAGTAATCATGATCATCACCGCCATGTACTGCAGATACTTTTCCATCTGCCACCTTGATTAAGGCATCTCCTTTCGCTACCTGAAGACAGTAGTTTACTACCTTTGCATAAGTAGCTTTCTCCAGTTTCTTTAATCCTGTTCCATTAATGCCGGCTCTTTTCAGAATTGTATGGATAGCACAGTCACGAACCGGATAAAAATCCTTGTTCACTTTTAATACCAACTGGGTATTCTTTTCTGTATCCTCTACTATTCCTTCCAGTTCTTTTTCACAGGCTTCTTCAATGGTTTCTGCCTCCTTTTCCAATGGAACCAGTTTTAGCATCCTGGTAGGCTTACGAATCCACTTGGACTGCTTTGCCCTCTCAGCCAGAAATTCCAGCATCTCCGTTGTACTTGCAAATGTAGTGCAAAACTCATCTGCATAAATCTTTGTTTCTTTCATGTGTGTACCACCTTTCTTAAATTTATTTATCCATAAACAGCCAAAGCTGATTGTGGCAATCCTGCCTTTCATTAGGGCATAAAAAAAAGAATGAAAAAGTGAAGTATTCCTTCGCTATCCATTCTCATATCCCTGATAATATTACCGAAAAAACAAAAAGTGCCGCTATTGCCCCATAAGGACAGATAGTGACACTTTATACAATCATAAACAACTTATGCGGAATAAGCAGCCTTACTGCTCTCCTTGAGTCTTCGGATTTATACAAATCCAAAACTCCCCCTATGGGTACGCATAAAAATTAACTATAGCAGTATAGTAGCACATGATATAGTATATGTCAATCTTCATGCACAATATATTGTATGTTTTTAAATACTATGCTTTGCATATATGACTTCAATTAGAATATTGAAATATCACGTATCCCATCTCTCTTTTTTCAAGTTTATAGAAAAATTTTTAATAAAAAGTACATAATCTGTTCAATCTGAAAAAATCTCAGTTAATTACTTAATGAAATTGTTAAGACAAAACCAAGTCTTACGCTATTGTACCTTGATAATTTTATACCTTATCAGGAAATGTATATAGGTGCTGCAGATAGTGTCGCATAAATGCACGCCTGCAGTTGATGATTACATAGTAACACCTCATACGTGCATGAAACATGGCATAGGAAACGGTTTCCTGATATGTCTACTCTTTCATTAATCTAATTTATAGAGGTGATTATATTGAGTGAAACAGACAATCTCTTTAAAGCATACTCCGTTCAGGAGATAGCATCCATGCTCGGCATTGGAAAAACAAAAACCAGGGAACTTCTTGACAGTGGAATTCTTCCCGTTACAAAAAGTTGGGCGGCAATATTTTACTTCACCAGCTTCTATTCAGGAGTTTCTCAAGAAAAACATAGGAAAGCAAATATTCTTTTAGGCCCTTTAGAAAGTTATTGTCAATCAGGCTTGGCTATATTAAAATAGACCTTATACCTGATTTGGCATGAATATCTCATTAAAGAAAGGGAACTATTCATGGCGAGAACAACGAAAGGTACACAACAAAAAAGAAGATCCAAAGGGGATGGATCACTATTTCCAAATAAGAGAGGAGGATGGACTGCCCGATATAGAAAAAAAGGGCTACCGGACAAGGAGTTTAATGCTCCTACCAAAGGAGAAGCGAAAGCATTATTAGATGACTGGAAGATAAAAGTGGCAATACAAGACGCAATTACTTCAAACATCAAAGTACAGGACTATGCGAACAAATACTTATTCCGCAAAAGTCTCATGGTTGAAGCTGGCAAATTCAAACAAACCAGCCTAGATCGATTAGAAAAAACATACGAAAATCATTTAAAAGATACGGATGCTTTTAGCAAAACATTTTCTAATCTGACTGCTGATGATATTACAGCAACGATTAATGCCAAAAAGGAAATCCTGAGTTATTCATCATTAAAGAAAATTTACTTATTTTGGTCTGCAATGATTAAAACAGCAATTTCTCTCGGCGAACTGCCAAAAAACTTTTCTGATATTTTAAATCGGGTGATAATGCCGGAAGAATCCGTTCTTCCTGTAGAAACAAAGGAAATCTCAATCATCCCACCAGAACATGAGCAGATCATAAAAGAAATTGCAATGGAACCCAGTCCAAATAAAAATGAACGCTATTTGTATAGATATGGTCCTGCCATTGTATTCCTTTTAAACACAGGTTTACGTGGTGGTGAATTGCTTGCATTAGGTCAATCTTCTATCGTGCCCTTTTTAGGACGGCGTGGCATTAAAAATCACACATACGCTTAGCAGGGTTAAAAAACAGAGAGGCCGGTTCCAAAAAAAAGACTAAAATGAATTTTGACTTCCTCCAAAATACCCAAAATAGTTTACGGACTATTCCATTAAACAAGGAAGCTGAATTTTCACTATCATGTATGATGGAGCTATACGATAAAAAATCGGGTTTTTCCAGATTTGATATTATCTACGCAAAATGGTGTCAGCCCTACAATCCAAAATTTAGCCAATACGCTAAAGAAAATTTGTAAGCGTGCTGAGATTCCAGAATATAATCTTCATGCACTACGGCACACTTTTGCAACAAATCTGATCCGGCAGACTCACAATATGGGAGAAATAAAGGAAGCTGCTGAAATCATTGGCGATAACTATGAGGTGATCATGCGTACTTATGTTCATACAGACAGTGAACGTAAGGTAAGTTTAATTGATGCTATGATTGCATAAATCATCCGCTTAACAGAGGTAATGGTTGTCTACAGTATGATGGCACAGGCTGTAACAACCAAAATTCTGCCACCTTATCGTCCACCTTACGAAACGATTTTACTTGATTTTATAAGGTTTTTTAACGGTTTTTGGCGGACATATCTATAAATATTAAAGCATGAAAACTTATATTTTAGAATTAATTTTTTAAAAAAGGGAATTGGATTATGGAAAAATGGACTTGTAGAAAAAAATTGTGAACTTTTTCTTTCCTATAATTTTGCCACCTTATTTTTTTAGACAGAATTATAGGATTTTGAAAAAAGAAAAAGCCTCGAAACCTTGATTTTCTGGGGCTTTTTTAAGAGGCGCAGACCGGATTTGAACCGGTGAATACTGGTGTTGCAGACCATTGCCTTACCACTTGGCTACTGCGCCGTATTTTAGTTATTTTGCACAATTATTGGGTTTGTAGCTCCCCCTGTTGGACTCGAACCAACGACACTGCGGTTAACAGCCGCATGCTCTACCGACTGAGCTAAGGAGGAATTAGATATATTATTTGACTCCTTAGTTTGTGGTGTTGCAGACCTTTGCCTTACCACTTGGCTATGGCACCATATTCACTTTTTATTATATGTAAGAAATCTTACATAATGACTCCAAGGGGATTTGAACCCCTGTTACCGCCGTGAAAGGGCGGTGTCTTAACCGCTTGACCATGGAGCCTGGTAGAAAAATTGAATTTTGATATCGGACTTCATGTTTCCG
>ENA-OQAR01000396-OQAR01000396.1-human-gut-metagenome-genome-assembly--contig:-NODE-396-length-13220-cov-3.708088_pt1 | contig 13220 bp, 21 predicted proteins | sample MGYA00242738_ERZ504533 | MGnify/ENA primary metagenome ERZ504533 (study PRJEB26092, sample SAMD00036276) | human gut metagenome | host: Homo sapiens | study: EMG produced TPA metagenomics assembly of... | reverse complement strand
ATCTTAAGCCTGTTCCAAATACATATGTGTTGTATTATCAATCAGCTTATGGGTAAGCTCTGCCATATGCTGTGTAGATCCTGGTTTTCAGAAGAGAGCCATGTCTTGATCATTCCTACACATCCATTCAGACAAAAAAGGCGTACGCATACTCAATATCCCGATTATTCTTAGGCAAAACGAATAGACAGACGATGCAGAACTGTATCCGCAATCAGCTTTTCGATTCGGCTGACAAAACGCCATATCCCCATTTTTTCCGAGCAGTGCAATACAAATATCCTTATTATTATCCAAAATTGTAAAAATCTGCTCAATAAACGGATAAGAACTCTCCTTATTGTTAAGAGGATCAAGCGGATAATCTTCTACTAAATGAGAAACTTCATCCATCAGTTCCGCCTCAATAGATTCTAACATCTGGTAAATATCTGTATAATGAAGATAAAACGTGGAACGGTTGATATCTACTTCTTCCACCAGTCTTTCACAGTAATCTCTTTAATACTCTTCTTCTGCATAAGACGTGCTAATCCTGCTCGAAGCTGTGCTTTTGTTTTCCGTACTCTTCTATCAACTTTTTCGGCCATTTTTCTTTTCCCCCTGTTATTCCGTAAAGCTATAATAAGTAAAGCGGACATTCGCATTCTACTCTACTTCATGTTCATAAATTACCATATAGTCAAGCGGATATTCGCAATCCGCTTCGCTACTTGCTCATAACCAAATAACTGCTCCGCAGTTTATCAGGACTTGTTTGTACTCCTCCTGATATAAGCAAGTCCCCACTCATTACTTATTGCTTTTCGCAATCCCGCGGAGAGGGCTTCCTTGATTCGGTCATTTTCTCTCAACTATAGTATTTCTGGAATTACTATAATATCATGTTCGTGTCTGCAGCCATAAAAATCATCTTTCTGTATTAGACATTTTTTTCGCATTTATGTCCATTAATATACATTCAGTAAATATTTAATGGTTGTATCTATGTTTTGTGTTTAGTATAATACATCACGTAAAGAAAATCAACACTTTGTTTGATAATGGATTTGAGAGCTATTAATAGAATTCAGTATGTTTAATAGATTTTGAAGCCATTACTGGAATAAAGTTTGATTAAGCAACTAAGCTTTATATAAAACTAAATAAAGAAAGGGATAGGTAAAATGATCAAAGACGAATGGAAAAGCCTACTTCGTAACAAGCTCATGCTTATCGTTGTAATCGCTATCATCGTTATCCCGCTCATCTATGCAGGCCTGTTTCTGAAATCCATGTGGGATCCTTACGGAAGCGTGGATAACTGCCGGTGGCCGTGGTAAACGAAGACAAACCAGTTGAGTATAATGGCAAGACGCTAAGTATAGGTAAGGATATGGCGGATGAGCTGAAAGACAACGACTCAATGGCATTCAACATTGTAGACAGCAAAACAGCAGAGGACGGTCTGGCAAACGGAACCTACTACATGGTTATCACAATTCCGGAAGACTTCTCCGCAAATGCAGCTACTGTAATGGATGATAACCCCAAGCAGATGGAGCTGACATATCAGACCAATCCGGGAACCAACTACATCGCTTCCAAGCTCAGTGAAACAGCAATGCTGAAGCTTCGCGACAACATCGCCTCCCAGGTTACAGAAACCTATACAGAAACCGTTTTTGATTCTATCTCAGAAGCAGGTGACGGAATGCAGGAGCTGCTGACGGATCCGGAAAACTTGAAGACGGACTGACTACAGCTGCTGATGGTAACAAAACCATTACCAAGAACCTGAAAAAACTTTCCACAAGTACTCTTACATTCGTAAGCGGTGCTGACAGTCTCACAGAGGGACTTAAGACATACACCGATGGTGTAGCTCAGGTTAACGACGGAGCCAAGAGTCTGGATGATGGAGCAAAACAGCTTGACAGTGGTGTCGCTACTCTCACCAACAAGGTACCGGAGCTTACAACCGGTGTTGACACTCTGGATAAAGGTGTGAAACAGTACACCGCAGGTGTTGATCAGTTGAATGAAAACTCCGATGCACTGAAAAGCGGTGCAAGCAGCCTGGAATCCGGTGCCAAAGCTTTAAGCGAAGGTATCAATACTCTTTCCAGTGGTGCTACAAAGTATGTCAGCGGTGCAGATACTCTGGCTGATGGAACAACCGCTTATGTAAAGGGTGCACAGGAACTGGCAGACGGCGCTAAACAGCTCTCCGCTCTGGAAAGCCTTGGAGATGTTTCTGATGGTATCGCTCAGTTAAATACCGGCGTACAAAAGGAACTAAAGATTCTCAGTCTCTGGTATCCGGAACTGCAGCTCTGGAAGCAGGAACCAAAAAACTTAACGACACTGTTTCTGCTCTGAAGGGAAGCACTACTGAAGAATCCTTCAAACAGCTTTCCAGTGGCCTTACAAAGGCTCAGAAAGGTATGGAATCTGCTTCCGCCGGTATGACTAAGGCTCAAACTGGTATGGAATCCGCTTCCGCAGCCATGACTCAGGGTGCGTCAGCTGTTACCGGTCAGATCGTACCTGGTCTTAACAGTGCAGCAAGTGCTCTTACTGATGCAAGTACAATGCTTTCTTCCAAAGCAGAGGGTCTTGGTACTGCATTTGGTGGAATGAAAGCTCAGATCAGTGCAGTAAGCTCCGCAATGGATACATACGGACAGACAACAACTTCAACACTTAATGACGCAAACGGAAGAATTGATGCCGCACAGCAGGCTATGAACTCTGCTGTTGCAGAACTTCAGGCAATTCAGAGCGCACAGGATGAAGATGGAAAAAATTTCCGCTGAAAGCCTCAGCAATGTGATCAATACTCTGTCCGGTGCTGCCGGAAGCGCTTCTCAGGTAGATACTTCCTTTGCAGCCGGATATTCTGATCAGGTTTCCCAGTTGGGCGTTGTAAATGGTGAAATTGATGCAGTTCAGGGAGAACTTGGAGATGCACTTTCACAGCTGAACAGCAAAACTGAGGATATTAAGAGCAGTGTACAGACTCTGACAGGTGCTGCAGCAACTTTGAACCAGCTTGCAGACGGACTGACAAGTGGTGCTACAGAAATGAGCAATGGTGCAGCAGAAATGGGCAGCGGTGCTACAGAAATGGGCACAGCCGCTACTACAATGGGCGCAGTTGCAGGTCAGCTTCCTACAGATATGATCTCTCAGCTTTCCGCTGTTACACAGCAGCTGTACGCGGGTGCAACAGCTGTAAATACCGGAACAAAAAACTGTTTCCGCCGGACTTCAGAAACTGGAGACTGGTACCGCAGCTTTCCCGAAAGCAGCCGCCGGAATCAAAGCTCTGAACGATGGATTTGATAAATTAACCGCAAACAACAAGAAACTTACTGATGGCGCAACAAGTCTGAAAAAAGCAGGAAAACAGATCACAAGCGCACTTCCGCAGGTGAAATCCGGTGCAGGTCAGCTTGCCGATGGTTCTGAAACACTGACTACAGGAATTAAGACATACACAGATGGCGTCGCTAAACTGGCCGCTAACAGTTCTGCTCTTACAAGCGGTACCAGTCAGCTTTCCACTGGAGCTAAAACTCTTTCCAGCGGTGCTACTACTCTTGCAAACGGAACTAAGACATTAGCAAACGGTACCTCAACTCTTCTCAGTGGTACCAAGAAACTTGTAAGTAACAACAGCACTCTGAACAATGGTGCGAAACAGCTTGCAGATGGTGCTGCTCAGATCCAGAGTGGTTCCTCTCAGCTGTATGATGGTTCCAAGAAACTTGGAAGTGGTATGAAAGAACTGAAAGATGGTTCCAAGACATTAACCACAAGCCTCAGTGATGGAGCTAAAACAGTTAAAGATAACTCAGCAAGTGATGAAACAATTAAAATGTTCGCAACACCTGTTGTGAGCGATGAAACAAAACTTACCGATGTTCCGAATAACGGACACGCAATGGCACCTTATATGATGTCTGTAGGCCTCTGGGTTGGTGCACTGGCATTCTGCCTGATGTATCCTCTGGCTCAGTATAAAGGCAAACTGAAATCCGGTTTTGCATGGTGGGCAAGCAAAGCTCCGTACTTTATCCGGTAGCAATGCTTCAGGCAATCTGTCTGATCCTTCTGTTACATGCATTTAACGGATTCACCCCTGCTGAGATGGGCAAGACAGTTCTCTTTGCCTGCCTCGCAGCAATGACCTTTACATCTATGATGTACTTCTTCAACATTACACTTGGTAAAGTAGGAAGTTTCCTGATGCTGGTATTCATGGTCGTTCAGCTTGCAGGATCTGCCGGTACTTATCCGGTCGAGATTTCTCCTGCATTTGTTGCAAAGATTCACGCATACCTGCCATTCACTTACACAGTTGATGCATTCCGTGCAACGATCAGTGGTGGCAGAAGCATTACTACTTCTGTAATTGTACTGGCTGTACTGTTTGTGATCTTCACGATCCTGACAATCCTTCAGTTCAATCACATGGCCAAGAGAAAAGAAAAGAAGAAAAAAATCGTTCTCTTCGACTGGCTGGAAGAAAGAGGTCTTGCTTAACTAATATGTAACTGACAGAAGCTCCCCCGAACCTTCTGTTGGATATAAAAAAATAAAACCTGTACGGTGGACTGAAAAACCACTGTACAGGTTTTTTTATTATAGAAAGCCCCGGAACTCCTGATCCATGGAATTCCGGGGCTTTAGTTTTATTTTTTCACTTTTTCCGCCTCAGCCGTTTGGTGTTGCTGTGGCTTCTGTTTTTGATTCACCGTTTATCAGTGTCTCATATGCATTAAACATTTCTTTTACCGTCATTTTGTTTACGAGAAATACTTTGTTTCCAACGACAGCTGCGTAATAGTTTGTGTCATATGTGTAGAAGGTAACGGTTGTCTGGTTCTTATCAGAGTCTGTGAATACAGCAGTCATCTCCGGGTCTGTAGCCGGTGTATAAGCGTCCGTCAGTCTCTTCTGGCCTGCCATATTTATCAGCTTGTTATAGAAAGTGGTAAAGGTTGTACTTTCTATCTCCTTACCATCCAGCTGATAAGTCGTTGTCTCTTTGTCATTGCCGTCATCATCTTTGGATGTTCACGTGAAACATTTACAGTATTTGTTGCGCCGCCGTAAGTAACCTGAAGCTGATCCAGATTTTTTACAGACAGATAATTGACGATCAGTGACCAGAGATCTGATGGTGCTTTGTCAATAACTGCGCTCAGAGTATCCGCGGACATTGTATAAATATGTTTGTTATCCACAGTTACATATCGACTGCCATCACTTGCTTCATCGCCAACGTAGATAACAAGTTGTTTATCTACTGTTGTTGTCTTGGTATCCTCTGAAGAACTGCTGTCATCAGAAGCATCCGTGCTGTCAGAACTATCTGTCGAACTGTTTTCTGCTGAAGCTTTATCATCAGTACTGTCGACACTCTCAGAATCACTCTCAGAGGCTGTAGAATCCTTTTCTGAAGAATCTGTACTGTCTGAGCTGTCATCCTTCACCTCTTCCTGATAATCCACTGTAATCGTCGCATACGGCTTATCAAGGCCATACTGTGAAAGATCCTCTGCATTATAATTTACAAAACTGATCATATGCAAAAATTTCCAAGTCCGGAGGTACATTTCCTGCTGCTGTAGTATCCGCAGTTTCTTTATCACTGCTTCCATCGCTGGAAACATCCCAGGTAGCTCCATCAGAATTTTCTTCCAGAACATAGGAATCTTTATCCTCGCTTACCTGGATTTTCTTTACTGTGGAAGAATCAATTGTCGGGAAATCTTCTCCCTGTGCATAATCGTAAAGAGATTTCATAAACGGAGTGACCGTATCTGCCGCTACTACATACACAGTACTGTCATCATCATCTTTGGAAATGTAATACTGATTCGTGGAAGTATTCTCATCTCCGATATTAAACTTGGTTGTGCCATCACTGGTATCAACGGTCACCGTATTGGACGGGGAATCCAGTCCATATTCGGTAAGATCGTCTACTTTTTTCAGAACCCTGTCAGCTTCCACCTTTTCGATGGCGGAAGCTGCAGAATCCAGAGTTGTCTGATTTACAGGGAAAGCAGTCTCATCTTTTTTCACCCAGGAATCATCTTTTTTCTCAAAGGTAGTTTCCTTCTTGTCTACGATAAATTCCAGAGATTTGATGTCATCCGTTTCACGGAAACACTTCTGTTTTGCTTTCCTCCTCACTGCTGCTCTCTGTCTTTTCCTCTTTGGATACGTAGGTATTCAGTCCCACATACGTACCACCTAGAACTGCCAGAACAACAACAGCTGAAACAAGTTTGGTTGATTTTTTCATTATGCTTTTCTCCTCTTAAGCCAGATTAAAAATCCTGCAACAAGGAACACTCCCGGGATCAGACCAATAGTACAGATCTTCCAGAAGGCCGCATCATAATCCGTTACGGTCAGGCTTGTAGACTCAAGGCTCTTGGATGGGATGGAAACGGAATTGCCGTCATCTGTGCTGGTCATCCAGTTTAAGGACTCCAGAAGAAGTTTTTCATTTCCGCCGGATACCATCTGGTTTACCTGACTCTCCATCAGATTTGCTGTGGAATAGTAAACGATCTGTGTTTCCTTGTCATCATCCAGTTTCTCAGTAATGGCAACACCAAGATCAAACGGGCCGTCTACATCTCCGTCTTCTTTCTCGATATTGCTGCTCTGCATGTTTGTCTTAGAGTAAGCCTGGTCAGAAGTTGTCAGGATACTGTCAATCGTTACGGTATCTCTTACATCATCTGTTTTCTGAATACCCTGTGCATATGGAGCCAGTACATAAGAGCCTGCGGAAGCGGTCTCAGAGCTTGCATCTGTGCTGTTAACAGTCGGTACCAGATAATACGGCATCTGCATTCCATAATGCTGGCTGTCGCCCTCAAATACGATTCCTGCTGCACGCTTTACGCCATAATTTTCAAGGACAGCATCGAAGTTCGGCAGATCATCCTGTGTATAATCAGAGAAGATCATGGCCTTTCCGCCCGCCTCCAGATAATCCAGGATCTCTGTTTTTTCTTCCTCGGAAATATCGCTCGTCGAGATACGATCATCAGGCAGTCAGCATCGTCCGGAACTTTCCTTCTGTGAGAAGGTTCAGATCCTTGATATCAATGTTGGCTTTCTGGATATCCTCTTTAAAGCTGGAATCCAGATCTTTTTCGCCATGTCCGGATAACGTGTACATGATCGGAAGGTTCTCGGATGTCACATATCCGATAGCACTTGTGATCTGTCCCTCACCGTCAAATCCGGTCGTGGTCTGCTTCCAGGTATTGTAGTCTACAGAAGTAGAATACATATCGTTGTAATTGATAACTTTGTTTTCTGTCTCCGCAAACTACGATCAGGCTGTTTGATGCAAGATCATCGCTTGTATATTCAGAAGCAAATTTCGGATTTACAACCGGATCTTTTACTTCAACTTTAATATGTTTGGACTCATCTTTATAGCGTGACAGCAGGTTGGAAATCGTATCATCCTCAGAGCCGCTTGGCGCGATCTGGTAAATGGTCACATCTTTATCCAGTGCTTTCAGCACTTTCTCTGTCTCATCACCGATGGTATAAAGCTTGGATGAACTTACATCCAACTGCGAATATTTAGACGGGATTGCACCTACGATCATATTGATCACAACTACGATCACGATAAAGATCGCTGCCATAGCCATGCTGTAAGTACCATTTTTAATATGCTTTTTACTGATAGTGCCTACCAGTTTTTTTCGGATCTGGTTTATGTTTCTTTTTCCCGGAATCCTGCGCAGTTTCTGTCTCTACTGCCTCGCTTTTATTTTTCTTTGAATTTCTCACTGAATTTCATTTCCATTCACCCCCTAGTTCCAGCGTCTCTTCTGAATGGACTGCATGGTGAGAAACAGACAGATTGCAACGACAGAGATAAAAATATACGATTCCTGTCACGTCAAACACACCGTTTGTAAAGTTCTCATAATGTCCGCTCAGATTAAATACATTCAGTACTTTCTGGATACCACCCTGGAAAATACTTGATTTTACAACGTATACGATCACAAGGGCAACTTCTCCTACAACTCCGATCACTGCAGAGATCAGAACATTTTTGATCATGGTATAAATGATAATTGCGATCGCCACGATCAGAAGTCCGAATGCCACTGCCGTTGACATGGAAGTCTGTGAGAAAAATGAGGAAATTCCATTCATCATATAGAAAGCAAACAGAAATACAAAAGTAAGTACTGCTGCAATTACCTGGCTTTCCGTAAGTGCTGACATAAATACACCAATTGCCAGATTCGCACATCCAAGAAGGAAAAATCCCAGGATTCCTGTATATGCGGAAGCATAGGAAATGGTTCCAAATTTACTCATGATCAGTGGATAAAAGCACATGATCACAACCGGAATGGCAAATACGGCTACCAGTGCAAGGTATTTTCCAAATACGATATCCCACACAGATATCGGCGCTGTCAGAAGCAGCTGATCTGTTTTTTGTTTACGTTCTTCTGCAAGTACACGCATGGAAAGGATCGGCACACCGATCAGGAACACGAAGGTCAGTGCGCTTAATGTAGATTCAAATTTTGAATAACCTGCTGAGAGCTGATATGCGGAAAAATAAATTCCAGTCAGCACCAGGACAAAAAATATGAAGAGATATCCAACCATGGAGGTCAGATAGCTTTTCAGTTCTCTTTTAAAAAATTGCTGTCATGACTGATCCCCCTCTTTTTTATCTGAAGCTTTCTCCGTTTTCTCAGATTTTTCTGTTTCCGAAGATTTATCTTCTACCGGTTTCCACTGTGATCTTTCCTGTTTCCCGGTGGATTTCTTTTTTTCTCCTTCGGTAAGCTCAAGGAATACATCCTCAAGAGAAACTCTCTTAACCTGCATCTCGTAGATCGGGCAGTTTGCTTTTGCCATAGCATAGAAAACTTTTTTCGCGGATATCCACATTTTTCCTGAATGGAAACTTTTTGTTTTCCACAGTTCTTCGTCGCTGTCGTAGGACATTTCCACACCGGTAACGCCTTCGATCGTTTCCAGATCTTTTCGGATGGTATCTTTCTCGCCTTTTACTTTCATAAGGAGACTGTTGGAACCTGCTGCCAGACGTTCCAGATTGTCCGGCGTATCACTGGCTACCAGTTTTCCGTGTGAAATGATCAGAACGTAATCACATACTGCTCTCACCTCGGAAAGGATATGAGAACTTAAGATAACCGTATGTTTCTGTTTCAGGCTTTTGATCAGGTCACGGATCTCGATGATCTGCTTCGGGTCAAGTCCTACTGTAGGCTCATCCAGGATGATCACTTCCGGATATCCAAGGATCGCCTGTGCAAGGCCAACTCTCTGGCGGTAACCTTTGGAAAGGTTTTTGATCAGACGGTCTTTCATGTCTGTGATCTTTACCATATCCATGACTTCTTTTATCTGTTTGTCTTTCTGGTTTCTTGGGATTTTTTTCAGATCAGCCGCAAATTTCATGTACTCAAGAACAGTCATGTCAAAATAGAGTGGCGGCATTTCCGGCAGATAGCCGATACATTTCTTGGCTGCCTCCGGTTCTTCCAGAATGTCATGACCATCGATCATTACTTTTCCCTCTGTGGAAGCAATGTATCCTGTGATCATGTTCATTGTTGTTGATTTTCCTGCACCGTTGGGGCCCAGGAATCCGTAAATTTTCCCCTTTTCGATCTGAAAGGAAAGATGGTCAACGGCTGTATGATCGCCGTATTTTTTGACCAGATTACTTACTTCGATCACTTTACTCTCCTCCTTTTATTCTCCGGGAAATACTTTTTCAATTCTTGATTTCCCATCTTATAAGATGCCAGAGGCAAAAGGTCGTAAAACAGAGGCCCTTTGACTCTGGCGTCTTTTCAATAGAAAATGCCCCTGGATGAAACAGAGAATGGGGGAATCCAGGGGCATCTCTATCATTTTATAGTGTAAAAGTAATTTGTGATAAAAGTAGGATAAATTTGTGATAATTTTGTGAAACAAATCAGCGAAAAATCTCCTGTCACACAAATTCTTCTTTTGTTCGACAGGAGATTACATTTTCTGAGCAGCAAGATTCTGTTATGCCAGTGGTTCTCTGAGCGGCGTTCCTGCTTTTCTCGGGTATTTTCCAGGTGTGTTTTTTACTTTTTCGATGATGACCAGGGAACGGCTGATCTCGGATCCCGGAAGATCGAAGTACTGAATGTCTCGGATCTTTCCACCGAGGATTTTTACTGCTTTTTCCGCCGCTTCGGCTTCTTCCTTTACTGAGCCGGATTTATAGGAGACAAAAAGTCCTCCGACTTTTACGTATGGGAGACAGTATTCGGACAGGGTTGCAAGACCGGATACTGCTCTGGATACACAGAGGTCATATTTTTCTCTGTAGGCTTTGTTTTTTGCATATTCTTCGGCTCTTCCGTGGATGGCTGAGATGTTCTCAAGTCCAAGGAGTGCAAAGGTTTCTTCCAGGAATTTCACTCTTTTGTTCAGGGAATCCAGAAGGCAGGCTTCCAATTCCGGGAAAGCGATCTTCAGGGGAACCCCCGGAAATCCGGCACCGGTTCCGATGTCCATGACCGTTTTTACCTTGCTCATATCTACGGCTTTGACACAGCAAAGGCTGTCCAGGAAATGTTTCACGAGAACCTCATCGAATTCTGTAATTCCGGTAAGGTTCATAACTTTATTTTTTTCTACAAGGAATTCGTAGAACTGGATAAACTGATTTTTCTGCGTGTCATTAAGAGTAATTCCAAGTTCTTCGCAGCCTTTTTCCAGGATTTCTAAATTGTACATGCAGTTTCCTCTCTTATTCTTTGTTTTTTATGTTTTCATTATTCAGAATGTTATCAATGTTTATGTCCGGCTTTGCTTTCCAGGTATACAAGAAGTACAGAGATATCTGCCGGGGATACGCCGGAGATTCGGGATGCCTGGCCGATGGATACCGGTCTGTAAGCCTCCAGTTTCTGACGTGCTTCAATGCGGAGGCTTCCTACATCTTCATAATCAATGTCTTCCGGAATTTTTTCTGCTCCAGTTTTTTGAACTGCTCCACCTGTTTCATCTGGCGGCGGATATAGCATCATATTTGATGTTGATCTCTACCTGCTCACATACATCTTCTGGAAGTTCCGGTCTTTCTTTATCAATCGGTGCAAGCACTTTATAGTTAAGTTCCGGTCTGCGGATCAGCTCTGCAATGGTGGTTCCTGATTTCAGCAATGTACTTCCCTGAGATTCCAGAAGGCTCTGTACTTCTGCAGAACCGCCTACAGTCGTATGTTCTACTCTCTCGATCTCTTCATGGATCATTCGTTCTTTTTCCTGCAGTTTATGGTATGTCTCATCATCGATCAGGCCAACCTCCCAGCCTTTTTTGCGGAGACGGAGGTCTGCATTGTCCTGACGGAGCAGCAGGCGGTATTCGGCGCGGCTTGTCATCATTCGGTACGGCTCATGGTTTTCTTTTGTTACCAGATCATCGATGAGAACGCCGATATATGCCTCGGAGCGATCCAGGATCAGCTGTTCTTTTCCTTTTACTTCCATGGCTGCGTTGATTCCTGCGATCAGACCCTGAGCGGCTGCTTCCTCGTATCCTGAGCTTCCGTTAAACTGTCCGCCGCTGAAAAGGCCCTTGATCTTTTTGAATTCCAGTGTCGGGTAGAGCTGGCGTGGATTGATGCAGTCATACTCAATGGCGTAGGCATTTTTCACGATCTTGGCATGCTCCAGGCCTGGTACGGAATGGTACATTTCGTACTGGACATCTTCCGGAAGGGAGCTGGACATTCCTCCGATGTACATTTCATTTGTGTAAAGGCCTTCTGGCTCAATGAATACCTGATGGCGTTTTTTGTCTGCAAAACGGACGACTTTATCTTCGATGGACGGGCAATAACGCGGACCGGTTCCTTCGATCATTCCGGAATAAAGAGGGGATCTGTCCAGGTTTGCGCGGATGATCTCGTGTGTTTTTTCGTTTGTGTAGGTCAGCCAGCAGGATTTCTGCTCGATCTGTACGGATTCCGGGTCTGTGGAGAAGGAGAACGGTACGACTCTTTTGTCTCCGAACTGCTCTTCCATTTTGGAATAATCGATGGTGTTTCCGGCGATCCTGGCAGGGGTTCCTGTTTTGAAGCGGAACATTTCGATTCCCAGTTTTTCAGAGATCCGTGAGATAGTTGGCTGCCTGAAGGCCGTTTGGTCCTGTGTAGTTGCTGACATCGCCGTAGATGCAGCGGGCCTTGAGGTAGGTTCCTGTACAGAGAACTACGGCTTTTGCGTGGTAGGTGGCTCCTGAAAAGGTTTTTACACCGGTGATGTGGTTATCTTCTACCAGAAGTTCTGTTACTTCGCCCTGGCGGATAGTTAAGTTTTCTGTGTTTTCCAGAGTTTTTCGCATCTCGGTGCTGTAAGCCTGTTTGTCGGCCTGGGCACGGAGAGAATGGACTGCAGGGCCTTTGGACTGGTTGAGCATTTTGGACTGGATGAATGTTTTGTCTATATTTTTGCCCATTTCTCCACCGAGGGCGTCCAGTTCGCGGACGAGATGGCCTTTGGAACTGCCGCCTACGTTGGGGTTGCAGGGCATCAGGGCGATGCTGTCTACGCTGACTGTGAACATGACTGTTTGCAGGCCCAGACGGGCACTTGCTAATGCGGCTTCGCAGCCTGCGTGGCCGGCGCCTACTACTATGATGTCGAAAGACTGTTCCAGATTTTTCATGCTTTTTCTCCTTTATTTCTATTTTTTATCTTTGTTTTTATTGTGTGATGTATGTTTTGCTTTCCTTGGCAGGAGGCATGGGGTTCTTGCTTTGGGAAGATAAGGAAAACCGCAAAGGGGCCGTAAAGCCACGGCCCCTCTGCACACCCCTCGGGGCTTTTTTTTAGAAGCGCTTGGTTGTGGGGATGTGTGACTTTTATCGACTTTTGTCTGTATTCTTCGGTGTTGAATATGGGACGCTGTGCCGATTGTTGCAGTGTAGCTGCAACGAGGCTCTCGACGTGCGGTGCACGTCTGCGGGGGTATACAAAGTTCTGTTTGCCACGTTTCGGCTCAGTGTTGAATTGCCAGTACAGAAGCATACAGGCACAGGTTAGTAACTTTCTGCCTTTCTCAATCGCCGCACTTTGTAAAAAAGGCCAGGGGTGTGCAGAGGGGCGCGGCCTTGTGCCCCTTTGCGGTTTTCTCACATTCCAAT
>ENA-OQAR01000395-OQAR01000395.1-human-gut-metagenome-genome-assembly--contig:-NODE-395-length-13221-cov-1.863449_pt1 | contig 13221 bp, 21 predicted proteins | sample MGYA00242738_ERZ504533 | MGnify/ENA primary metagenome ERZ504533 (study PRJEB26092, sample SAMD00036276) | human gut metagenome | host: Homo sapiens | study: EMG produced TPA metagenomics assembly of... | reverse complement strand
CTTTGCACTTGGACAGACAGATGTCCTGGCAGACACTCTGACTCTGACAGTGGAAAAGAATACTATCGGACAGGGTATGATTCTGGAACCTACACAGGTAGAATTTTCCAAAGGGGAAACCTGTGCAGATGTTTTGCTGCGTGGATTAAGCGAAAATGGGATCACACCCCTTTATGACACAAATTCAAGCTATGGTTTTTATCTCAGGGGAATTGCAAACTGTGACAGTGGCAGCCTGAATACGCCGGAATGTATCAAGAGAGTTCTGGCGGAAACATCTACATGGACAGGAGAGCCCTATAAGCTGACAGGAAATAAATATTCTCCGGATCTGACAGAGTTTTCCTATTGTTCAGCTTCCGGCTGGACTTATACTCTTGATAATGTATTTATGGGTGTAGGCATGGGGGCAAGCCATCCTTCAGACGGAAGTGTACTTCGTGTCATGTTTGCCCTGTGTGGCGGTACGGATATCACCGGCTGTGATCCGTATAACAATAATAAACAGATTTTTGAAGCCGCAGATAAAAGCGAGCTGATCCGTATGATGGGAAAAGCCAATGCGGAGCGTTCCAGATGGTCACAGGCCAGCGGTTTCTCCGGAGCCTATGCTGAGGCAGACAGCGCACTGACTACTCTGGATGCTTCTGCAAACAGGGTTTATGAAGCAACCCAGCTGCTGAAGGCCGTTGAGGCCGGGCTTCCGGCATCACCAAAGCATATTACTTTGAATGCTTCTGAGCTTTCTCTTTCCAAAGGGGACAGCTATACCCTGACTTATACACTCCTTCCTTCTGATTCAGTGGGAACAGTAACCTGGAATTCCTCCAACAGTTCTGTTGCAAGGGTAAATGACGGAGTGGTAACAGCAGCAGGGGAGGGTTCGGCAGTTATCACTGCCAGGGTTTCCGGAAGTGTTTATGCAACCTGTAATATTTCCGTATCTTCCAGACCGGTTGACATTACAGGTATCAGCATTTCCCCGTCAAGCCTGGCGCTTTCAACAAAAAAGTGGTTCCAGAACACTGGATTATACCATTTCTCCAAATGCGCGAAACCTTCTTCCCTGACTGGGCATCTTCAAATACTGCAGTGGCAGCTGTTGACGGAAACGGAAAGGTAACTCCTGTTGGCACAGGCTCAGCAGAGATTACCCTGACTTCTGATAATGGTACCAAGGGTACCTGTCAGGTAACGGTAACTGCCCCTGCGGAGGGGATTACTCTCAGTGATAAGACTCTGACCCTGGCAATTGACAGTGGAGCTCATGCACTGACATGGACCTTCAGCCCTCAGGGAAGTGGTGGAGAGCTGGTATGGACTTCTGACAATGTACATGTTGCAAAGGTGGATCAGAAAGGAGTTGTCACACCGCTTTCTGTAGGTGAGACAGATATCCGCGTAAAAACAGATCAGAATGTAACAGCTGTGTGCCATGTAGTGGTAAAAGGTACTGCAAAGGATCTTTTTGCAGCAGGAATGCCGACTGTGAAAGCATGCAAGGCTTCCGGAAATACAGTAATGATTACCTGGGATAAATATGATGCTGCAGATTCCTATCTGATCCTCAGACGCAGGATGGGAGAGAGCCGGTTTACACAGATTGCGGAGACAAAAGAGCTTACTTACACAGATGCCAGGACAGTAGGGGATACTCTCTATTATTACAGTGTACAGGCTGTTTCAGGCAAATGGGGCAATGCTGTGAGGAGCAGCTACGACAAGAATATCTCAGTAAAAACACAGACAACACGCCGCAGCCGACACCGGGACAGACTGTAAAGCTCAAAACACCTGCTGTAACCGTAACAGCCGGAAAGAAACAGGCAAAGCTGAAATGGAAAAAGATAAGCAATGCCCAGGGCTATGTTGTATATCGTGCAACATCCAAAACGGAAAATATAAAGCAGTCTCAACAATTAAAAAAGGAAGCACAGTTTCTTATACCAATAAGAAGCTTACTTCTAAGAAAACCTATTATTACAAGGTACGTGCCTACCGTGTGGTAAATGGGAAAAAGGTTTACAGTGGTTATTCTAAGGTGAAAGGCGTGAAGATTAAATAACAGTTTGAAAAGGATTATGGAAGGGGCTGTCGGGAAATAGATAGTTCTAAGAGAGGGAGGGTGTGACTCATACCGATTCACACCCTCCCCCAATTTTTTTATCAAAAAGAAAAACATAAGCGTAACGACAACCATCTTTCTCTCCGTTACATGTTATAATTTAACTATGCTAACAACTATAGCAATCCTCTAAAATAATGCATCTTAATCCAGCCCATCAGAGTGTGAAATCCTGCGTCAGATATCTTTGCCGTGCGTCAGCACGCCTGCAGATATCTTCCTTGTCTTTCGCACTCTGCTGAACTGTCTTAAATGCATTATTTACGAAGATTGCTATAGAACGCTTTATTATAATAAATCATATTTCACTATATCAAGCTTAACTGCACCATCAGCAAGGAAAGAAATCCCCTTTGCTTCCTGCTTTGTAAGAATAACCGCAGACATAACCTGCTCGCCGTCATTAATAAATACTTCCACACTAAACTTATCCAAAATCACACGCAGTTTTAGTTCATTGCTGTCACCGTTTACCAGACAACTGCTCTGATGAACCAGCGCCCGTTCGCTTCCTGAGAATTTTCTATCGATTTTTAAAACAGATTCATCCGGACGGAAGCATAATGTAGAATGATATTTCTCATTCTCTGCAAAACAGAGTTCAAATTTTTTTATAAAGATTGTCTTTATCTGCCGGTCGTATCACAAGTTCCAGATCTACCGTTCGTCCTTCAATCTGATCCAGTGTGAGCCTGGTATCTTTTAATCACAACATTTGTTATACTCGACTTTGTTTGCACGCATGGCATTAAGTTCTCTGATCGGAACCTGATACAATCTTCCGTTTTTAACAGACAGTTCTCTTGGAAGACTCATTTGTGCGAACCATCCAGAGTCATTGCATCGATATGCAAGCGTATCCCAGTTCTGCATCCAGGCGATCATAATTCTTCGTCCATCCGGTGCAAGCAGTGTCTGCATTGCGTAATAGTCAATTCCGTAATCAACACCTTGACAAAACTGTTCCTTTAAAGTATGTGTCTCAGGATCCAACTCCCCAATAATACATAACGTTCCATTTCCATTATGAAATTCTAATCCTTCCGGAAGCATATCCTGTGGACTTGTCAGAAGCACATATTTGCCATCCAATTCAAAGAATCCGGGCATTCCCACATTTTTCCATAACGATTTTGATTCTTTGCCAGAATGCTTACAAATTCCCATTCAAAGCCATTTTTACTTCTGTAAAGAAGGATCTGTCCGCTTCCATCAGCCGGACGACTTCCTATAACACAATAAAAGTTTCCATCGTTCCCTTTCCAGATTTTGGGATCACGAAAGTCTACTTTACTAGCCCCCTTTGGAAGATCTTTGGCTGTCAGAACCGGATTCTTATCATACTTTTCATAATCCTTACCATCTCCAACTGCCACTGCCTGTGTCTGAATATCCCTTACAGTTCCGTCTTCCAGTTTCTCCTGATTTACAGAAGTATACATAAGCAACTGTCTGCCATCCTCTAATTCTATGGCACTTCCTGAAAAAACAGCCGAATTTATCATAATCTTCATCCGGTGCCAATGCAGTCGGAACATAGTTCCAATGCAATAAATCCTTACTCACTACATGTCCCCCAGTGCATACTGTCCCAATGTGTGCTATACGGATTATACTGGTAGAACAAATGATACTCTCCTTTATAATAGGAAAATCCATTTGGATCATTCATCCAGCCAACATAAGGAGTTATATGAAAGGCTGGTCTTTCTTCCTCTTTGATCTGCTGTCCCTGTATAAATTCATATTTTCTTGCCTTTTCCAACATTTCGCTCATATAGTTCCTCCTGTCAAATGATATCTTCTCTTATTTTTCACTGCTTAATGAATCCTGATACTGGTCAAAATATTTTTGCTTGATTGAAGGTAATCGGAAAGCCCGTACTTCTCCATTTTTTTCAGATAAGAATCCCATTCTTCATCAATTCCTCCGTTCAGGATCCAATCTGCTTTCTTCTGTTCTGCATATTTCTTAATATCTGTATCATACTGTGACACTTTGTTTGTATCATCAATACTCATAAATACATTAGGATAAACATATTTGCTGTTCATATCCTGTAAATATGTCTCATGCATATTATCCAGACGCCATTTCGCATCTTCCGGCTGTGTTACATATACGTCATAATATTCATTTAATATAGCAAGAGGACCATTTACAGATTGCGCTTCACGTACTTCCACCGGTGACTGATCTCCTAAGTCCATATGCTTTAACATTTTTTTCGCCATCTTTTGTTTACAGACAGCTCAAAAATATTAAAGGAATCCTTCTCTCCATAGGTTCCCCAGTTATTTTGCGGAGACTGAAGGGGTGCATACATCTGATCGATCCATGCGGCAGCAAGTGCCGTGTTACGGCAGCTGGTAGTAAGCACACATCTTCCTCTGTCAAAACCGCTAGTCTCACTGTTGTTCTGTCTGGTGATATTTCTCATTCCATCCGGTCCGGTCAGTGCCGGAAGCATCACATAATCCGTATTGTTGTCTATATTAGCAATATCCCATGTGAAGCAAAGTCCATAACGGTGATTCTTTCCTTTTGCAACATAAGTAGACCATTCCTGTGTAAATGCTTCCGGATCGATCAGATTCTCTGTCACAAGTTTATGCAGCCATTTGATACCTTCTTTGTATCCTTCCTGAACCGTTGTATAAATCACCTTACCTTCATCTGTTACAGCAAAATGATCTCCTGTGTCCCCATAACCATCTCCGAATCCATTTATTAAGATTGAAGGATCCTGATCTCCGTTATTGATAATAAATGACATCGGTATTACATCACCTTCAATGGAAAACTCTTGTTTCAGATCATCTGCATGATCTCGAAATTGAATCAGTACCTGCTCCAGTTCATCTGTTGTTGTTGGAATCTCAAGACCAAGATAATCAAGCCATTTCTTATTAATATAAGGAATATCTCCAATGGCCTGAATTGCTTCTTTTCCGGAACCAAGCTGTTCAATCCACGGAAAAGAGTAAATATGTCCATCCGGTGCTGTACACATGGTTCTGTATTCCGGGTATTTTTCAAACACAGCCTGAAGGTTTGGCATATATTTGTCAATCAGATTTTCCAGCGGAATAATTATTCCCTGCTTTGCATAACGCAACAGATCATAATCACTCATGCCTGCATTAAACAGTCCATCCGGCAGATTTCCAAACTGAGCCAACGCCAGATTCTTTTTATCTGAAAACTGATCTGATACAAAGCAGGTCCAGTCAATATGAACATTTGTCTGTTCTTCCATTCTCTGGAAAATCACTCTTTTATTTGGATCCTGTGTTGAAGTGGCCGGTGCACTGGTAATAAAAGAAAGCTCCTCTGTTTCTTTCAATGGAAACTGTACATCCGATACCGGTGTATCCGGATTAATCTCAGCATCAAGCCTCTGCTGTTTTCCACACCCCATTATACTTACCATCATTGTTAAAGAAAGTCCAAGTGCAAGCAAACTTCTTACTCTGTTTTTCTTCATATCTGTATCATTCCTTTCTTTAGCCTTTTACCGATCCAACCATAATTCCTTTATCAAAATATTTCTGGAAAAATGGATACATCACTAAAAGTGGTAAACTTGATACTACAATTGTTGCATATTTCAACTGTTCTGCTACCTTTGCCATCTCTGCTGTGCTTTGGATATCTGCAATCATTCCCGGCTGTGGAGTATTCTGCACCAGGATTGAACGCAGTACCAGCTGCAGTGGCTGAAGATTTGCATCGTTCAGATAAATCATCGCATCAAAGTAGCTATTCCACATTCCGACAAATGACCACAGTGCCAGTACTGCAATGATCGGTTTACATACCGGCATCATAATTTTGAAAAAATGCTGAATTTCATTAGCACCGTCAATTGCAGATGCTTCTCTTAATTCTGCCGGAATTGACTGATAATAAGTTCTTGCAAGAATCATATTCCAAAACGTTAAATGCTCCCGGAATCAAAACCGCCCATACTGTATTTACCATATGCAGCTGATTGATCAAAATAAAATGTTGGAATCATTCCTCCCCCAAAAAACATTGTGATCAGAAAAATCAGATTAAAAAAAATTTTCTTCCCACAAATTCTTTTTTAGACAGAGGAAAGGCTGCCAGTAATGTTACAAAAACTGAGATCACTGTAAATGCAAATGAATACAGAAAAGAATTCAAAAATCCGCGCCAGATCATCTCATTCTCCAGTACTCTTCTATAAGCATCCAAAGTCCAGTCCTTAATATCAGAGCTCAGTCCCTGATTATTCAAAACAGTAGGATCCATAAAAGATGCAAGCACTACATATATAATTGGAATCGCAATAGAAAGTACAAACAGTCCAAGAATCGTGAATCCAATTCCAAGGATCAGACGATCTGTCCTTGAATATTTTCTCTTCTTTTTCTCCATCTTCTCTTCCTCCTATAATCCCTCTCCATCATTCAGCTTCTTTACAACCCAGTTTACAAAAATCAACAGAATTACATTTACAACTGAATTAAACAGACCTACTGCCGTAGAATAACCATAATCACCGTTCAAAAGACCGATGCGATATACATATGTAGATAAAATTTCTGATGCCGGCAGGTTCATATCTGTCTGCAATGCATATGCCTTCTCAAATCCAATGCTCATAATATTTCCTGCCTGCAGGATAAACTGAATTACAATAATGTTCTTAATCGCCGGAAGCTCCACGTACCAGATCTGCTGCAAAAGGTTTGCACCATCCATAACTGCCGCTTCTTCCAACTCTTTGCTCGCATTAGATAATGCTGCAGTATACATAATAGATGCCCAGCCTGCAGTCTGCCAGATTCCACTTGCTATATAAATAGTACGGAAAGCAGATGGCATTGTCATCCAGTTTGTGCTAATCCCAAGCAGCCTGTTCAAAGGTCCTACCGGTGATAACAGCATACGAACCATACCACAAAGTACTATTACAGATATAAAATTCGGCATATAGATCAGAAGCTGTACTTTTTTTCTTGATCCCCGTTTTTTGAATACGATTCATAAGTAATGCCAGAATAATCGGAACCGGAAATCCCCATAATAATCCATAGATACTCAGCTTTAATGTATTCATCAGATAGTTCATAAAATCCGGTGATGATAAAAAAAACGTCTGAAATATTCAAGTCCAACCCATGGACTTCCAAGTACTCCCTTGATTACATTATAATCTTCAAACGCAATCAAAAGCCCTCCCATCGGAAGATACTTAAAAATGATTGTCAGTAAAAGTCCCGGCATTAAGAAAAAAAGATATAACTGCCAGTTTTTCTTCACATACGTAACCTTATTTCTCCACGTCTGCTTGCTTACGGGCTTTGCTTGGTTCTGCACTGTTTTCATGCACTTTTTCCTCCATTCCTTTCATACATTGTTCATGAAACCGGTTAAGTAACCGGTACTTTATAATCTGATGTTACTACGTCACACACTCTCTGTCAACACTTTTCTTCATTAAAATAACCGGTTACGTAATCGGTTATTTTAATATTGCCTTTTTGTATAATAATTGCTATACTAAAAAAAAATATTTGCATTTTATTTATAAGGAGAATAAGTTTCATGTCAAAAAAAACAGGTGACATTTGCAGATATTGCAGCATATACCCATTTTTCAAAAACTGCAATATCAAGATATTTCAATCATCCTGATTCCCTTACACTTGAAAATCAGGAAAAAAAAAATTTCTCAGGCCCTTGATATCCTTGGCTATAAAAAAAACAAACTTGCAAAAGTCTGGCGAAATGGAAAAAGTGAATTTATCGGAATCATTATTCCGAATCTTTATCTGCATTATTATTCTGAAATGCTGACACAACTGCTGTCCAGCTACAGTGATTATCACTACAAATTTCTCGTCTTTAGCAGTGAACATGGGGCTGAAGAAGAACAGCAATATATTGAAGAGCTCCTATCCTATCAGATTGAAGGTCTCATTGTTTTAAGTCATACGCTGTCATCAAAACAATTATCCTCCTATCAGATTCCCATCGTTGCCATTGAACGTGAAGCGGAATATATCAGCAGTGTTACCACTGACAACTATATGGGTGCGCTTCAGGCTACCACTCTGCTGATCCGTGATAAATGTGATATACTGATCCACATCAATGTCAATGTTGAGAAAACAGTTCCTGCTTACGACCGTATTCGCGCATTTAAGGAAACCTGTGAAGAATATCAGGTTCCTTATGATATTGATCTAAGTGTAAGCGGTAATTCTTATCAGGAAATTTTAAATGAAATAAGACGCATTTTTACAAGAATAGAAGAAGAAATACTACCCAATCAAAAAAAAGGTATTTTCCTTTCCAACGATACTTATGCAAACATGTTTCTTAACCTGATTTTCCAGAAATACCGAGAATTACCCTCTTTCTATGAAATCATAGGATTTGATAATTCTCCCATTGCCAGTGAGGCAATTCTCCCAATCACAAACCGTTGGTCAGCAGATTGATATTATTGCACAAACTGCCATGGAGCTTCTGGTTCAACAGATGAGAACAAACAAAAAACGTTCCCCTAAACCACTGGAAAAGCCTGTCCATAAACAGATTGCTCCAATATTGATTCGCCGTAATACAACCAGTTAAAACTAACCTTTCATTTTCTCCGGAATACAATCTGTCCCAGAAATATTTCTGCCATATCGGATATTGGAATACTTAATTATTTGGGCAAAAAGGGGATGCCGAAAAAGTGGTATTAACCGGCATCCCCTTTATTGATTGTATTATCTTATTTCATATGATCTTTTTCAGTTATTTTGCGAATAACCCGGCATGGATTTCCGGCAGCCAGACTATATGGAGGAATGTCCCTTGTCACAACACTTCCTGCTCCTATTACACATCCCTCTCCTATGGTAACACCACCACAAACAACCACATTGGATGCCAGCCAGCAATTATCTTTTATAGTAATTGAAGGGAAAGCGAAGGAAAGAAACTTTGGGAGACAAACTCCAGGCGATCAGAGATTTATAAAGAAAGCATATCATTTTTTAATATGGCATTTAAAAGATTCTCAATGTCCAGGTCTTTCAGCTCAAAGCGCTTTCCTCGGACAGGCTTTGACACACTCCATGCACAAAAATACATTCTGTTCCGTTTTTCCGTTTTCTGGAGTTATCGATCATATCAACATTCATCGGACAAACTTTTTTTACATTTTCCACATGAAATACACTTCTCTTTGTCACACTTAATTCTGGCTGCCGAGAAATAGCTCATAGGTTTCAGAAAAACTGTGACCGGACAAATATACTTACAAAACGCTCTGTTATCTTTGAATCGGAATGCCAGAATGATCCCCACAATATAATACAGAATATTCCCCACGATAAAAGCTATAAACGTGATTTTTTCCATATTCTCTACGTGATTCAGAAAAAAGTAGCACCACGAAAGAGAACGAAAATGCAAATGTAATATACCGGATGAACCTATCTTTTTTCTTGCAGCCTGAGGCTTTTTATATGGTAAAAAGTCCAACACCATAGCTGTCCAACAGGCATATCCGCACCATCCTCTTCCAAACAAAAAGTGGTCCGAATATTTTTGCAACAGCATAATGGATCGTAGCTGCTTCAAATACTCCGGTAAACAGATAGTACCAAAAACCTTCAATCTGCATGTTTTCCCGGCATATAAGCCCCAGATAAATCAGCATATACAAACCAACCAGAAGTTGAACAATCCTACGTGCATGCTTATAGTTAAAACTGAAAAAGCAAAAGCCCAACAGTAATCGATGTTCCAATATAACTGAAATTTAAAAGATAAAACAGATTATCTTTGGTAAGCCATAGTGTAACAGCCACTATTTCAAATACTATCCACATTCCAAAGGGTGCCAGCCGTTTCCGTCTCATATTCATTTTCTCCAACATTGTGCCCCTAACTTGATATCTACGAATTGCTCCGCTGCAAAGCAGCTCCCACAATTCTCATCATATCTCAATATAAAGTATTTGTCTAATGTTTCTATTAAGTAAATATTTGTCAGACCAATTTTGCCATAAGTACCAGAATATCAGGATTTGCGAAGGCAATTTATAGTAGATTTTGGCATATACATTTCGATTTTTTTTTTGAGTATAATAATTCCGAAAAAGTACTTTGACAGTAAATAAATGCAACATCATTGCACAGGAGGCATGGGATATGATTATTACAATAGCAAGACAGTGCGGAAGCGGCGGACATGAAATAGGAAAAGAACTGGCTTCCAGACTTGGACTGGAACTCTATGACAGAAAGAAGCTGGAAGAAGAGGCCAAAAAACTTGGAAAGCTTGACGAAAACAAAGAATTTTTCCAGGAAAAGGCAGTAAACAGCCTGCTCTACAGCATTGCTGTAAGCTACGGAGAAAGCAATCCGATGGAAAAATCTTTTGAACTTATACGTGAACTTACGCAGCAAAAATCTGCCGTAATCATCGGACGCTGTTCAGGAGCGATTTATGCAAATGATCCTGAGGCAACTACTGTTTTTCTTCACGCAGATAAAAGACTGCCGTATCAAACGTGTAAATGGAACGGAACGGTATTAATGAGAAAAAAGCTGCAAAGCTGATAAAGGAAGTGGATGAGAAAAGAGCATCTTTCCACAAATTCTGCACAGGCAAAGAATGGGAAGACGCCAGCCAGTATCAGCTGTCTATTGATACAGGCAAACTTGATATTTCCGATGCAGCAGACATGATCATAAATTATATCAATGCTAAAAATATCGGACAAAAGCACCTGTAATTTCCAAATAACACTGTAAAAATCAGGCACAAAATTTTCCGAAATATAACTTGTGCCTGATTTGCATTTTCTTTTAATATTTACTGTTTGACTGATCGGATTCATCCATCGGATATCTCTGTAAATTCGCAGATAGACTTCTCAAATATGCCATACAACGCATCAATGTTCCAGGATATATTCCATCTGCCTTTCTTTTGTTTTCATACCCATTTTTTCATAGAACTTTTTCGGCTGAAGTATTTCCTGCCCATACGTTCAGTGTCACTTCATAACAGCCCATTCGCTTTGCTTCATTTTTTTACATATTCAAACAAGCTCTCGCCGATATGCTGTCCTCGTGCGTGCTGATCAACACATAGATCATCTATAAAAAAGAGACTTAAAACGGTACCATAATTAGTTGAAAAAGGCTGTTCCTGTAATTGGCAAAATGCATATCCTACACAAACATCTTCCTCGTTCACTGCTACATATATGGGTTTTTCTTCTTTTCCTAATAGCTCTGTCAATTGGCTTACAGTATATTTTGTGGTACCGGGAATAAAAATATCAGGTCTTATATCTGCATGGATCTGCAATACCTGTCCCAACAGTTCAATTATTCTTAGAATGTCTTTTTCTTCTGCTTTTCTAATAGTCATTTTTGTCCTCCAAGTAACAAATTATTCCACATGTCGATTTCTTTAAAGATATCTTCCCAGCATATTTTTCACACACTTTTCTACCATATCCATACTTTCTATACATACCTCTTTTTTCATTCCTGCCGCAATTCCCACAGTCAGGAGTTCTTTTCTGCCTGGATTACGTCCATTTCCGTCAACTGTTGTAGTATGCTCTCCATAGTATGTGTTACTGTAAGTAAGATCATATGCCGGACTCAGGCTCCATCTGTCTTTTTCATCATCATATAAATAGGTGAAATTCTTTGAATGATCATCTCTGTTATGTGCAAAAACATTAAAAACACATCCTGCGAAACATCTCTCTCATATCTTTCTCATTATCTCTGGTTAATATTTTTGTTAGTTTCATCAGACTGTGATAATCCAGGCTTGGCTGCTCAAAATTCAACTCCAGCAACGCAGCAGCTGTCAGCATATGAATTCTCTTTGTTCCATTTTTATCTGATATCCTGTCAAACCGCTTAATCCCAAAATACCCCTCACAGTTCTCAGATGGAAACAGTCTGGTTTCACTCATTATAATACCACATTTTTTTTGCGCAGCATGAATAATCATATTCCATCTTCCCTGCATTTTCTCCATCCACATGTGCAGGAAATTTAATAATCCATTCCTCTCCATTCACTGTAGTCATAATTTTTGGGCTGGCTCCACCACTTGTACCACCGAGACGATATAATTCATCCAATCTATCGGAGTATTCCGTATTTAGTATTTTCCGGCACGCTCCGCAAGTTCATCCAGATCCACATCTCCATATTGTTCATCTATTTTTTTTCTCCGGATAATAGGTAAGTGCTCCCATACCTGACTTTCCAACAATTGCCAGCCGATCCAGCACCGTTAATTTGTCTGGATTCTGCTTATGTGCACGTAGCAGACGATCCAACAACAATCTCCCCCCAATTATCCGGCAAACTATCTGCAAATACTCCAAATAATCCGTCAAAATAATCTTTTGTCGGTACAAAAACCTGCTTTTTAAGTGGAAGTGAAAACGGACTGATCGGAAAACCATTTTCAATCCATTCTTCACTATATTGAAACGCAGCTTTATGGTCAGCTGTCATAGCCAGTGTTCCTACAAGTTTTTCATCATAAAATACCTGTAATGCATTACCTTCCCTCATTTATGACCTCCTGAATATCTTTATATGGAACATGCGTAAAAATATTTCTAAGCTCATCTGCAATATCCAAAGCCATGGCAATCTTTGTCAGTGATATCAATGATATCTGTCCGGTAGTTTCGAATCTCTTTAATTGAACCATAGCTTACTCCGCTCATGGAAGATAATTTTTTCCTGAGAAATAGAGCGTCGTTTTTTTCTGATATTACGCACCCTTTGTGCAAGCTTCTGATCCAGTTCCTCTGCTGTTTCCCATACAAACTGCTCCATTTCCCTCCTTGCTTTTTATTATTTTATGGATATTATTTTATCCAATATTTCGCCATTTCATTAAAATCAGATAATATTTTATCCAGTATTATTCTATCATTTACTCTTTCATAAATCAAGCCTTTACCTATTCTTTATATATTATTGAAAATTTGTTGTTACTGTTCACACGCCACTGTCCCGCGAGGTGTTTTGGCATGAATATGCCAAAATCCCGAGACATACAAGCCAAAA
>ENA-OQAR01000394-OQAR01000394.1-human-gut-metagenome-genome-assembly--contig:-NODE-394-length-13224-cov-3.628770_pt1 | contig 13224 bp, 15 predicted proteins | sample MGYA00242738_ERZ504533 | MGnify/ENA primary metagenome ERZ504533 (study PRJEB26092, sample SAMD00036276) | human gut metagenome | host: Homo sapiens | study: EMG produced TPA metagenomics assembly of... | reverse complement strand
ATGCACTTAGCAGATTTGCAGGCCTTAGAGTTCCTGCTCCCGAAACTGAACCCCAAAAGAGAATCCTGCTTACGCGTCCCTTAATGAAAAATCCAATAAAAATTCAAATAAAACCGAAAAAACCTCTTGACAACCCAAATCTCATATGCTATCTTATACCAGAACGCTGCCGAAGACAGTAGGTGCCGCAAGGCATAAGTTGTAAAACGCCTACCGAGGACTAAGTATTCTTTATATTTTTATGTAAGATTACGCAAGCCCTACTGCCAGACAGTAAGGCTTTTTTATTTACTCATTTGCAGCGGTATACAAAATCTATAAGGAGGTGTACCATTTCATGGCAAAAGTAGAACTTAAACAACCAATCGTAGACGAAATTATCAACAACGTGAAAGATGCAGAATCTGTAGTACTTGTTAACTACAGCGGTCTTACAGTTGAACAGGATACTGCTTTACGTAAGGAATTAAGAGAAGCTGGTGTTGTATACAAAGTATACAAAAACACAATGATGCATCGTGCATTCGAAGGTACTCAGTGCGAAGAACTTATCCAGCACTTACATGGAACAAACGCTATAGCAATCTCTGCTACAGACGCAACTGCTCCTGCAAGAATCCTTGATAAATTCGCAAAGAAAGTACCGGCTTTAGAATTAGTTGCAGGTATCGTTGAAGGAAACTACAACGATCAGGCAGGTATTCAGGCACTGGCTGGAATCCCGTCCAGAGAAGAACTTCTCGGCAAACTGCTTGGAAGCATCCAGTCTCCGATTACAAACTTCGCTCGTGTGCTTAATCAGATCGCTGAGAAAAACGGCTCTGAAGCAGCAGCTGAATAATTTTTGATGCCAGAGGCATAAAACGAATCTAGTAACTATTCGAAAATCACCATCCACGAGGATGCTGAAGAGTTACCGAATTAAATAATATTATATGGAGGGAATTTTAAAAATGGCAAAATTAACAACAGAAGAATTTTATTGCAGCAATCAAAGAATTATCTGTATTAGAATTAAAACGACTTAGTAAAAGCTTGTGAAGAAGAGTTTGGTGTATCCGCAGCAGCAGGTGTTGTAGTAGCAGCAGCTGGAGCAGCAGAAGCAGCAGAAAGAAAAAAGATGAGTTCGATGTAGAACTTGCAGAAGTTGGACCAAACAAAGTTAAAGTTATCAAAGTTGTTCGTGAAGTAACTGGCTTAGGTCTTAAAGAAGCTAAAGAAATGGTTGACGGAGCTCCTAAGGTTGTTAAAGAAGGCGCATCCAAAGCAGAAGCTGAAGAAATTAAAACAAAACTTGAAGCTGAAGGCGCTAAGGTTAACCTTAAATAATTATCTTCCTATTATATATAGAAGATTTGCAAGCAGGAATGCCACTGGTATTCCTGCTTTTTTTACAGAGCCGGAGGATTACAGACTATGATGAAAAAGAAAAACGGCAGTCATATTTGGTATCATCATTGCAGCCCAGCTTTGCCTGACTCCATATGCAGGTGTAAAAGTACAGGCGGCTGAACTGGAAGAAGGACAGATGTTTGAAGATTCATCAGAAGATTCAGAGACTTTTTGGAGATGTGTCAATACCGGATACGCAGTCGGCAGAGAAAACTGAAGAGAATGAATTTGGGGATGACGACGGTTTCAGTGATGGAGACGTTGAAACTTTTTTCAGCGGAGGATGCGGATCAGTCCTGCGAAAATATGCAGGAACTTGTGCTGAATGTGCAGGATGGAGAGGATATTACTGTAAAGTTAAATACACTGCTGGCACAGGCCAGGGACAAGGCAACGGATGAAAAGCAGTGCAAAGTTATCGTGCCGCCCGGAAATTATACACTTACGGGAACTTTGCATATGTACAGCAATATCTATCTATATGCAGAGGGTGCCACGATAACAAAGACTTCACCGCGAAAAGAAATCCTGCTCCGTCTTGGCGACACACAGAAATCTGCAGGCGGATACGAGGGATACCGTAAATATAAACTATCATGGCGGAACCTGGGATTCAAACTATGAATGTGTGGAAGACAAGGGGGGACCTGGAGGGTTTGTAGGTTTAGGATCGGTCATGCTACGAATGTTACAGTGAAGAATGTTACATTTCTCAATAACCTTAAATCGCATTTTTTTGGAACTTGCAGGAGTGAAGAATGCGGAAATTACAGGATGTACGTTCAGGGGCTACTGGAAAGAGTTTACAGGCGGCGGACAGGAATGTATCCAGCTGGATGCCTGTATGCCGAGAATTTTCCCAGGATATCTTCCATATGACGGAAGTGTCTGTGAGAACATTGTGATAAAGGATAATACCTTTGAAGATGTATTTGCCGGCATTGGAAGCCACAGCATGATGTTTGATAAACCGTATAAAAATATCACGATCAGTAACAACCGGTTTAATAATCTGAAAAAGAGAGCGATATGGTGCCTGAATTATCAGGATACGGTTGTGACGGGAAATACCATGACAAATGTGGGCGGTGGTGTTTATGTGCGTTCTGTTTATACCAGAAATGCACATACTGTCAGCGGTCAGGAAGTATCTCCGGAGGGAAATCAGTATGCAGAGAACATTCTGATCGCTGATAATCAGATTACAGTCCTGGAGCCAACTGTAATAGATGGCAAACAGTGGAATGGATATGGAATCTGGATCACAGGCGAGGTATCTCTGGGCTCTGCAGGAGAAACTATTCCTTCTGAAGATGATGATCCTGAGAATACAGCGAATCCGATGACCAATGGAATTCCAGCGGGAAGATATATTATTCGCGGAGTTACGGCCAGAAATAATACGATCAGCGGAAATTGCGATGGAATTAAATTTTCTCTTGCAGAAGACTGTTCGTGCAGAGGGAACACAGTCAGACTTTCTGATAGTCATACCTACAACAATATGGGGATCAGTGTTGCCAAGGGAAGCAATATCAGAGTTTCTTATAACAATCTTTCCGGCGGAAACGGATATGGGATTTATGCGGCCGGAACAGAGGCTTCACAGAAAATCTGCAGGATTTACGGAAATACAGTCTCCGGATTTATGAAAGATGGGATTCTGGCTTCAGGGCTTGCTGCAGGAAGCCGTATTGAACACAACAGAGTCAGTACCAGCGCGGGAAATGGCATACTTGTAAAATGTATTGATAAGAGTGTGGTTGATGGCAATTACAGTTTCAAAAATAAGGCAAGAGGAATTCTTCTGCAGAGATGTGAGTCGGCAATGGTAGCGGATAATTTTGCTTCTGAAAATGCGATCAATGGAATTGAACTCAATATAAGAAGCAACCATTCTTCTATACAGGGGAATGTCTGTGGTTCCAATAAGAAATCAGGTCTGCGCATTGCCGGATCAAAGGGGATTTCGGCAGACGGAAATTCCTTCCGCAGCAACAGAGGATATGCGGCAGAATTTATCAGTTCCCATATCAGCAGCTATAAAGGCAATCGTTTTGAAAAAAAATGGATATTCAAATCGTATCCATGTAAGAAATAGTAAAATCCCGAAGAAATAGCGACTGCTGTAATTATTTGAAAAAATTAAAAAAATATCAAAAAAAGTGATTGACAGGCGCAACTTGCTGTGCTATACCTGACTTTCGGAGTTGAAGTATAAAACATGGTGCTAAGCCAAGGATTAAAACCTGTGGCTTAGCATTTTTTTGATGTCTCCTTCGTTCAAAAAATACGATGTCAGTGGTAAGCTGCACAGCTCTGACAATTCCCTGATAAATGATGTACCATGCGATAGATTTATATATTTTCTGTCTGATATTTTGGCAACTCTGAAGTCACGTACGAATTCAAACAGCTCTTCGGAACTATAACCATTTTTTTTTAATATCTTGAACTGCAGTAATCTTGTCAGTAATACGGCCAGATAGCAGATTTAAAAAAATGTCCAACAATGGTATCCTGTTTTTGCAAGTATACCGGTCTGGCATCCAGCTGTGACTTCATGATCCGGAAGGATTCTTCTATTCTCCAGAGATTGTGGTATGCATTGTAGACATCCTTATCTTTCATGGAAATCTCGGAAGTGACCAGCATGTTGTATCCGGCAAGCTCCAGGGATTTTTGAATGAGTTCTCATTCATGGTGACTTTTACTTTACCATCTGTGTCGTTGCCCTTTTTATCTGCAGCAGTAAAAATGACATATTTTGCAGAATCACCATACTCGGATTTTTTAGCCTCGAAGCTTTCAGAAGCCTTGCTTTTTCAACTTCTTTATTAATTTCGTAGATCTGTTTTTTGGCAAGTTTTGGATTGAAAGTAACAATCCTTTTTTTCTGTGATCCGGAACTTTTTTAAAGAGCCTGTTTCAGACTCGGTAAATTTATATTCAAATTCATCTACACATTCCTTAATGCGATACAAAGTCTCCCCGGCAGCATTTTTTACATCCCTGTAATTATTAGGGAGCAGTACCCAGGTCTTTTCCGTTTCCGGAAGCATCTTTACGGACTTAGAGAAAATATATCCATCCCCATTTTTGAGCGCATGGAAGATATTTTCAGCACAATTCAACCCTTTGTCGGCGATCTGTATGGTTCTGCCGGACACAGAGTTTCTCTTTTTCAAATCATCAATGATATTTCTGATCACCGGCTTTTCACTCTGATTGCCCGGAAACAGCTTCATGCCGATGGGAATCTGATTTGCATCAAGCAGGAGTCCCAGACCAACAATCGGTTCTTTTCTGTTTTCCTTGGAAGGTCCTTTTTTCCGGAAATCATCTTCCCTGTCGATCTCAAAGTAAAAGTTAGTGCAGTCAAAGTAAGTATGAGAGGTATCAAACTGATACATCTGTTGGATCTGATGATTGTAGATTTCAATGATCTTTTCGTATTCGCAACCGATATACTCCAGCCCGTCATAGAGCTGGTTTAAAGAAAAATCGTAGGATTCAAAAAGCTTTGGAATCACTTCGTCATAAGTCTTTGATTTTGAACATGGCTGGACAAGCCTTGCGTAAACAAGGGCAGAGATCATGCCAAAAACATTAAAGCGGAAGTCAGTAGCGGTCTGCATGAGATCAATATACTTTTTGACAGAAAGCTTGTCGTTAATGTTTTTCATCGGGAAATAGCCAATGAGTTTTTCCGGCGAATCATCTGAAATCTGCTTCGCTTTTTTTTGCGGCTTTTGCAGCATTTGCTTCCTGGTTCAGTCTGATAACTTCTTCTTTGTAGAAGGAGATAGGATCGTCAATGCCCTTTGCCTGAAGCTCATGAACATAACCAATAGGTTTATAAGCCTTGTGGGCAGTATGCCTGCGTTCAGGATCGTAAAAGCTTGAATAAATCTGAAGATAAGTACCTTTTTTGTTGTTAGTTTTTTTAAGAAAATATGCCATAAAAGTCACCCTCTTATAGTATAGCACCATAGCACCATAAAAGCAAGTATAAAAAAGAAGATTTGTCAAGTTTTTAAAACAAAGAAAAAAGCCAGCAAATATGCTGACTTTGAGGATAAAATATATTTCATTAACTCTCAAAAAAATAAAGTGCTAAATCCTAAAGACGGGCACTATAAAAATCATAAAATTTGACAAAAAAATAAGCCGTAAATGGCTTAAATAAAGGATTTGTAATAAACACTAAAAAAAGAAGTGTAAAACTCCCGACAAAAAAAGAAAAAAGTACTTGCAAAATTTGTGCTACATGTATATAATAAGACTTATAAAATCATATAATGATATATAATCAATTATCATTTTTAAGGAGGAATTATGAGAGACTTACATGCATCACAGATTAAGGTCGCAGTTGAGGCAGTGAAAGCCAGAAAGGAGGTCAATGAGGTTTATTTCGTCGCTTGTGGCGGATCCCAGGCAGTGCTTATGGCTGGACAGTATATGTTCGATAAGGAGAGTTCGATCCCTTCCCACGTATACACCGCGAACGAGTTCGTATATGATACGCCGAAGCGTCTCAATGAGAACTCCGTCGTGATTTCCTGCTCACATTCCGGAAACACACCGGAGACCGTAGAGGCAACGAAGCTTGCACGTTCCAAGGGCGCCCTTACGATCTGCTTATCCAACCTCGAGGGTTCTCCACTCTGGGAGGCAGCAGAGTATCCTGTTCACTATGACTGGGGTAAGGAAGTAAGCGATTCTGATAAGAATAAGGGTATCCTTTACGGCTTACTTTTCAGCCTTCTTTCCGTACTCGCTCCAGATGCGAAGTGGGATGTATGCCTGAAGGAGCTCGAGAAGCTGACCGATCTTTCTGCACAGGCGAAGGCACAGTACGATGCACAGGCGAAGGCATGGGCGAAGCGCAACAAGCGTGAGAAGACCATCTACACCATCGGCAGCGGCATCAACTATGGTGAGGTTTACTCCACCGCGATGTGCTGGTTCATGGAGATGCAGTGGATCAACTCCGGATGCATCCACTCCGGTGAGTACTTCCATGGCCCGTTCGAGGTAACCGATTATGATGTTCCATTCATGCTTGTAAAGTCCATCGGTCACACCAGACACCTCGATGAGCGTGTAGAGAACTTCGCAAAGAAGTTTACAGAGGATCTGCTCGTACTCGATCAGAAGGATCTCGATCTTTCTACGGTAGCTGATGAGGCGAAGCCATATGTTGCAGCCATCCTTACCGGCGTGGTGATCCGTCACTTCGTAGAGGCGATCGCCTTCGAGCGTGGTCACTCACTCGATGTTCGTCGTTATATGTGGCAGATGCAGTACTAAGATACAGTACGAAGAGGAAAATATATGTCGCTTAAACTGGTTATTTTTGATGTAGATGGACTGCTGCTCGATACAGAGAGGGTATGGCAGGATGTATGGTATGATACGGCAAGAGACTTCGGGATCGACGACTGGAAGAGAGAGGACTTTCTGAATGTGGTTGGTCGCAGTGGACAGCCGGTGTATGATTACATGGAAGAGTTGTTCCGTGGACGCTGCTCCACAGAGGAATTCATGAAAGTCGCCCGTCAGCATGGAGTAGAGCGTCTGGAGCGTGAGCTCACCGCAAAACCGGGTGCCGTGGAACTCCTGAACTGCATCAAAAAGGCCGGACTTCCGTGTGCGGTAGCGACCGCCACCAGTCGATCACTGACGGAGGAGCGCCTGACTCGCTTACAGCTCATACAGTACTTTGACTATATCTGCTGTGGTGATGAGGTCGTCGAGCGGAAGCCTTCGCCGGAAGCGTACCTGAAGGTGCTTGCGAAGATGAATACAGCACCGGAGGATGCACTGGTTTTCGAAGACTCGAAGGTGGGCGTCCAGGCAGCCTGGAATGCCAGGATCCCGGTCATCATGGTGCCGGATCTGATGCCGCCGACGGAAGTCCAGAAGCGACAGGCCATAAAGATTATCGCCTCTTTATCAGAGGCTGTTCCAATCATAGAAGAATTAAGTAAGGATGGTACGAAACATGAAAGATGCATTTGATGTGCTGATGATTACACATGCAGGATTGTGCAAGGGATATGCAGATGTATTGAAGCTGATCCTGGATATCGACGAGGATGATTTCGGGACGCTGTCGTTCGAAAACGGAGAGTCACTGGATGACTTTTCAGAAGCAATCCGTGCGACGATCGAGGAGAGATATAAGGATCGGAATCTGGTCGTCCTTCTGGACCTTCCGGGAGGATCGCCGGCGAATACCGCCTTACCATTCATGAGCTCGTCGAGAAAACTGATCGCGGGTGTAAATCTCCCGCTGGTACTGGAAATCATGGCAATGAAGAAGAGCGGTACGACATGGGAGGAGCTGGACCTCGATGATACCTGTAAGAGTGCAGCCCAGAGCATCGTACTGTACAACAACTTTTTAAATGGAGGAAATGTATGATTAAGTTAGTTCGTGTAGATCATCGTCTTTTACATGGTCAGGTGATTTTTTCCTGGACCAAGCAGGTAGGCACCAACTATATCATCGTCGCCGATGATAAGGTTCCGAATGATCCGATCAGCATGATGGCGCTCAGCATCGCGAAGCCGGTGGACTGTGAGCTTAGTATCATTCCGTTTTCACAGCTTCGGAAGCTGGTGGATGAGAATGCCAGCAAGAATATCATGATCATCGTAAAGGGACCGGCAGAAGCACTTCAGCTTGCGAAGGAGCTTCCAGAGGTGACCGAAATCAATTATGGCGGTGTGGCGAAGAAGGCCGGTTCGAAGGAGTACGGTAAGGCCGTGTACTTAAATGAAGCAGAGCTGAAGGCCACCCAGGAACTGATTTCGATGGGAAAGAAGATCTATATTCAGATGGTGCCATCCTCCCCGATCGAGCATGCATCATTTGAGAATTAAAAAAGGAGATGTCGTATGCTAATTAAAGCGATCTTACTCGGTTTAGTTGGTATCGTCGGTGTCATCGACTCCAGATTGATCGGACGTCAGAACATCGGCAGACCACTGATCCTGAGTACACTGGCAGGCCTCGTATTAGGCGATGTCAGACAGGGTGTAATTTTAGGTGCATCCCTGGAACTTATTTCCATGGGATTTGTAGCGATCGGAGCAGCCGGACCACCAAACATGCAGTTCGGAAGTATCATCGCCACTGCGTTTGCGATTCTTTCCGGTGCCTCCACGGAAGCGGCACTGACCATCGCCGTTCCGGTCGCCGTCATTGGCGAGTTCCTGAGTGTCATCATGCGTATGGTGATCGCGCAGTTCTCTCATGTAGCGGATAAGGCCATCGAGAACGGACAGTTCAAGAAGGCGATTCATATCCACCTCTGGTGGTCCTTCGGCTTCAACGCGCTGGTTTACTTCATCCCGATCTTCCTGACCGTTTACTTCGGTACGGATCTAGTTACGAACCTGGTAGCTGCGATTCCGCAGGCCATCACGAACGGCCTCACAGTCGCTGGTAACCTCTTATCGGCCCTCGGATTTGCGATGCTGCTGAGTTCAATGCTGTCGAAGAAGATGTTCCCGTACTTCCTTCTCGGCTTCCTGATCGTCGCATATTCCGGTCTCAGCCTGATCGGTGTGACCATGTTCGCCGCGATCCTGGCATTCATCCTGGATAAGGTTCTGTATGGAAAGGGGGCAAATGCATAATGGAAAATCAGAAAGCATTAAAGAAGGTAAGCGATAAAGACTTACGTAAGGTCTTCCTGCATTCCCTCGCGATTATGTGCTCATGGAACTATGAGCGTCAGATGCACATGGGCTTCATGTATGGCATGGCACCGGTGCTTGACAAGCTGTATGCAGATGATGAGGAGAGAAAAAAGGAAGCGTATCAGCGGCATATGGAGTTCTTTAACTGCACACCGCAGCTGACACCGTTTATCATGGGCCTCGCCGCTTCCATGGAGGAGCAGAACGCAAATTCAGAAGAGGGTGAGTTCCAGACCGAGTCGATCTCCATGATCAAGACCAGTCTGATGGGGCCGTTCGCCGGCATCGGTGACAGCTTCTTCCAGGGAACCATCCGAATCATCACCTTCGGTATCGGCCTTTCGTTCGCACAGCAGGGCAGCATCCTGGGACCGATTCTCGCAGTACTGCTGTTCGCGATTCCGTCATTGCTGTTTGCCTACAATGCAACCTTCTTCGGCTACAGGTCAGGTAATAAATACCTCGCGAAGCTGTACCAGGAAGGACTTATGGATCGCGTAATGCACTTCGCATCCATCGTCGGTCTCGCCGTCGTCGGCGGTATGGTAGCCAGCATGGTGTCCATCACCACGCCGCTTACCTTCTCCACCGGTGGTACGAATCTGGTCATCCAGGATATGCTGATCCATCATCCCGAAGATGCTTCCGTTCGTATTTACGCTGGGCATCTACAATCTCGTTCAGAAGAAGGTCAATACCAACGTCCTGCTGATCGGCATCGTCCTCTTCGGCATGGTCATGGGTGCACTGGGCATTCTCTAAACAGAGCGATACACTTCTTTAAAATACCACAGGGCACTGTGGCATACCCCTGAAAAATATCCAGACTTCCTGCATGCATAGTGAATTCGAGATCCGGAAAGCACTATACCGTGCTGGAAGTCTTGTTTATAATGAGAACTTATTTACATGATGACTTAGATGACATGGTGACGTATGCAGGAATCCCGCTTATTTGCAGAGGGGACTTACGTATGAGCTCACGCAGTGAAAAGAAAGGATAGATAAAGATGAAAGAATTTACATATGTGATCAAGGAAGAACTCGGACTGCATGCGAGACCAGCCGGACTGCTGGTGAAGGAAGCGAAGAAGTTCCAGAGCGCTACGACGCTCGCGGCGAAGGGAAAGACCGCAGCTGCCGGCAAGCTGATCGCCATCATGAGCATGGGCGTCAAGCAGGGCGATGAGGTGACCGTGCAGGTCGAGGGTCCGGATGAGGATGCTGCGTTCGAGGCACTCGAGAAGTTCTTCCAGGAAAATCTGTAATTCATCGATCGATATAGAATCTGAGGGGACAGGAAATGGAAAAATACATCGGAAAGTCCGTTTATAAGGGAACGGCGATCGGTCCGATCAATGTTCTGAAGAAGAGTGATGGCATCGTAAAGCGTCAGCATGTCGAGGATGTAGCGGCAGAGCTCCAGCGTCTCGAGGATGCGAAGAAACAGGCGCAGGCCCAGCTCGGCGCGCTTTATGAGAAGGCGCTTCAGGAGGTTGGCGAGGTGAACGCGCAGATCTTCGAGGTGCATCAGATGATGCTCGAGGATGAGGACTACCAGGATGCGATCCACTCGATGATCGAGACGGAGGAGCTCAATGCTGAGTACGCGGTGGCGGTCACCGGAGATAACTTCGCCGAGATCTTCGCGAATATGGATGATGAGTACATGCAGGCACGTTCCGCGGATGTGAAGGATATCTCGAATCGTCTGATCCGGAATCTGAGTGGTGAGGAGGAGCTCGACTGGGCGCATATGGAACCGTCCATCATCGTGGCGGATGACCTGACACCGAGTGAAACGGTGCAGATGGATAAGCGTAAGATCCTTGCGTTCGTCACCGTCCATGGCTCGACGAACTCCCATACCGCGATCCTCGCGCGTATGATGAACATCCCGGCGCTGATCGGTGTGCCGGTGGAGCTCGACAGTCTCCATTCCGGTACGATGGGCATCGTCGATGGCAAGGATGCCGTGTTCTGCGTGGATCCGGATGAGGCAACCATCGCTGCTGCACACGAGATGCAGGCGAGGGCGGCAGAGCAGAAGCGGCTGCTTGCAAACTACAAGGGACGTCCTTCGGTGACGAAGAGTGGCCGGAAGGTAAACGTATATGCAAACATCGGCAGTGTTTCAGATGTCGCATATGTACAGGAAAATGACGCGGAGGGCATCGGCCTGTTCCGCAGTGAGTTCCTGTATCTCGGAAAGACCGCGCTGCCGGATGAGACTGAGCAGTTTAACACGTACCGTCAGGTGCTACAGACGATGGGCGGAAAGAAGGTGATCATCCGAACGCTCGACATCGGTGCGGATAAGAACGTCGATTACCTCGGACTCGGAAAGGAAGATAACCCGGCGATGGGGTATCGCGCGATCCGTATCTGTCTGAAACAGCCGGATGTGTTTAAGACACATCTCCGCGCACTGCTTCGTGCGGCGAAGTACGGAAACCTCGCCATCATGTATCCGATGATCATCTCCGTAGATGAGGTGCTTCGGATCCGTGAGATCGTCGCAGAGGTGGCGGCAGAACTCAAGCGGGAGCAAATCCCGTATGCGATTCCGGAGCAGGGCATCATGATCGAGACGCCGGCAGCAGTGATGATCTGTGAGGAGCTGGCAGAGCTCGTCGATTTCTTCAGCATCGGCACCAACGACCTCACGCAGTATACACTTGCGATCGATCGCCAGAATGAGAAGCTGGATGAGTTCTATAATCCACATCATGAGGCGGTTCTTCGGATGATTCAGATGACCATCGATGGCGCGCATAAGGCGGGCAAGTGGGCCGGCATCTGCGGTGAGCTCGGTGCTGACACGACCCTGACGGAGCGTTTCGTCGAGATGGGCATCGATGAGCTGAGTGTCGCACCATCTATGGTGCTCAGCGTGCGCAGTAAGATTTGTGAGATGGCGTAACGCCGTTCATAGCACGAAAAACAGAAGATAAATAAACGATAAATAAACGAAGCGAAGGGGCAACCACACGAGATGTGTCGGTGCCCCTTCTGAACTTTATGGAGATAAATCTGTGATTGTGTTTGTGCTGGTTCTGGCTGAAGCGTCCTTCTGTTGTGGATCGAAGCTCAGTTCGACTTGATCTTCTCGTCCATGACCGTGGAGTCGTTTGTGGAAACGACATAGGTGACGCGATCACAGCGGACCGTCGTCAGCGAGTAGTGGATCGGCTTACCATCCTGATCATAGCTGATTTTATGAATCGAAAACAGCGGGTCGCCGACGTTGCACTTCAGAGTATCTGCGCTGTGGCTCTGCGCAGCCTTTCCGTCGATTTCGAGGACGGAATGATTCGGCCGGATATGATAGCACTCATCCATCACCTGGTAGAACGAGCGATCTTTCGAAAGTGTCGTGATGAAGTCCGGGAAGCGGGCATCCTCGATGTAGATCTTATCGATCGCGATCGGTTCGTTATCCTGCCAGACCAGACGCTCGATGTAGACGACCTTCGTCCCCATCGGAATCATCAGCTTCTCTGCGATATCCTCATCCGCGTTCAGGAACGATGCCTGGATGATATCGTGTCTGGACGCGTGTCCAAGGCTCGACAGACTTTCCTTGAAGCCGCTGGTCTTATTCAGATACAGCTTGTCCTTCTTGAAATTGATGAAGGTGCCCTTTCCCTGGACCTTATTGACATATCCCTCATCGGATAAATTCTGTATCGCCTTTCGAATCGTGATTTTACTCACATTATACTGGTCACTTAGCTCGTTCTCCGTCGGAAGCTTATCTCCCGGCATGTACTGCTTCGACAGGATACGGTTTTTTAATATCTGCCTTCACCTGCAGATACAGCGGCTTGCTGCTATCCATGATCATCATTGTTTCCATCTCCCCCTTCGCATCAGCATGATATAATTAAATGCCATATCATCATATTGTACCAAGTCGCTAGCGCGACGGCCAGCCCCAGATACAATTTTGTTGTTAGTTTTTTTAAGAAAATATGCCATAAAAGTCACCCTCTTATAGTATAGCACCATAGCACCATAAATGCTAAAGTAATAAAAAAAGAAAATTTGTCAAGTTTTTTAAAAACAAAAGAAAAAAAGCCAGCAAAATATGCTGACTTGAGGATAAAAATATAT
>ENA-OQAR01000393-OQAR01000393.1-human-gut-metagenome-genome-assembly--contig:-NODE-393-length-13236-cov-2.186437_pt1 | contig 13236 bp, 22 predicted proteins | sample MGYA00242738_ERZ504533 | MGnify/ENA primary metagenome ERZ504533 (study PRJEB26092, sample SAMD00036276) | human gut metagenome | host: Homo sapiens | study: EMG produced TPA metagenomics assembly of... | reverse complement strand
TGTCCATCTAAAAAAATCTGCAATTTTTATCTTGCTCGTTCTCCAACGGTACCGGAATTTTTATAGTTAAACAATTCTTCAATTCCTAGGGTCCATCTATTCTCAAAAGAAACACCTTTCCCATGTGCAAACATTGCCATTGACCAGTACTGTTGTTTTAAAGTAATAATCATAGAATCTTGAACTATAGCCAACTTTTTGCACGAAGATTGATATAAGCTGGACTAATAAACTCCTTCAACCATTGAAATACTACAATTAGCACCACTGTATAAATCCATTGGATTCAATAACAAATCCCCAAACTCTACAAGATTATAATTGTAATAGCTTTCTGCTATTTGTCCTTCATTTTTTGATAAATCACGTACTTTTACTCCTGCCCTTGCAAGAGATAAAACAACAGGATTTTCTTGATGTGCTTCTGCTTTTTTCGAACAAATGCATTTTTTACACGTTGCACATTCCAATTTTTCGGTATCTCCCCAATCCATTCAACCCCAGAATCTTTCATCTCTCTACTCATATCATTCACCCCCAAACAAAGTATCCAAACTGCTCTGAATTTCCAGTTCCAGTTCATGCAGACGCACTGCGATTTCTTCCACTGGTTCTGGTGCCTGATATTCATAGAAATATCTTGTCATTGGAATCTCATATCCTTTTTTTGTCTTCTTCTCATCAATCCATGCTTCCGGTGCGTATGGTAATACTTCTCTCTTAAAATACTCCTTGATATCTTCTGTCAGTGGCACATTTTCTGTATCACGCAGAGATATATCTGCCACAGGCTTGCCTTTCTTTATTACAATTTCTCCATTTTCATCTCTATGGGGTTGTTCTACGACAATCTTCTGGTATCCAAATTCCTCTGTATCGAATATTTTGCTCTGGCAATAAATACCTTCCTTATCTCCATATACAGCATCATTTTCAAATGCACCATATGCCTTTACAATCAAATCACGACACTGATCCGTAATATCATTCTTTTGTTCCAATACTTTTTCTTCTTGCTTCATAACAATGTGATGCATCTATCAACTGCACTTTTCCAGTTCTATGCAACGGTTTATCCTTGGAACAAATCCAGATATAGGTACTGATGCCTGTATTCATAAACATATCGGTTCCTAATTGCACGATTGCATCCAGCCAGTCATTTTCAAGAATATATCTTCTGATTTCTGACGGTCCGCTTCCCGCATCTCCGGAAAACAGTGGTGAACCGTTCTGAATAATTGCCATTTTCCCATTTGGTGCAAGCTTTGAAAGACCATTTAATACAAACAACTGCTGACCATCTGATATTTTCGGAAGTCCCGGTGCAAATCTTCCCAGATCACCTTTCTTTGCTTCTGCTTCCACTGCTGCCTTTTCTCTTTTCCAGTCGATTCCAAAAGGCGGATTGGAAATGATATACTGGAACTGATAGCCACTAAACTGATCTTCTGACAAAGTATCACCGAACCTCATATTATTCGGATCACCACCCCGAATCATCATATCTGCTTTTGCAATCGCAAAAGTGGACGGATTGAACTCCTGACCAAAACAGGTAACGCCAATCTCTGTATTTAATTCCTGAATTCTTTCTTCCATACAGCTAAGCATCTGAGAGGTTCCCATTGCCATATCATACACAGTTACATTTCCCGCCTTACTCAGATCCGCATCGGATAAAAGCAAGTCTGTCATCAAATAAATGATATCTCTACTGGTAAAATGTGCTCCTGCTTCTTCACCGAAAGACTCTGAAAATCGCTTTACCAGATCCTCAAAAATATAACCACAATCTACAGCACTGATTTTATCGGTCCCAGGTAACCTTTCTGGGAATTGAATTCTTTGATAACCAGATATAATGTATTGCTTTCTACCATTCTGCGGATAATGTTGTCAAAATCAAACTTCGATAACACATCCTGGACATTTGCAGAAAATCCATTTAAATAATCTCTAAAATTTGCTTCGATATTTTCCGGATCAGCAAGCAATGAATCAAATGTATATTTGCTGATATTATAAAACTGATACTGAGAGGCTGTTGTCAAAATCCATCAATAACTGCAAATTTCTTTACTTCCTCATACTTTTCAAGTACTGCTTTATGCGTCGACAATAGGCAGTCATGAAATCTTTTTACTACTGTCATTGGTAAGATTATCAAACCATATTCATGCGGTTTGAATGGTCCTCTAAGCATATCTGCTACATTCCAGATCATCGTCGCTTTTTCTGCTATATTGGTTCCAACTACATCAAATTTATTATTCTCGTTCATTTATTTTTCCTCCGTTATAAATATGTTCCAGTTCTTCTGTTGCCTTTTCCAGTTTGTATTTTTAATTCTTTTAATCTCACTTAGCTTCGCATAATATTGATCTGCAATTTTTTTCTGACTTTCTAAATCCGGCAACGGAATTATCACCTTTTTTAATCCTTCCACCGGTAGATTTAACAAGGTAGCACCTACTGCGACTCTGGATAAAGCCGCCTTCCCATTTTCGCTTTCCAGATACGCTTTTAAGAAATAAGGATTTATCTTATCTTCATCCAGTTCAATAACATAGAGATTTCCATTTGCCAAAATCTTATTGCCTTCTTGTACAGACGCAATCGCCATTTTCACCGGCGATGCATTTTTGGAAATTACCAGACTTCCATTTTTTATACAATATTTTTTCATATTTAGAGTCTATTCCCTTTAAATATGGAAGTTCGTCACTAATGATTCCATCCTGTAAATTTGCCAACATCAAGTACTGCATGTTCGTCGGTTTATCTGATACAATTTCATCTAAAACAGATGCTTTAATTTGTGCTCCTCTTGTTATATTCTTTATTACAGTTTCAAAAAGCACACCATTTTTTACAACTGTTTCTTGTTGAAGATATCTTGAAGGATTAAGAACATATTCATTTTCCGCCACCTCTTCAATAGAAACCAGTCTTGAATTTTTGTCATCGGTATTCAACAATTTCAACAATCTCAGAAATATTTTCATCACTAAGAATGTTCTGTCTCCGTCCGACCGATACCATTTCTGTTGCATCTATCATTCTTATATTTTTATTATTTCTGCTTAGCACCAGTAATGAACATGCAATTCCTGTATTTAAATATAAATTTTGCGGAAGAGCAATCACTGCTTCCACAAATCCTTGTTTTATAAATTTTTCACGAATGATTGTATTATTTCCACCATTCCAAGTAACTCCATTACTTACCGAAATAACAGCCTTACCATTTTATTAAGGTGATTCATGACATTTATAATAAATATCCAGTCTCCTGCTGCCACCTTCTGTACTTCTGGTATCTCATCATATATTGCTTGTAATGCTTCGTTACTTCCAATGCTGTCTTTTGCTTTTATTCCCCATGATAATCACAGAATATTTTATCAAACATCAAATTATCCTTTATATTTAAAACTGATTTTTGCTCAATTTTTACCCGATCAGATATCAATTCTGTACGGATTGCTGACACTTCTTTTACATCTCGCACAATCTCTGTACCATAAAATTGTGATTCTGGACTCTTTTCTATGGCACTCACAAGAAACGAACCAATTCCGCTGCAAAAATCTGCCACCTTATCATTTGAAATCTGAAGAATCTCATTTGCCAGCTTTATGACACTCTGCGGTGTTTCACATTCTCCCATGAAACGATTTCCCTGTAATTGCCACCATAAAACAGTCGCTAAAAGTGCAGCTTCTGAATATTCTTCTGAAATTTCTATTGCAACATTCCATAAATTTCCAATATTTTCTTTTATGAAACTGACTCTTTCTGGTGAAAAAGTCAGCTCCACATATTCTTTTAACTGGTTTATATCTGTTATCTTATTTTTTAAGGATACATAGGCCACATATGCTAAACAAAACCCACCGTACATAGAAGCATTTCCAAATTCTCTTATCCTGTTTGAAATATTCCAGCTAATCTCTTCAACTTTTTGAGATTTCTTTTGCTTTTAGCTCTTTTAACCGAAGTCTTCAATACCACTTCCTCCTTTGGTTATTCACAATCAATTTCCATATTTTTACTATAGCACCCACATTATTGATTGTCAATAATCAAATTTGGTTTTTGATAACCATTGTTGATTTTTAATATATTTCATTAGCTCTACGATAATAAATCCTTATTTCTATGACAGCGATATTTATTATTCCAAATAATACCACAAGATTTATTGGCATACATCTTCTCAACACATCGCTTGATACAATAATCATCTCTAAACTGACCACCATAAACCGTATGGAATATTTATCCCACACTCTTCGATACTGTTCTATTTTCTTCAGAACAAACATTTCACCGGCAATTACTGCTCCGACAATGATAATAATTGCCATAAACTCGCAAACACCACGACCATTCTGTTGAAAAAATATTCCTTCTCACCCCAAATATTTAATTCTGATGGACGAATTACCCATTCTACATACCTACACCAAACTCTTACCGGAACTTTTATACAAGCAATTAAATCATTCTGAACTACTGTGCTTTTTATCATCTCAATACTAAAAAATAATATATGCCATCTGCCAGAAACTTGTTTTTTCTTTCATTTCTTGTTTCAGACTTTTTTATTTTCTGATCCGCCTTTTCTTTCATCGTTTCTGCATTCTCTTGTAATTTGTTATATTGACATTGTATTGTCCTTACCTTCTTTTCAGCTTCTTCCTGTTTCTGCTGTGCCTGTTCCACCGCTTCCACAGATGATTGGTTCACTTGTATCTGTAATTTAGAGTTCCGGTCCCGAACGTCTTTTTATTTCTTCTTCGAGCCGCTCTTGCTCGCTCCTGCTCATCAATCCGTTTCTGTTCCTCAAGTCGTCGTTGCTCTGCTGAAGCGATTGATTCAGCTTCTGCGTTTCGGACAGTTCGGTTGTCAAACGCTGAATTTCTACGGTTGATTTCCGAACTTCTTCTCGCAATCTCTGCCTGTCGGATAAGATCGTCTGTTTCTCTTCTTCCAGTGTCTGTATCTGCTTTTTCTGTGTTCGCATGAACTCTTTCGCTTTCTCGAAACTCTGTACGAGAATATCCCTCTCCGCTTTGAGCTTGATTGGTGATTCCTCTGGTGTCTGCAATGGCTGCGTCAAGCTCTCTGTAATAGTTTCTGAGTTCTTCGTCTGATCTGCTGTCTCTGTCGGCTGCAACTTTGGATTTTTCCCTATTTCCATTAAATTCATTCTCTAACCCCTCCTTGCTGATGTCCAGATGAAAGGTTTTTGACAGATTGCTGTCACGCACTTTCTTTCCATCCTGATTCTGAAATGTGATGTGTTTCCGCTTTTCTGTCCAGTTCACACTCCATCCAAACTGTTTCATTTTTTCTATAAACTTTTCTTTGCGATACATTTCCAGTGCCTTAATACCGCCATTGCACAGTCCGCTACAAAACTGTCCTTTACCTGTTGACGGAACAGGTTATATTTATCTTTACTCCATGCAATAACTTCCCCTTTTCAATCTGGCTTCCATCAAAGTGCTTTCCTTTCTCGACAACTGTTAGTCCACGTTCTCGGCACATCTGATTGGTAAGCTGTTTCATACGTTCCAGATCCTTTTTGGTGTTATGCAGTTTTCTTCCATCTTCATAACTCACTGAATTAGTAACCAGATGGCAGTGGATATGATCTTTATCCTTATGCACAGCCATTAAGGTCTGGAATCCACTGAACCAATTTTCTGCAAACTCTTTTCCAAATTCTAATGCCTGCTCCGGAGTAATCTGCTCGTCCTTATGCCAGGAAATAATGTTGTGAGCGTACATTCTCCCAGAATCTTTATCCCACATCTTCTTTTCTTCTAAAAAGGTTCTATACACCAGATCATAGTTGATCTCATCATGGCAGTACGGACCTGTTACATAAGTAAGCAGTTCACTTGTCTTGTCCTGTCGCAAAACATATTCGATACAATTTCTCATTGCTCCATGTGTATTTGTCCGCTTATTAATCGTCTTATTAATAGCCATATCTTTTCACTCTCCTTCCTGTATTTGAGAATATTTTTTGTTGAGATAATACAGAATATCTTCCCTTGGCATAAAACCATCCGTATTCATTTTTCTTGCAATCTGATTCAAATTCGTAGCTGCACCACGAAGCTGACTAAGTATCTCTGAAAGAATCTGATTCAGCGTTTTTCAGTTCTTCCACTTCCTCTGCAGAAGCAATTTTTTAAACCTGCTATTGCATGAATTACAACCGCCTGCTGAGTCTGTCCAGACTCCTTTACTTTATTTTGGAGCAGATCATACTCTGCTTTGTTCATTCGTATCGTTACTGTATAATTTCGTTTTCGCATAAAATCTTTTGTCTCCTTTCTCACTCTATCTTTTTTATAAAACAGCCATAACCTTTCTGGTTGGTAGATTAGCAGGGGATATATAAGGGAGTGCAACGCTCCCTTATACAGGTGCAGGACGGCGTCTAGTCAATCAGTAAGTGTTCCGTAGGAATGTCCGGTGGACATTTCGCAGGATTACTTACGCCATTGACGTGCCAGGGTTCCAAGGGGCAGAGCCTCTGCAAGTTTAGGAACAGCCCAAAGGCTGGCTCCGGTGCATAGTGGCTTGCCACTTTGCGAAACTTGCCTGTCATCTCCCCACCACTGAACCGACACCCACCAAGCCATATTTTCCACCCTACGTTATCAGATCAAAATGGAGATGACGGTGGTTTTGTGGTGCAGGGACAGACTGTGGAAGAAAGAGAAAAGCTCCCATTTCGATAGATTTTCTCTTTCTGAAACAGGCTGTTCATGCATCACTCCGATGCAAAGAATCGGACAATCATGTGCCGTATCCGGCACTCTATTCTTTTCTTCGCCTTGCTTGTTCAATCCACCCATCTACCAACGCTTTTCTGTTATATTATCCTATTATTTCTGTCTTTCTTTTTCTGGATCTCTTCCCATTTCTGCTAAAAGACATAAAAATAGCAGTCATAAACATTTCTCCAATTCATAATGTCTGAAATGCCACCACTGCCATTGTCTTTTTCTGCTATTCTGTTTCCGTAAAACTTTCCTTACTGTCAGTCTGTTTTCCTGTTACTGCTATTTCATAACCATCTAAAAACTGTCTGCAAAATCCAGTGCTGCATCCATATCAGCTTCTTTCTCCCAGTCCAGATTATCTTCTGCGATCTCTCCATCCGTTTTCTCCATTGTTAGTGTTCTGGCCGACAGATTAATTTCTCCTACCGATTCTTTTACAAACGGTACAAGCATTTCAATCAGGTTCTTCGCCATAGCCATCGGAACGGATTCTTTTACTCCATCCCGGATAGCTGTTTCCACCCTTTCCAGAAAAGCATCTTCCTTTTCTCTGGTTTCCAGATACGGATCTGCTTCATTCCGGTATTCTCTGGAAAAATAATCGTTTAAAGCAACTACAACTGCTCTGGTGTACGATTTATATTTTTCCCTGTCCATCGTCTGCAAATATTCCCATGCCTGCCTGTCCTGTTCATCACAAAGATTCAAACGGATATTTGTGTTGATGATTTTCCGTTCTTTTCTCATACAAGCATCCCTCCGTTTCTCTGGATTTTCCTTACGGTCATTGCTTCATAGCCTTTCGCTGTGGCACAGATGTCCCGTACAATTGTCACCCGGCTCTTGTCACATTCTCCAAAATTCTGGATCATACAACCGCCACCGCCGACCACATACAGACGCATCAGTTCTGGATTATATTCCCGTTCTCTCAGCTTATGAAAGATTTCTTTCGTATAATCTCCGGCAGCTTTACGAATGACTGTCAGATATTTCTCACCAATATCTGCTGTCCCGGTACGGATCACCTGCTCAATCACCAGATCGTCCACCACGGTTCCCAGTTCTTTCAACAAGGATTCCCTTACAGCAAGCACACACTGATGCGTTCCATATTTCTCTGTAAAGCATTTCTTCTCTAATGGACGGGAATTATTAATATACATGATATTCATAGTTCCATTTCCAATATCCACAAGCATGTTGATTCCTTTGAAATCCTGTAAGCGGTAAAAGGCTGCTGCAAACCCCTGTGGGTAAATATCAGCTCCTGCAAACTCTACATGGTAGTCTTTGTTACGGAATGCAAAATCCACACTTTCATTCTGGAGAAGATATTTCTGAAAGTCTTCTTTCTGTGTAGCTACCCAGGTAAGGGGAAGTCCGGCTGCGATATGTACCGTTGCCCGGTTCATTCCTTTCCCATCAAGTTCTCTTGCGATAGCCGCCAGTGTCAGCACATAATAGTCCTCGTCCTGCGTTTTCTCTGCACAGAACTCTTTGTGTTCCTCTCCAATCTGGTAATACATACCATTGTAAACAAGAAGATTATTCTGGAAGATTGGCTCCTTGTCATATCTGGCTACACCGGATGGAAAGCATCTGGTGGCAGTTTTCATGTTTCCATACCCATGATCAATCCCGATCACCATAACTGTTTCATTATTGTTGTTTTCATCATTCGCATAATCATACCTCACACTTTCTTAATTTTTATTTTTACTTTATTCCAATTCGGGAAAAACCTATATTTCGTTGATACATGAAAAAGGGCAGTCAGTGTAAAAAAAGCAAAATATTATGTACTCTGGCAGCTATTCTTTGTTATTTCTCCTGCTCCGGTAACATTTCTTTTTGCTTATTTTGCCCTAAATGCCCTTAATTCCCTGATTCATATTTAATTGTAACTGTTTATAATCTATATCTGTTTCTTCAAAAGGTATTCTTTCTTCTGGATCTACAGGACAAAAATCTTCTTCCTTAACTGCAATATCCTGATAATAAAACTCACCATTGTACTGCTTCAGAAGGAAACCTTTATCTGTCATATTCCTGAAAAAGTTGGATTTACCATGCCCCTGTCGGCCATTCTCTTTGCAGTATTCCTCATACATATGGAACACTTCACTTCGTTTCAGACGTTTTTCCTTTAGCACGCACCAATGACTCATCAATAAAAAGCACAGATACTATCTGACGTCCGTTGCACTTCTCTTACACATTCTTTGCTGTGTTCGCTCTCCGTGAACTTTCCCTGTTCGTACAGATTTTTCAATGCAATCATCGCCATATGAATTGCATAATCGGATTCTGCCTGTACCTTTTCCTTTAAGTGCAGATCTTTTTCACCACTTTTTACTACCCGGTTCATATCGAGAATCAGTAGTCTACGGTAAAAAGCATCTGACTTGTCCTCAAGATTTTGCGGCATTTCATTGGTAGAAAAAAGTAGCTTTGCATAAGAGTGAAAATGAATTGCATCCTGTCCTTTTTTCTCATAAATCAGTGTGTCCTCACCGACTGCTTTCTTTTAATACATCTGTGTTCTCCATTGCTTTGCAGGGAATATCCGCACAGGCATTTAACAGCTTTCCATACATTCCAGTCGCATAGAATCGTTTATTTAAATCCTGTAAAGAAATGCTGGACATATTGTTGATTCCAACTACATGCTGAATCAGCGATACTGCCACAGACTTTCCGGTTCCACCATTTCCTTTCAGTGTAAGGAATTTCTGAAACTGCGTATCCTGTGTCATGCAGTATCCAAAATACTCCCAGAACGTCTGCTGTTCTTCTATATTTGGAAGAGAGGATGCAAGATATTTTTTGATATTTTCGCCACCCTGCATCACCTGCTCTCTGTCTTCCGGATAATAGGGAAATGGTATCTGATTGATTGTCAGATAATCCGGATTGTGTTCCAGCATTTCACCCGTAATCGGATCATAATATCCATTTTTAAAATTAATCCACCGCACAGGCTGCTTATTTAGTTCATATGCCTCCCGGTGAACTTTCGGCTGTGTAATCAGCAGATTATAAATTCTTTTAATTACGCCACTCTGTATCTGATCTCGATAGATCAGCTTCTGTATACGGTATTTCATTCTCACCCCATTATGCTCTTCCCAATAGGCACCATGTTCATAATAATAAGGTGTGATTCCTACCACAAAAAAACTGAACATTCTCCACCAGATAATCTACAATCTCCATATCCCGGACGCCTTTCACATTCCCTTTTGCATCAAATAAATGAAAACGGCTCAGTTCCGGTTGTTCTTTCGGTTCTCGTTCAAACCGAAGAATATACTGTTCCAGTAGTTTCTCAACTTCTTTCTGATTATCCAATTTGCCAAGATACTCTTTCTCTTTGAACAACTGCCAGCCTGCTTTTCCATCAAGACCAGCGTCTTTGAAAAATGTCTGTAACTTATCATTCATCCACTTCACCGTACAGGCAGCCACATAATGATAGGCACTCTGACAGCTTCCAGTAAACTGAATAGACCTCATTTCCTCTATAAAGGAATCTACACTGAAATAATATCCGTCATCTTCCTGAACCAAACAAAGTGCCTGATAACCTGACATCACAATATTCAGTGCGATATCCTGATTGTCCACCAGAAAGATATAGGTCTGTGCTGTCCCTTCTGGATTGGTTTCCATATAATGCTTCAAAAACTTCTTGTTCAAACTTATCACTTCCTTTCAGGCAAAGAAAAAGACGCAAGCCACATTTCTATGACTCACGCCTTTCTCTGCACTTATTTACTTTACTGTGAACTCTGCAAAAAAGTTCCGATTTACAGTTGCAATTCGCTACGCACTGCGTATCCTTTTAGAACTTGCATTTAAACATAAATCAATTCCTTGAGAATAATCTCTTCTGCAATCGCTTTGTGTTGATTAGCAGCTCTTACCCAGCAATCTGATCTTTCTCTTTATCCGGCAATGGTTCTTTTTCTTCTAACTGTTTCAGTATTACCTCTTCCCGTTCTCTGGCTGCCTTGTCCACTTCCAGAAGATGCTCTCCAATGGTATCCTGTAAAAGCATCACCTGATAGGTTGAATTTCGATAGTTTTTCAGATAATCTCTGCGAAGAAAACCATACTTGCCAAGTTGCTCCATCTGCTCACCGGATTTATAGGTGAGATTCGGGATCAGATATCCATTTACATTTGTATACGTTAATTCCATTTTATTAGCATTCTCCATTTCTCATCATTTTTTGACCACAAATTTACGACATTTACGACAAATCTGACACTGCTTTACAATACCAGACAAAATGACTAATGCCCCGGAAAGCCTGTAAAACAGGCACTTCTAGGATACACAAGACAGGACAAAAAATCGACTTCCATTATCAAGAGGTGAGTGCTAATTTTTTTGTGAAAAATTTGTGATATTAAATAAAAATCAACTCCACCCTCTATCTTTCATCCCCAACGTTTGTCCAATTTCTATTCCATTACAGTGTTTTTATGATACGCTTGTTTTTATGCAACATATTACTATTATGTATTTATCAGGGAGGGTTTTACTATGCAGATTAAATTACAATCTGACAATTATCATGTACTTTTAAACACACTTGGTGCCGAATTAAATTCCTTTTCCAATCCATCCGGGAATGAATACGTATGGAATTCTGATCCCGCTTACTGGCTTCGATCTTCTCCGCTTCTTTTTCCGACTGTGGGAAATGTCCGCAACGGAGAAACTGTTATCAAGGATCATATATACCAGATGCCCAAACATGGTTTTTGTAAAGAATCTGAATTTGAAGTAACAGAACAGACTGAAAATTCCGTCACTTTTTTACTTAAAGCAAATGAAGAAACATTAAAACATTATCCTTATGATTTTGAGCTTTACCTGTCATATCATCTGAATGGCAGTACTCTGTCTATGGACTATAGAGTAATAAACAAAGATTCCGACATTATGTATTATCATATTGGTGCACATCCCGGTTTCATGTGTCCGGTCAATAATGGAGAAAATATTGAAAATTGTATTTTAAGATTTGAAAAAGAAGAGAATTTTATTTCTTATGAATATGATATAAAGAATCTGGAATTTAATTTTAATCACAAAGTATCCCAGAAAGCAGAAGGCAACACACTTCCTCTCACAATTTCCATGTTTGATCAGGATGCTGTTTTCTTTGAACACACGAATTCACACTATGTTTCTTTCGTAAATGCAATTACAGGAAAAGGTGTTTCCGTATATTATCCTGATTTTGAATCCCTTGCAATTTGGACACCGGCCGGAGGAAAGGCTCCGTTTCTCTGTCTGGAGCCCTGGAACGGTTCCGGCATTTTTCACCAGGATGATGATATTTTTGCACATAAACATGGGATCCTCTCGCTGGAATCCGGAAAAGAAAAAGCATATCATCTTGAGATTTCTCTGATAGAATAATCTTTTATTTTTCAGTTTTCAGATTCCACATGACCTGTATTGCACCATCCATCACATGGAATTTCTTAAAATAGGCTTCCTCCTTTGGGATCCACATATTCTGAAATTGTTTTGCCTTTTCCGGGCCATTGCGCTTTTTTTATATTTTCCATCTGATCTTTGGGAGAAATATTTAAAAATACACGAAGTTGATAAGGGTTCTTAAAGTATGGATGCATACTGTAGGAACCCTCTATAATATTGAGTTTTTTTATAAGGAACAGGATATCCCTCCAGCAGATTCCATTTCCGGCAGCTGAACGCTGATAAAAAAAAAACTGTCTGCTTCTGAAAGATCGGTCTTAATACCGTCTCCTCAAACCGCTCATAATCCACATTTCCTCCTGTTTCTTTCAGACGCTGCGGCGTACGCTGTTCCATGCGCAGAAAAAAAGTCATCCATTCTGAACAGATTACAGTCGAATACCTGCTCCAGATATTCTCCCAATGTAGTTTTCCCACTTCCACACCTGCCATCAATTGCAACGATCAGAGGCTCATCCAATCCTTCCTTCTCTTTCTGCAATTGTCTGATTGCCTGAACTACCGGTTCAAATCTTTCTTTGCAGCGTGCCTTTAATTCCATTCTACTGTTCCTTCCATATTATATAAACGTTCTACCAGGGCCGGGATCAGAACAAGCTGGATCAGAATTCCCGGCAATGCATTTATAAATCCTCCCATCAGAAACAGTTCCCAGGTAAAGATTCCTCCTGTAAATGCATATACTGCTGCTGAAACCAGTCCCCATACGATCCGTCCACACAGCATTGCTGCTATGAGTGAAATATACAGGGATTTTATATCTTTTTTCATTTTTTCTGATAAAATTCCTGCCACCAGCCCATAAGTGGCAAGTTCAAACGCCATACAGAAGGCATTCGGAAAAAATTGCCGGCATTCCGAACAACACTCCTCTTAAAAGAGGTGTAATAATCCCAATAA
>ENA-OQAR01000392-OQAR01000392.1-human-gut-metagenome-genome-assembly--contig:-NODE-392-length-13237-cov-2.131198_pt1 | contig 13237 bp, 13 predicted proteins | sample MGYA00242738_ERZ504533 | MGnify/ENA primary metagenome ERZ504533 (study PRJEB26092, sample SAMD00036276) | human gut metagenome | host: Homo sapiens | study: EMG produced TPA metagenomics assembly of... | reverse complement strand
AGTAGGAGTAACATTCATATAATATAGAATGGATATCTCTGTCCAGCATTTACTGTTGCAGTAATGTTGGTTTGGTCTACAACTTTAACAGTAGCAGGGAAGTAGCGTCTTAACCAAGGTATATTTGGTGCGGGTAATTCCTTATTGGATGTATGTTTATAACCAGTAGCTTGACACATCGCATACACAGGTAGCAGTGATATTATCAACTTAAACTCAAATGTACATAAGTGTTTATGCTGTTTAAAAGTTATTATCAGTTTTTCAAGCAGAAGGGAATTTTTGTCCAGCCAAGTCTCCTTCTGTTTCCTCATATAAACTATCACTATTAAAGTAAGTAGTTAAATCAGATTGAGTCACTTGAATAATTGGCTTCATACTTATAGGAGTTCCGTCTTGTGAGAAATTCTCTTTAAGAGGCCAAACTAACGCTATATGTATGTTTATGTCCTCCAAGGACAAGTCTTATATTGTTTTCTTGACAGAATTTACTAAACCAGTATTTGTCAGAATTAGGTACATTATAATTTAAATGGCTGCCACTTCTCTCTACTTTGTTATTTTCAGTGTCATTCCAATAGAATTGTTGGATAACATTTTGAGTAATAATAGTAAAGGGCATTTCATGACAGTAAGCGATGTTCCAAGCAGCAGAAGCATTAGCATCAATATCTTTTTGACACCATTGTTTTATATATGGATAAGTTATCTTTCCAGTGCTTAATCCATAAATATTAGTTTCTGTCATGTCAGTAATTTCAGAGTTTACACACATGAAATGTACGTTACCATAATTAAATGAGTAAAGAGAATCAATGAATACCTCTTTATTTTCAATAGTAAATATAGGAGGATTAGTTTCATTCATCTCAAATGTGTAGAAGAACGACATATTAGAGGGATTAATTTTAGAACTGTCTCCACCATTTCCTAATACGTACATATTAGCTGGACATAAGTCATTATTTCCAACTGTTACCATTTCTTCAACTCCCCATAGAGATTTACGAGCATTGTAATAATCAATCCATTCATTGATTCTATTTCCATTCTGCGTCATATCGCCAGTATTAATAGTGAACTGCGCTTCTGGAACATGATTTTTTATATACTCTGCTGATATTCTCCAAACATTATATTCATCCCAGTTAAAACCTTGTTGGTCACTTACTTGAACAAATGTAAAATCTCTTTTTATATCATCAGTACCTCTTACTGTAAATGTTAAAGAATCACTAGCAAATTCACTTGGATTGCCATCTGCATCAGCTCTACCTACTCTGTATTCATAAGTACCTACTCCTAAGTTTTTAAGAATTACTTTATGAGTAGTAAACGGAGTTCCATCGGTAGCTTCCATTCTAATACGATTGTAATATTTCCTAACGCCCGTTCATTTTTGAATGATTCCACTTTAGTCCAAGAGCCTTCGTCGCCACTTCCTTTTGACTTGTACCAAAGGTATTCGTCAAAGTATCCTACTGACACCCAATTAAAACATCTTGTAGCATTTGGGGCAGTTGCCTGTCTTCCGAAGGTACAAGATATTAAGTTAGGTTTTAAACTTACTAGTTTAGATTTGTTGTAGAATATTGTTTTATTTTCAAATGAGGCTCTTGGAGTAAAAGCTTCAACACTTGGAACTAACTCTTTAGTGAGGTCAACAAAATACCAATCATTAGCATTATTTCTTTTATCCAATGCTTTAGTAGCCTGACTTACTGGGTCCATTGCATAATATTTAGTAAAGAGTTTATCAGTACTTAAATATGTATACGGTTTGTTTTCACTTGCATCAATTGTATCAGAGGATTCTGCATTTTCCTTGTTAAATCCAACTAAGTCAATATATCCCAATGATACTCTGTAGTTTCCGTCAGCATTTGAATATGGATTTCTAACTGTTGAGGGAGTAGTTCCCCAAGTAAGATAGAATTTGGATTTGTTGTTATCAAACTTCATTAGATTTCCGCTTGAATCTCTCCATTCCATATCATATGTTTTTACTTTAATCTTAGTAGTATTTGCATCCATTACTGAACATTGAGCACCCCTAATTAAGAATGTAGATTGTGCTTTAATTGTTCCCCATAACGGAAGTACTTGCCATTGAGTTCCTTCAGTTGCATATTGCAAAGAAAGACCATTCAAGTTAATATCTTCATTAGTTAGGTTCGAGAGTTCAACAAAATGATGTGAACAATAGTTGTAACTATGTTCATTAGATGTTAATCCTCCACAATATATGGAATTTATATATAGCTTCTGTAAGAATAGTGATGTAACATAAACCCATCCAGAAGGGTCTTCTTGACCTCCAGTTGGTTTAGTTTGTGGTGTATCCATTTCCTTCTTATAGATAACCATTTTTCCATCATTCTCTATCTTAACCCTGTATGTTTGACCACTAGGGGTAACAAATCCAATGGTATCCAGTTCGTCGAGACAGATGGGTCCCACTCGGTTCCACCACCACTTCCGCTTTTTATTAATCAATTTAAACTACCATTACTCATAATATATAATTGTTTAGTGTCTGTACACCATAGTAATTCGTTATTTACAAAGTTTCTTGTGTTTTCAAGCAAGCTTGAGTAAGTTCCTGCTTTAATAGCTAAATGCTTTAAATTTGGAGTTTCATATTCAGTGTATTCTGGATATTCTTCTGCTGCTGTCGATTCTGTTTCCGTTCCTGGTTCCAAAGGTGAAGCAGCTTTCATCATATCGAGTCTTGCACTATTTTCAAAACCCCCACTTGACATCTCATGTGTAAATGCATATTCATGCTTATTTACCAGTTTTTCTAAGTGCTTCAACTGCCTCTATTATAGTAGCCAAATCTGGATTTGTATACTGAGGTAGTGATTTCTGACTAGTATTTATCCATACTGCATCATCATCAACTGGTTCTGTATCTTGTATTTTAATATGGTCAAAAGAGCTCCATTTGTCTTTATTAGACCAGAATAGAACTTCATCTGTACTCTCGATATATACGATTTGTCCAGCTCTTTCCAAGTCTACTCTGTTTGCTAGCTCTTCTGGCGTTGATACTATTTCAACTCTAGTGTCTCCGTCTCCACCACCTCCGCCGCCAAGTTGTGCTTTAATCCAATAACCATTAAGCCATTGGTATGTAAAGACCTTGTCAGGGTCATTGAGTACGAAACAAAGCATACCATTCTTTTTTCTTTTGTCTGGTATTGCATCTCTTTCGCTCATTTCGGTTACTTGGTAAAAACCACCACGAATGTTATTGGCATCAACTAGAGCGAAATCCTGACCACCTTTTTTGAACTATTTCGCTAATTAACTCTACTGCCATGTTATTTAATAGTTACTGTTGTACTTCCTAAGCCCGGATTATCACTTCTAAAGAGAACGCATTTTTATAGTAGTTCCCTCATATCTAGTGAATTGGTAATTATCGTCTACTATAAAAAATCCTCCTTCAAATCCACCTACTGAAAAAGAAATATCTTTTAAAGAGTATGGGACTAAAAGATAGATATATTGACCTTCTCTAGCATTAACTGTAAAACTGTTTCCTCTAGTAAGATTCAGGCTTCTTGTAAAAGAAGAAATCATATCAGAAACTGTTGGGTCTGTTGCACTTGCTCCATAATATCTTCCATCTTTGAATACTAAAGATGCAGTACTAGATTTGGATTCTGTTCCGTCCGATGCAGTTAAGGTTTTAGATGTTGTAGTTTTAAATGCTCCAGTTATAGTTTTAGTTCTAAGTGAAGCATTAATTTCTTCTCCGTCAAAGTATTGTTGTTTAATCTCTTTATTATATTTCCAGTTATATGTAAGGGTATTAACTTCTGAACCTGTTTCTGCTTCATTAGGAGAAACAGTAAATGAGCTAATAGTTATTGGAACATAGAACAACTTATCTAAGGCGTCTTTAACCGACTCTATATCAGGGTCAGTATCTGTCTTATAAGTAATGTTGGCTGCATCGCCTTCCATATCTTTGAGTCCTAGGTTCTCTCTAGCTCTTCTCTTATCAGCTTCAGTTAAGAACTCCCCAAAGAAGTTATCCTTTAGTAAATGTCCGTCTTCGTCTGGACAAGTGTTGCAATTACAGCTAGGAGTTTTCTTAGGAATATATGGCTGTTCTGGATTATCGTTCATCCAGTCATCAAGTAGAACTCCTTCTTCTAGTACTTTATATTCTGACATATATTATGCTAACATTAGTTGTTGATAAATAAAGTCACAGTTATCTAATTTAGTATGAGTCTCTATAAAACTTATTTCGTGCAAAATTAAAGAATAGTCTTCTCGGTATCCCTTATATAGTTTTTTCACGTAAGAATTATAATCCTCAATTATTTTCTGTTTAAGTAAACTAATTGCATCCACATCCAGAACTTCTGTTTAAAGTTTTATATTTGTTATTAAATTGAATCACAAAAACCATTGCAAGTATTTACTTGTTCTAATATTCTTTGGGCTTCTGCATATTGACCAAGGCTAACGGAGTATTTAATTACGTTAATAGTCATCCAAACAAAATCTCTCTTAAATATTAGGTTGTCTAAATCTGCATTTTTACTCTTACATTTAAGAGGGTTCATGTTTAAAAATTTTCATTGCACAAAGTAACAAAAACATTTGGATAAATAACAAATGGAAAAGGTATTTTTTTTCACTTATGGAAATTGTAGTCCCGTCAGGATTTCTTTCAGCAAGTTCGAGTGCAGGACATTCAACAAGCCCTTCATTTATGTACTTATATATTGTAGAACCGTCAGAAACATACACAACTGCATAAGAAGATAAAGAACTATTAGGATTATCTATTTCTTTTTGCAACCACTCTGTAGTGGGAATTATGATATGTGAGATACGGTAGTTACCATCTTTAGATATATCTACTTCTACTTCATCAGTGTTAGTTAAATGAGGTACAACAGTAGATTTAATAAATTCAGGTTCGTCTATCTTATCTAATTGTATAACATTTACAGTTACAGTTTCACTGTACTTAAAAGTGTTAATTATGTTTTCAGTAGAATCTTCTGGCAGATACTCACCGGCCTCTCTCGAGAGACCAGTGATCGTTAATCCGCAAGTGTTAGATTTACATACATTAAAATACAGGAGTCATAATATTATATATTTCTTACTTCGTTATTATTAGAATTGCCATCATATAATTGAGCGTACTCAATTTCAGTTCTTTTATCGTCGTTTTCAGCTTTAGAATCTTTAGACCTTCTATCAGTCTTAGCTGTATACCATCCGATTTGTTCATCAGCTTTAGCCTTTCTATCTTCAATTTGTAACTTAGCTTCATTAAGAGATTCAACCTTATTTTGAGCTTGTTGAAGTTGTTGTTGAAGTTGTTGTACTTGCTGTTGAAGTTGTTCATTCTGCTGCATAAGTTGCTGCATCTGACCGTTTTCATCCTTCTGTACTTTAAGTGCTTTCTGTACTTTATATTTAAGTTCAGTTAAGCTCTTGGCAGTTAATGCTTCAAAGATTATTCCTGGTTCTAGAGTTCCACTCTTAATAAATTCAGGGATAATAGCTTTAATAGATTCCATGTCTTTAATAACATCAGTGCTTGTTACAATATGAATATCATAATCACTAACAGTAAAGTATTTTGGAAGTGCAGTAAAGACTCTTTGATATTTATCTCCAAGAATTAAAGTTCCCTTCAATCCATTCTTATATACAATCTTAGCTATATTCAAGCAGTCAAGAAGAAGTTCATTAGTTACTAAATCCATTTGTTGGTAGTACTTTTTAGTAATAATAAATGAATTATTAACACTTGTCTGTACATTAGTAACTGCATCCTTTTGTTGGATCCATTTAACGTTCTCTAAAGACTCCAGTAATAGAACTTGTTGTGTTCTCAGTAGCATCAATTGCAATTTGAATACCTTGGATAGTTTGAGCTTTAACCGTATCATCAAATCCAGAGAATGTAGTATTACTATTAAATTGTCTTCCTTCTTGAGATGTATCAATAATTGCAACTCCTGATTTCTTATAAGCAATCCATTTCTGGATTCTTTCAGGAAGTTTTAACTCCGAGAGCTGTTGGGAGCACTGATAAGTCTAACCAATCTCCAGTAGTCCCACTATTTGCAATTAAATTGTCTCTATAGAAATGTAATAAGTCATATCTATCTTGTAGATTAGCACAAGCTAATACTAAAGAGAATGGCTCATTATTTCTATCATTAAAGTAGACTCCATTTACTGATAAACTACAATAAGAAGGATTATCTTTACTTCTTATTACTTCCTCATTTTTACCTTTTAAGATATAAATCTCCTGTCCTATACGAACAGTTTCATATCTCTGTAGGTTATAGTCTTTATCAGTTTCAGTCCATTCTACTTCATAAACAGGAATTAGTTTATAATTGTAAGATTGAATAGCTTCATCTGGAAATCCAGGAACTATTTCTCTTCCTGCTTCAAGTCCGTCTGTCATAGGAGCACCACTCTTTACATCAGCAAATGACCTTACGTAATAATGAGAAGTATCAAAGCTTTGATGCCATGAGTCTTTAATTTTAGCAATATCATCTCTTGATAAATCTCTACCATATATATTTAAGATTTGATTCTTAGTAAGCCATTTTCTTACAACAACTCTATAAGAATCTTTAATATATATAGATTCAGGATTTCTATCAATAAATGTATTTAAAGGATTAAGTACCTCTATATCAATATTTCCCTTACTTGTAGATGGCTTTACTCTGTAGAAAGCATAACCAGTTATTAGTAAATCTAAGAACAATATTCTTAGTTTAGTCATAAGGTCTGTGTCTCTACTTTGCATAATATACTCAATAACATTTTTGAGCTGCCATTTCATATTGAGAAATAAATGATTGGTCTAAATCATCAATCAACTTTTGTATTTGTTGTTCTATGGCTTTATCTGTAATATCTCTTCCGTCAATAAAGCTAAGCATAGAGTTCTTTAAGTGTTTTTGTAGAAGACTATATACTTCAGAGGAAATTGCGACTTCTTTTTCACGAGTGATGGCACTTATCGTTGCAGAGTCTTTGCAAGATACTTTAGGAAGAATTGGAGTTCCTAGAAACTCTCCTACTAAAGCATCCACATGTTTCCTAATAAGAGGTATGAATTCTACTGATGTAGGTTGACCTATACCATAATTTTCTTCAAGAAATCTGTACTGCTCAGCATCTCTTTTGCAGTTATAGTAGTTGTATGCTTTTTGCAACCTGTACTTAGGATAAACCAGCTCGCTGATTGCCCTGTTGGTAGCTTCCATCAACTCTTCATTCTTTTTAGTATCTTTCATTTTTACATTTTATTTGTTCAGGTGATTCTGGACAAGGCTCTGGGAATGATTGATATCCTAATGAATATTCAACTCTCCAAAGACATTTGTCTTTAAGTTCTTGTTCTATATATTTCAAAAAGTCGCAAGCCCCTAATTGTCCAGAGATTACTAACGGTTTATCAATATTATTCATCGCAAATATAGCTGAATAACCTCCTTCTGGAAGTTCTTTCACTATAAGTTTGCTAGTATATTCCATTTTGTAGCATCTGCGGATTATGTCGAGGATTGCTGCTTCTAGTTCTGTCGTTGTCATAATGATAAGGGAATAAATCATATTTAGGAATATTAGGTTTCTCTTTAGGAATAGTTCCCCACCTTTTAATTCCATTCTCGTCTCTATAATATCCAAAGTCTTGAAATGCATCATCTACATTTTCAACAGCTTTAGGTATTATTCCTTGTAATTCTTGGTCACCAAGTTCAGCCATACCCATAGCCGCCACAATATCGAACTTTCGCTTATTCTCATCAGTATAACGATTAAGTTCATCAAGCATTTCTGGGAACCATATTGTATGACAATAGTCATTTACAAAGTCTGCAATTAAGTCAGTCTGTAAATCAATAACTGCCACTGTTGCTGGAGCACCGTACTGTTTACTTTGTCCATTTTGAACATCAGGCATAGTAGCCCTAGGTCTTCTCATAAACCTATTAAGACATTTATTTTCTCTAGCCCATGTAATCATGGCAACTTTAGATGCTTCAATTACACATTGACAATTGTAATACTCCATAAGTTTTAGTGCAATTTTATATGCATCTCTTACGTCTTGAGGTCTGTCCTTATAATAGGCAACATACATAGGGTCAGTAAGACCTCTAATTCTTTTCTTAATTACAATACAAAAATCAGAAGGGTCTTTAGTAGCATCAGAAGTTTCCTTCTGTCCAATATCAATACTGTCTATTCCAGCCACATACATATCCCTCATCTTAGGTTGTTTATCATCAATAGTCCAAATAGGATGTTCCAATATATGTACTTTACCATGAGCAGAGTTTTCTATCCATTTAAAGCCAACTATATTTTCTTTTTGTACTGGGCCATTAAACTTATATTCAAGAGAACCTACACTAATTTTCTGACCTTGTTTGTCAACTCTAATTCTTGCAATCTGTTCTGAAATAAGTACCTTATTAAATTTATTAGTACCTTCCAAAGCTAGAGCTTCGTCTGCTGTAAAGCAATATTCAGCACAGTGTATAATTAAAGTTTCAGGGTCAGCTGCTTTCTTGTCTCTTTCCTTTTCATAATAAGCCCTACCTTTAACTGGGTCTGTCCAACCTCTTTTATCAATAAGTCCTGGTCTATTAATGATAGTATATGCAGGAATAAAGTAAGCTGTAATAACTTCTTCACCAGTTGGAGTATATTTATGTCTGTAAGGAAGAGCATCATATGTATCTGGTTCTTCATATGCTTTAGCTAATCCTTCAAGTGAAGGACCTTTATCTCCACCTGTTCCCCAGGCCATTTTAATTCCGAACTTTGCTCCCTGAATACCTACAAGAGCGTCTCCCTGTTCGAAAGCTCTTTTCCATTGAGGCCAAGAACCACTTTCTTCATATATTAATAAGTCGGTACGGTCACCACGAATCTTATTTGGCTTATCAGCATTGATACCAGTGATTTCTGACATCCATCCAGCTTCTACTTTCTGTCCATTTATTACTTTATAAACAGATGCTTCTTACTAAGAGCTGTATCTTCTACTTGCCTTAGTTTGAAAAATCCTCCATCAGTATAGTCATTTAAAAAGTCCAACTGTTTCCAACATTTACTAAGAGTCTTAGTAAGATAATTTTCAAGTTGAGCTGCAATAACTATAACAGAGTTTCTTCTACAATTATATGTGTTTACTGCAATTGCAGCACCAATTTCACTAAACACTGTGTTATCCAATAGGCTTTTTATCCTATTGCTCTTATAGTTTCCTATAAGGTCAGCGTACATTTTTCATTCTATATTAGAATGTTCCGCACTCTTGGGAGAATTATTACTCTCGTTAACGTTCATCTCCTACGCGTTACGGTGGTCAGCGATGAGCTGACTTACCTCGGTATTAACATAGTAATCAAATTTCTTAAAATTTCCTACTTAAGTAAAAATATGAATCATCATAAAGAAAATGAATAGTTTTTCTATTTCTTTTTTAGAAGTAGTTTTCACTCTATACATATTATCTCTTTTTAGATAATTCATATTTATCTTAATATTATGAATATTAAAAACCTTCATAAATTCTGTCAATAATGACTCAGTTTTTCCACAAATATCAAATAGTATCTGACTCTATCAGATTTTCCTTTTTCTATAGCTAGCCATCCAGTAATGCACCCATCACCATCAAAGTAACCTCTAATAAAATGTTTTATTAAATGTTCCGGAATATATTTGTGTATAAGGGATAATTATCCTCAATGAATTTAATTTGTTCTTGTCTATTCATAATTTAAAAAATTTAAGTGATTTATCACGTTAGTCTTCACCGATTTTACGGAATTTATAGTCGGCTTTAGTTTATTGTGTCAACCGACTCCACGGGCTTTAAGTCCTATGGCATTTTTTTCTTAATCTCTTACATAATTCAACGTAATGGAAATATTCATACTGCTTTACAAAGAATCTTGGGAAGTCATAAAGTCTACCACCACCGGCTTTGTCAGCTGATGTCAAGTCCATTAATTGATAATAATTCAAGAAGAAATAATTATCACCAGTAATTGTATATCCATTAACTGTCATTCCATCTCTGCATCTTATATATTCTTGCGTCCAGAAGTCATTATAAGGCTTGGTTCCAAATCTATAAGTACAGTAATGTCCTGTTCTCATAAATGTATCCTTAGCTTCAGTATACCAAGCTGGGTCAAAGTCCAATCCGTGTTTATCATCGATAGGTTTATATCCTGTAAGTTCGTAGGATAGATTGGAATCAAAAAATGGGATATCATCATTTATAGTGACATCCCATTCTCCTTTTCTAGCCTTTATTAGAGAAGTAATTTCATCCTTGAACTCTTGGTCCTCTTTCTGTTTTACTTCTTGTAATATTCGTTGGACTCTTTCCGGAAGGATATCTAAAGTAGGTTCTTCAACAACTTCTTTTTTCTTCCTCTAGCCATAATTAAAAGTCTTTAGGTATAAATCCATCAGTAGCACCTCCACGTAAAGAAGAATTCTTCAACGAGTTCTTTCTTAACCTGACCTTCTAATGCCTTCAGTTCATCATTAACTTTAGATAAACTAGAGATTTCTGTCATAATATCTTTTACTTTAAAGATAGGTTTGCCAGATTGTAATTCTCTCTCCTCTGGGTCTATGTTATTGAAATAGTCAATAAATTTATCAACCGTGTTTTGAGCTGCTTTTAGCATCTTTATTGAACGAGTTTCTTCTTGTAAAGCTCTGTATTTTCTACAAGCTGCCCTGAATATTGGGTCATCGAATTCTGCTTGAGTAAGTCCTGCGTCCTTTAAAGCTTCTTGGTGTCTCTCTTGTTCTGCATAATCAGCATAAGGAGATAACCAATCTAATGCCAACCATATATATGTAAATTCTTTAAATGCTTGAGTTCCAAGTTTTCCTTCTTTATCCTTGGGAGTAATATTTCTTTTTTTATCCATTAGGGCTTTAAACTCACGAATGAGTAAAATTTCCGGAACATTTAACTCTATTCTATTATTTACATTATCATATAGAAATATTTTCTGCATAAGTTATTTAGAGTTTTCCTCCAAAGTAATGTTTCTTTATTTGTACTTTACCTTTTGGAGACAGTTTATTTTCTTTCGTATCTAAAACTCCGGGAATAGTCTTTACTTTTCCTCCGTCTTCTTTTTTTCTTCATTTTGCCTTTCATCTTCCCGCCACATTTCTTCATGTCAGCTTTAAAGTCTTGAACTACTTTAGTTCCTTGCTCTGCTTTAGTTGGAGCTTTCTGTGCTTTTGCCTTCTTAATACATTGGCTGCACATTACTCCACCTTTCTTGAAATATTGCATTTCAAATCCTTCTGGACATTGTCCTCTTAATGATTTGATATAATTTAATTTTGCACCCTTAGCTGCTGCCGGTACTTGTTCAGTTCCTTGTGTCATAAGTTCTTCAAATTTCTCCAATTCTTTTTGTAATCCTTCTTGTCCTAAATCTTGAATATAATCATTTAATTCATCCTCACTATCTACTCCAGAAGCTTGAATTAAGTATGCAACAAATGCTTTTTTGTTTGTCTTCAAATTTTCCTCCCTTCTCGTTACTTCTAACTCCAGGAAATCTGAAGGAAGGAGTATACCTTCTTATTTGTGGAGAAGTTTCGTAATTTGGATTGTTTCCAACTGTATTTGTAAATGAACCACCTGTCGTAGAATATGCTCCTCTATTATCAAATCCTCGTGTAGGAGCAATAGTTCCTGCTGAACGATAAGGGCCTTGGTTACTTCCCCATCCTAAAGAGTCTGCACTTGGAGTGTTTTGTGCAGGCTGTACCGGAGCAGGAATAGGAGTAGTTGAAACTCTCTTTGCTACTACATCTACTTGTGGTAGAGAACCTCTTCTCATAAAATCAAGATAAGTAGGTTCATTAGCAGGAGCAGCTTTTTGCTGTGTGGGAGCCTTTTGCTGAGTAGCTAATTGTGTTCCATATAACTTACCATTCCACTGGAACTGTTTTAATCCTTGTTTTCTGGCTGCCGCAAATGCATTATTGAATGAGCCAGTAAATCTACTTGGCTGTTCTCTAAATTTAGCATTTGTGTCTTGTATCATCTTCTTACCATTGGTGTTGTTTAACTTGGTTCTCATTTCATTTCTCTCGCTAAGAGAAAGTCCTTGAGGTTGTTGCCCAATTCTAGTTCCTAAATTAGGGTAAGAGGGTGTCGCTGGTGCTGCTGGTTTAAAATTAGCTAAAGATGATTGTGCAGCTTGTGAGTTTCTCTCAGTCTGTTGTCTAAGTTTTTCTTCTAGAAACCATTGTTATAGTTTTATTAAATCCTTTGTGTTAAATACTGCTTCTTGTAATTCACCAGTTGATGTGAACCATCTACATTTAATTCCTTTAAGGCAATCTTCTTTTCCTCCTGTAAATCCTTCTATTCCAGCAGATTTACGTGGGTTTATTATCTTAGTTTCCTTCTTCACAACAATCATAGTTGGCTTATAAGGAATTGCCTGACGTAGTGTTACCACATCGCCAGGCAAAAAGTATATTTTCTCTTCCATAATTAAAAATTTATTGTATGCTTTTAGTTTTCCTTCTGCAGCTCTTTGGAAACGAGCTCTTAATTTTTCATTTACTACTGCAAGAACACGTTGTTCACTTACATAGACAAGTCCCATTTTAAAGAATGGTATTGGAGTTTGTGAAGGTTTAGTAAAGAATACATCGTCTCCTTCTCTAACATACTTAGTTTCTGGACCTACTTCAATTACTTTACCTACAACAATGAAGTTTTCTTCTTCTTCTAGTTGTCCATTATCAGGGTTCTTAAACTCTGGTTTGTGTCCACCTAAATCATAAATAAGTCCTGATGAAGAAACTTTTAATTTTTCTGATAAGGATTTTTGGTCATAAGGTCTAACTATCATATAGTTGAAGACTGGCATGATTTTCTAATCCATTCATATTTTCAGCAATACTCTTTGCCTTTTCTTCAACATCTTTAATATAGTCGTCCATTTTAGCTGTATATTCGTCAACACTATTATTAAATTTGACAGCAGCGTCTCTTGCCATTCTTTCTTTAACGTCTTCTTCTGCTGACATTACAAAGTGTTGGTCACCTGAGTCTAGACCTACTAATTCTTGTGCTATTTTTACTTTTTCGTATTCTGCTGGGTTGTGTGCCATAATTCATTTACATTTTTAAAATTTTTACCAT
>ENA-OQAR01000391-OQAR01000391.1-human-gut-metagenome-genome-assembly--contig:-NODE-391-length-13239-cov-5.250991_pt1 | contig 13239 bp, 18 predicted proteins | sample MGYA00242738_ERZ504533 | MGnify/ENA primary metagenome ERZ504533 (study PRJEB26092, sample SAMD00036276) | human gut metagenome | host: Homo sapiens | study: EMG produced TPA metagenomics assembly of... | reverse complement strand
CCAGACTCACTCGTGGTGGACCGCCTGCCGGCACCATGCGGCGCTGCGCACCCAGGCCGCCAACGCGCGCCGGAGGGCCTTGTGCTGATTGCCCAGGCCCAGTCCGCTGGCGCGGGCGGCGCGGGCACAGCTTCTTCTCCCCGCCGGGCGGGCTGTACCTGAGCATTTTGCTGCGGCCGGCATTCAGCACCCGCCAGTCCCCGCAGATCACCGCATTGGCCGCAGTTGCCGCTGCCCGTGCAGCGGAGCAGCTGTGCGGCACGCCCATCCAGATCAAATGGGTGAACGACCTGTGGAAGAACGGCAAAAAGGTCTGCGGTATTCTGACCGAAGCCGCCGTAGACCTGGAATCCGGCATGCTGGATTATGCCGTGCTGGGGCTTGGTTTCAACCTGGTTCAGCCGTCCGGCGGCTGGCCCAAGGAGCTTGCCGCGGTGGCGGGTTCTCTGTTTGATTCTGCCCCCGCCCCCGGTGCCGCGCGGCACTGGCGGCAGCGTTTTTTGAACGAGTTCTGGGCGCTGTACCACACCGGCCTGCGCGGCAGCTGGCTGGATGATTACCGCCGCCGCCAGGCCCTGACCGGCCAGCATGTAACGCTGATCCCCAACGGGCGCGAGCGCGCGGGGCCACGGTGCTTGGCATTGACGATGACTGCCGCCTGCTGGTGCGCTGTGATGGCGACCTTGCCCCCACAGCATTCGGCAGTGATGAGATCCGCGTGATTCCAGAGTTGGGCGCACTTGCCTGACGTTCCAGCATTGCATATTAAGGTGTATCTGAAAACAAAGAAAATGACGGATATTTCGCAAACACAAGCAGGATTTAAGGCAAAGAGCCGCAGGAATCCTTTGTGGATTCCAAGGCTTTTTAACGCAAAATCCGGCTGTGTTTGTAGAAATAAGCTAAAATTTTCGACTTTTTTAGATACACCTAAGAGAGTGAGGAAAGTTATCATGAATACAACTGCTTCCAACGCCCGCCTGCACAAGATGGTGGCTGCGCCCTGTTTGCCGCCCTGACCGCTGTTTGCAGCCAGCTGGCTATCCCTATGCCGTGGGGCGTGCCGATCAATCTGGCACTGTTTGCCGTGTACATGGCGGGCACCATGCTGGGCCCCGTATGGGGTGCCGCCAGCCAGCTGGTTTACCTGCTGCTGGCCGCTGTGGGTGTTCCTGTTATGGCCGGTATGCAGGGCGGCCCCGCTGTTCTGCTTGGCAAAACCGGCGGCTATGCCATCGGCTACCTGCTGGCTGCGCTGATTGCCGGTGCCTTTGCCGCCAAGCTGCCCCGCAAGTTCGGCTGGCTGGCCTTGGGCTGCGTGGTTGGCTGCGCCGCCTGCTATGTGCTGGGCACCATCTGGTTTATGGTGCTGACCGGCCTTGACCTGCCCACCAGCCTGACTTACTGCGTGATTCCCTACCTGCCGGGCGATGTGATCAAGATTGCCCTGGCCAGCCTGCTGACCATCCAGCTGGACAAGCGCGTGCCGAAGATCTGAGCTTATCTTCTCCCATGTTTTTCTGCGCACCCCTTACTGATAAGAGGGTGCGCTTTTTTGCTGCCTACCTGCCGCGCTTTATTGCACCCACTTCCTGCACATGGTATAATGGTTACACTACACAAAACATGAGGTACGCCAATGAAATGGATCGCTGTTGATTACGGGGAGCGCCGCACGGGGCTGGCGGTATGTGATGCTTCGGAGCTGATCGTTACGCCTGTTACCCCGCAGATTGAGGAAAAAAGCCTGAACAAAGTAGCGGAGGCTGCCGCCGCTGCCCGGCTGGCCCAGGGGGCTGAGGGCGTTGTGTGCGGCCTGCCCCGCAACATGGACGGCACCGAGGGTTCCCGCTGCGTAAAAAGCCGCCGCTTTGCCGCGCGGCTTGCCACTGCCTGCAGGGTGCCCGTTGTGCTGTGGGATGAACGCCGCACCACGGTAACGGCGGCAGGTATTCTTTCGGCCAACAGCACCTTTGGCGCAGACCGCAAAGCTCGGCTGGATTCGGTTTCCGCCGCAGTGATCTTGGAAAGTTTTCTGGCATGGCGCAAAGCCCACCCCGGCGAAGAACCGCCGGAGGTTGCCGCGCCCACTGCCCCGGAGCAAGCATAACAAGGAGGTTTTCCCATGCCTGAAGCACTTACCCGCATCCCCACCCATGCCGCCATTATTGTGGACGGCAACCGCCGCTGGGCCAAGAACCGCGGCCTGCCCGCCAGCTTTGGCCACAAGGCCGGTTTTGACCGCCTGAAAGAGATCACCCGCTATGCTGTGGGTGACTGCGGCATCAAGGTGCTGAGCCTGTATGTTTTTTCCACCGAGAATTTTGCCCGCGATGCCAAGGAAGTCGGCTACCTGATGGACCTATTTGCCAATAACTTCCGCACCATTGCCGAGGAAATGAACGAGCGCGACTGTCAGGTACTGTTCAGCGGCCGCCGTGAAGGGCTGCAGCAGCGCGTGCTGGACGCTATGGACTACATGATGGACCTGACGAAGGACAACAAGACCGGCATTGTGAACTTCTGCCTGAACTATGGTTCCCACGCCGAGCTGACCGATGCCATGCGCGCCATTGCCGGTGAGGTGCAGAACGGCACTCTGGCCCCGGCTGACATCAACGAGCAGACGATTGAAAGCCACCTGTACCGCCAGCTGCCCCCTGTGGACTTTATGATCCGCACCAGCGGCGAGGAACGCATCTCCAACTTCCTGCTGTGGCAGTGCGCCTATGCGGAGTTCTATTTTACCCCGGTGCTCTTCCCGGATTTCACCAAGCAGTGCTTTGATGAAGCCCTGGCCGAATACGCCCACCGTGACCGCCGGATGGGCGGTAACACCAAAAAGAAATAATCACACAAAAATATCCCACAGGTTTGGCTGATATGCCATGAAACCTGTGGGATATTTTTTATTGGGCTGCATATTCTATTACTGGGCGCTGGAATCCGAAGCCGCACTGTCGGCGGTATCATCGGCGCTGGGGCCGGGGTAATTATCAATGGTTACCTTGTAAATGGTAACGGTGCTGTCTTCCTGCGGGCGGTAGGTATCGGTTTCGTCCTCATTTTTCACCGTAGGAATACAAGCAATCTGATCCACCACATCCATGCCCGCGTATACCTGGCCAAACACGGTATCGGTGTTATCCAGGTAGGGCAACCCGCCCGCCGCGGCATAGGCGGAGACCTGCTCATCGGAATAGCCGTTATCTCGCAGTTGCTGCTGCATGGTTTCATCCACGCTGTTTGGCAGGGCTGTGACAAAATAGAACTGGCTGTTGCCGCCCGTCACCTCGCCGCCCTGGGCAAAGGCCGCGCAGAGCGCACCGGCATAGTGGCGCAGGCTGCTGTCCGCTTCCAGCGGGTAGGGGCTATTGGACCAGATGGTCGCGCCGCCGCTGCCCGTTCCGCCTGCATCACCGCCCTGCACGGCAAAGCCGTATTGGGCGCGCCAGATCACCGTATTATCATAGTAGCCGCTGCGGGCCAGGCCCACAAAATTCTGTACCGCCATGGGGGCAGCGTCCGGGTAAAGCACAGCGCGCACCTCGCCAAGGGAAGTGGAAAAGACGGCGATAAAATCCCCGTCAGACGGCTGGGCAAACTGGCGTTCCCCGCTTTCCACTGCGGCGCGCTGCGGGGCTTTATGGCTGGTTTCTGCGCCGGAACAGCCGCACAGCAGGGCAAAAGCCAGCACCGCAGCCAGCACCGCGGTATGGATGAGTCGTTTCATGGGCATACCCCCTTGGACAAAAATACCGCAATAAATCTTTTTACGGCTCAGCGAATTTATTCAATACATAGAATATTATATCACAGATTTGGTGAAATGAATAGCTTGACGTTTGAGGAAAAACACGGTAAACTAGATACAGACAAAACGAGGGGAAACAACAAAATATGCCCCTTTTTGATGACAGGAGAAACTGACCATGGCAGATGAACTGACCCCCGAAATGCTTCAGGAAGCACAGCCGGATCTTTTGACCCTTGAGGACGAAGACGGCAAGGAATGCACCTTTGAAGTGATCGACGCGACCGAAGTAAACGGCACCCGCTACCTGGCCGTGATCCCCTATCAGGAAGATCCCGAAAGCCTGGACGAAGAGGCCGAACTGATTCTGATGCGGATCGGCACCGATGAGGCCGGTGAATATATGGACATTGTGGATGACGACGAAGAACTTTTGACCGTTGGCAAAGTGTTTGAAGAGCGTCTGCGCGCCATGTATGACATCGACGATGACGATGTGGAAGGCCAGCCCTCTTAACCGCATCGCAGCACTTAGCTAAACCCTGCGTGGTTCGATTTGTTGCAGCTTTATATAATCCTACTAATCAATCTTTGGGAGCCCGGATTTGTCCCCCGCCGGATCGCAGACCTCCCGCCCCGTGTATACACGGCAAGCGGAAGAAGGGAGCGTGATTGCGGGTGCAGGGCACCCACCTGCCATATAACGGTAGGTTTTGATTGGCTGCAGACGGCCGCGCGGGATTTTTTGTACACCTTACAGGGGAAGGGAATGCCTTTCCCCTGTTTTTTCACGCTGCTACGCTGCGCGAAAATGAATAATTCATAATGAATAAAGAATAATGTTGGTGGACCGCCTCGCGTTGCTCGGCTCAAGAAATGCGGCTTGGGCCTATCTTTAATATGCGTGCGTGGCACGCATACCAGCATTATTCTTTATTCTCTATTCTTTCTTAATTTTATCGAAAGGTTGTTGTCGTTTTTGGGTAAGCAGATCAAAGCGGGCGAAAAACTGCCGTTTTTCAAATACGATACCCCGTACAGCGCGGCCAACAGTTTCCGCCAGCTTTTGGCGGAGCATGCACCGCTGGTACTGGTGTTCATGAGCAACTTCGGCCACCCCATCACCCGCACCTTTGTGGGTCGGTATGCCGCCACCTATGACGAGCTGACCGGCGGCAGCCTGGCGCTGGTGGTGCGTTCCCGCGCGGACCGTCTGGCCCGCAGCGTGGGGCCGGATACCCTGCCCTATCCTCTGCTGTGCGATGCGGACGGCGTTCTGTATGACCTGCTGGATATTCCCACCCGCAGCGGAGCGCTGAGCACCTACAGCCTGGAAGCATGGCAGATCATGCGGGATGCCAAGCGCCGCGGCTATCACTCGCCTGCCAACGGTCAGCAGCAGCTGCCGCTGACCCTGGTGCTGGACAAGGACGGCACGGTGCTGTTCAGCCATTACGGTGCCAGCCTGACCGATGTTCCGGCGGACTGCGGTGCGGCCCAGTCCTTGTTGGAAGATCTGGACGTAGCCAAGCCGGTAGATGTGGACGATGCCGATGTGACCATCTATGCGGACCCCGGCGCAGCGCCGGATATTCCCGGCCTGACTCCGCATGTACATGAATACGCCCAGCCGAACCTGGGTGAAACCGGCGTGTTCAGCGTGTTTGACGACGCCTATAAAGACGAAGAGTAAGCAAAACAAAACCCGCGCCCCTTCCGCTGTGTTGTACCACAGCTGCTGGCGCGGGTTTTTATTGCTTTATAGGGTGTTGTTTACTGCATCACTGCGCCCAGGTTGGCGGAAGCCACCATGCGGGCGTAACGGGCCAGCCAGCCGGACTTGACGTTCGGCTCCGGCTGGACGTAAGCAGCCTTGCGGCGTGCCAGCTCTTCATCGCTGACGGCCAGATGGATGGATGCTTCGGGGATGTTGATCTCGATGGTATCTCCTTCTTCAATCAGGCCGATGGGGCCGCCGGAAGCAGCCTCCGGGCTGACATGGCCGATAGCAGCGCCGCGGGAAGCGCCGGAGAAGCGGCCGTCCGTGATCAGGGCCACGGTGGTGTCCAGCTTCATGCCAGCCAGTGCGCTGGTGGGATTCAGCATCTCACGCATACCGGGGCCGCCCTTGGGGCCTTCGTAACGAATGACCACCACATCGCCGGGTACAATCTTGCCGTCATAGATGGCCTGGATGGCGGTTTCCTCGCTGTTAAACACGCGGGCCGGGCCGGAGTGGACCTGCATTTCCGGTGCAACGGCGCTGCGCTTGACCACACAGCCGTCCGGGGCAATATTGCCCCACAAAATCTGCAGGCCGCCGGTCTACTGTAGGGATTCTCGATGGAGCGGATGGCCTTATCGTTCATGATGTGGGCACCGGCGATGTTCTCGCCCAGCGTTTTGCCGGTAACGGTGGGAACATCCAGATCCAGCAGCCCGGCCTTAGCCAGCTCTGCCTGCACAGCGGGAATGCCGCCAGCAGCATACAGATCCGGCATGTGGGTGGGGCCTGCGGGAGCCAGGTGGCAGAGGTTCGGGGTCTTAGCGCTGATCTCGTTGAAGAGCTTCAGGTCAATGGGCACACCGGCTTCGTAAGCGATGGCCAGCAGGTGCAGCACCGTGTTGGTGGAGCAGCCCAGGGCCATATCGCAGGTCAGGGCGTTGCGGATGGAGCGTTCGTTGATGATCTGGCGGGCGGTCACATTGTTCTTGACCAGATCCATGATGGCCATACCGGCCTTTTTGCCCAGCTGCAAACGCTTGGAGTAACCGCCGGGATGGTGCCGTTGCCGGGCAGGGCAATGCCGATGGCCTCGCACAGGCAGTTCATGCTGTTGGCGGTGTACATGCCGGAGCAGGAACCGCAGGACGGGCAGCAGTTGCAGGTGCAATCTTCCAGCTGGGCGTCATCGATCATGCCGGCCTTGTAAGCGCCGACGGCTTCAAACATTTTGGAAAGGCTGACTTCATCGCCGCCATAACTGCCAGCCAGCATGGGGCCGCCGGAACAGACAATGGCGGGCACATCCATGCGCACAGCGGCCATGACCATGCCGGGAACGATCTTATCGCAGTTGGGCACCAGAACCAGGCCGTCCAGCTGGTGGGCCATAAACATGGTCTCCACACTGTCGCAGATCAGCTCGCGGGAGGCGAGGGAGTACTTCATACCGATATGGCCCATGGCAATGCCATCGCAAACACCGATGGCCGGAACCAGCACCGGGGTGCCGCCCGCCATGCGGATGCCTGCCTTGACGGCATCGGCCAGCTTATCCAGGTTCATATGGCCGGGAACGATCTCACTGTAAGCCGAAACCACGCCGATCAGCGGGCGTTCCAGCTCTTCCGGGGTGTAGCCCAGGGCATAGAACAGGCTGCGGTTTGGGGCGCGCTCCGGGCCTTTTTTAACGTTATCACTTCTCATATTTTTCTCTCCTTTGCAGCGGGAAAAGGGCATAGTTCTTTTTAGGGGTAATCTTTGCTGTTTATAGTATCGCACAAATACCAGAAACAAGCAAATAAATTCATGTCCCGGAACGGTCGCTACGCCCGCAGGCACGTTTCGGAGGCCCGCAGGGCAGCACCCCGGCTCTTATAGACCGTTCTCTATAAATAAATTTTTAGTTATCTCGCGAGGAACCACCCCTCAGGCCGCTTCGCGTCCAGCTCCCCTCCAGAGGAGCCAATATCCTGCCTTAGGTCGTGCTTGGCTCCCCTTTGAGGGGAGCTGTCTGCAATGCAGACTGAGGGTGGTTCCCCGCGCAGAGCCTGAAACTAGCAATAGATTCATGTTTCGGAACGGTCAAGACCGTTCCCTGCAAATCGGGCTTATGGTATGCAGCTGCCCCCGTAGGGGGCGCACATCGTGCGCCCGCGGCCTTTAACATGACAGTCACACCAAGCAAACACAGGGCGCCATGCCCCGGAACATCCGGTTCCCGGCTGCCAGAGGCTGGCCGCCCCATGTTTATGCCCGCAGATGCAGGCCAAATATTACGTCAGATGCCCGGAATTCGATTACTTCTTCATCCAGCTCATCATGCCGCGCAGTTCCTTGCCGACCTTTTCGATCAGGTGCTCGGACTGCATACGGCGCTGTGCCAGGAAGTGGACCTTGCGGCCGCCCTTCGGGCTCATCTCGGTCAGGAACTCGGAAGCGAAGGTGCCATCCTGGATCTCGGTCAGGACCTTCTTCATCTCCTTGCGGGTTTCCTCGGTGATCAGGCGCTTGCCGGTGCGGTAGTCGCCGTATTCAGCGGTGTTGGAGATGGAGTAGCGCATCTTGTCAAAGCCGCCCTCGTTGATCAGGTCAACGATCAGCTTCATCTCGTGGCAGGTCTCGAAGTAAGCCATTTCCGGTGCGTAGCCAGCTTCCACCAGGGTGTCAAAGCCAGCATGGATCAGCTCGCAAACGCCGCCGCAGAGCACAGCCTGCTCGCCGAACAGGTCGGTCTCGGTTTCCTCCTTGAAGGTGGTCTCCAGGATGCCTGCACGGCCGGCACCGATGCCGGAAGCGTATGCCAGGGCGATCTCCTTTGCCTTGCCGGTGTAATCCTGCTCTACGCAGATCAGGGACGGGCAGCCTTCGCCTTCAGTGTACAGGCGGCGGACAATGTGGCCGGGGCCCTTGGGAGCGATCATGATAACGTCAACATTTTTTCGGGGCAACAATGGTCTTGAAATGGATGTTGAAGCCGTGTGCAAAAGCCAGTGCCTTGCCCTCGGTCATGTAGGGGGCAACCTGGCTGTTGTAGATGTCAGCGCACAGTTCATCGGGAACCAGCATCATAACAACATCGCCGCTTGGCAGCCTCTTCAACTTCCATCACCTTAAAGTTTTCATGGGTTGCAGCAAACTCGGATGCCTTTTCCCAGTGGGCAGAGCCCTTGCGCAGGCCGACAACAACGTTCACGCCGCTTTCAGCCAGGTTTTCGGAATGGGCATGGCCCTGGGAGCCAAAGCCGATAACAGCAACGGTCTTGCCATCGAGCACGCCGAGGTTGCAGTCGGAATCATAATACTTTTTGATTGCCATGATAATTTCTCCTTTGTTTTGTTTGTATGGTTTGTAAAAATAAAAACGTATCTATCTTCAACCCGCCGCCGGGGATTCCTGAAAGGGCTGCGGGCCAAATGCAAGTTCGTTGAATCGCAAAAGCTGCTTTATTCTTCGTCCTGCGGGCAGTGGGTGCCAGGCAGCGGCAGCTGAGCGGCGCGTACTTCCTGCGGGGGCTTTTGCATGTGGGGATGCTTGCCGCCGCGCTCCAGCGCGGTAATGCCGGTGCGGCACAGTTCCAGGATATCGTATCCGCTGAACATTTTCAGGAAGGCGTTGATCTTTTCCGGGCGGCCGGTCAGTTCAAACACCATAGAGTCCGGCGAAAGATCAATGATCTTGGATTTATAGATCGCAGCGATTTCCCGCATTTCGGCACGCTCGGCGGTATTGCAGGCCACTTTCAGCAGCAGCAGTTCCCGCTGCAGGCTCTTATCCGGGGTCAGTTCAAATACCTGGCGGGTCACTTCCAGCCGCTCGGTCTGTAAAATCAGCTGGCTGATGGCGGCATCGTCGCCATGCAGGGTAACGGTAATACGGCTGACCGCCGGGTCGTTGGTGGCGGAAACCGTCAGGCTGTCAATGTTGAAGCCGCGGCGGCAGAACAGGCTGGACACGCGCGCCAAAACACCGTTATGGTTATCCACCAGCAGACTGATGACCCGCCGGGGTGCCTCTGTTGCGGCAACTTTGTTCGGATTTTGATTTTGCTGCATTGCGTGCTGCCTCCTTACTCCATGATGATATCGTTGATATCGCCGCCGCCGGGGATCATCGGCAGAACCTTTTCATCCTTGCCGATGCGGCAGTCGATCCAGGAAGGACCTTTCTGCTTCATGCGTCGGCGAACGCTGCCTTGAACTCGGCAATATTGGTAGCACGATACCCCTTTGCGCCAAACGCTTCAGCCAGCTTTACAAAGTCAGTGCGGCGCTGGGGATCGGTGTTGGAATAGCGCTTGCCGTAAAAGCTGGTCTGCCACTGGCGCACCATGCCAAGCACCTGGTTATCAAAAATAACGGTGATGATGGGCAGTTCATAGCTGACGGCGGTGCAGCCTTCGTTCAGGTTCATGTGGAAGGAACCATCGCCGGTCAGCATGACCACGCGGTGGTCATTGCCCAGGGCAACCTGTGCGCCAATGGCCGCGCCGTAGCCAAAACCCATGGTGCCCAGGCCGCCGCTGGTCAAAAAGCCGCGGCTCTTGGTGTGGTGCAGGTACTGGGCAGCCCACATCTGGTGCTGGCCGACATCCGTTACATACACGGCCTCGGGGCCGGCCTGCTCACAGATCTCGTTGATGATCTGGTGGGGTTTCAGCTCGGTGAAGCTGTCCTCGGGTGGTAGTCATTGCGCTGCCATTCACGGATCTGCTCCATCCAGATCTTATGTTCGGTCTTTTTCGACATACGGCAGGATGGCTTGCAGGATATAGGAAGCATCGCCTGCCAGTGCCAGATCCACATCCACATTCTTGCCCAGTTCACTGGGGTCAATATCGATCTGGATGATTTTTGCCTTGCTGGCAAACTTATTCGGGTTCAACGCCACACGGTCCGAGAAGCGGGCGCCGACGGCAATGACCAGATCAGCTTCCGAAATAGCCTTGTTGGCGGCATAGCAGCCGTGCATTCCCAGCATACCCAAGTTGTGCGGCTCGCCATAGCCCAGCACGCCGGCGGCCATCAGGGTGTGGGTGGCGGGCATACCGGTCTTTTCCAGCAGGTCACGCAGGGGCTGGCAGCCCGCCGCGCTGCGCACGCCGCCGCCAAAGTAGACGATCGGGCGTTCCGATTCATTGATGAGCCGTGCGGCTTCCTTGACCTCTTCCTCATTATAGCGGGTCACGGTTCGGATCAGCTCTGGCTCTTTGTGGGTGAACTCGCAGGAGTTCGCAGTGACATCCTTGGGAATATCCACCAGCACGGGGCCCTTACGGCCGGACTGTGCAATGCGGAAGGCTGCCCGCATGGTGTCGGCCAGGTCTTCGACCTTGCGCACGGTGAAGTTGTGCTTGGTGATGGGCATCGTGATGCCCTCAATGTAAGCTTCCTGGAAGCTGTCCCGGCCCAGCAGGCTGGTGGCAACGTTTCCGGTAAAGGCAACCATCGGCACGCTGTCCATATAAGCGGTGGCGATGCCGGTGACCAGGTTGGTGGCGCCCGGACCGCTGGTGGCCAGCACCACACCGGTGCGGCCCGTTGCGCGGGCGTAACCGTCTGCCGCATGGGAAGCGCCCTGCTCGTGGGCGGTCAGGATATGGCGGATGCGGTCAGAGTTTTTATATAGTTCGTCGTACAGGTTCAGAACTGCGCCGCCGGGATAGCCAAAAATTGTATCGACCCCCTGCTCCGCGAGCACTTCGACAAAAATCTGCGAACCATTCAGAATCATTGAAAAAACTCCTTTCCGTTTCTTAAGGCAATACCGCATAATTCTAAGTGCCGATACGGCGAGCGAGGTGCGGCAGATGCCAAGCCAAAAGCGCAGATAATACTGGATGTCTTATCGAGCATTTTTGGCAACGCAGATGCCGTGCCGCAGCTGCCGGAGCGGTGCTTAAGCCGCAAGGCGGGAATTGTGCGGTGTTGCCTGAAGTTAGGGGGAAAACAGTTAGGAGTTAGGAAGTAGGAGTTAGGAGGTGAATGGGGCGGGGCGAGTGGCAAATAAAAAGAGCCCGGCGCGGGGCCGGGCGGGATAAGAGGGGGTTAAACGTTGAGTTTGACGGTGCGCTTGTAGACGAGAGCAGCGGCGAGGGCACTGAGAAGCTCGGTGACCCAGAAAGCGTGCCACACGCCGACAGGTCCGAACAGGCGGCAGAGGATCCACGCGGCGGGGATCATGATGATGATGTAGCGGCACAGCGAGATGATGAGGGACTGGGTGCCCTTGCCCAGTGCTTCCAGCGAGCCGGAGGCCGTGACCGAGAGGGTGGATACCAGGAAGCCCGCGCTGATGATGCGCAAAGCAACCTGACCGGCGGCGATGGTATCGGCGTTGGTGGCGAACATGCCGATCAAAGCGGGGCTGCCCACCAGGCAGATGATGGTGCCGGCGGCCATGATGGCGGCGTTCATACCCATGGCGAGGTTGTAAATTTTTTTTCACGCGGCCATGCTCCCCGGCGCGTAATTATAGCTGATGAGGGGGCGCATGCCCTGCACAATGCCGCCCGCGGGCAGGTACAGGAAGGTTTGCAGCTTATAATAAATACCCAGAATGACCACATACCCTGCGAGTAAGCGGCCAGCAGAGAGTTGAGGAAAGAAACCAACACCGAGGCAGCGCCAGGTTGAGAATGGCGGGAACGCCGATGGAGTAAAGCTTGGCATCCAGCCGCCAGTCCGGCTTGATGCAGCTGAGCCGCAACTGTACGGGGAAGCGGTGGGTGCAGTAAATAATAAGGTAGACGCTTAAGGTGACGCACTGTCCGATGCCGGTTGCAGCGCCGCGCCGGAGATACCCAGCATGGGAAAAGGCCCAAGGCCGAAGATGAGCACAGGGTCCAGAATGATGTTGGTGATGGAACCGCACAGCAGGGCGGCCATCGTTTCGTTCATGCGGCCAACGGCCTGAAACAGCTTTTCAAAGCAAAGTTCCGCCATGATGACCGGGGCAAAGAAGAACGCAATGCTGGAATACCGCACGCCGAGGGCAATGACGGCTTCATCGCCAGTGAAAAGCCGCAGAAAGCCGGGCATCATGGCGATGCAGACAACGGCAGCAATCAGGCCGTGCAGGATGGAAAAGACCAGGCCGTGGGTGGCGGCGGTATCGGCACGGCAGCGGTCCCCCGCGCCGGAATACAGCGCGATCAGGCGTTGATGCCGACGCCGAAGCCAATGGCAATGGCGTTGATCATGTTCTGCACCGGGTACACCAGCGAAAGCGCCGTCATGGCCTGCTCACTGATCTGGGCAACAAAAAAACTGTCCACAATGTTGTACAGCGCGTTCACTGTCATGGAAAGCACCATGGGCAGCGCCATGGAAACCAGCAGCGGGAAAATAGGCCGCTCTTTCATAAAAGTATCGTTCACGGGTAAAGCATAGCTCCTTTTTTAGTTGGAATGCAGTGGAAATGGCGGGCAAAAACGGCACAAAAAAACCACACAACCACGCGTTAGCGCGGTTGTGTGGCGAAAAGTAGCAGTGCTGTAAAAATCCACACCGGGTTTTAGTAGGTATAGAATAGCATACACGGTGCGGGGTGTCAAGGTGCGAGGCGGAATGTTTTTGCGCCAGGGGCTTTGCAGGCGGGCGGGGGCGTGGTATAATCAAAATGTTCCAACATTATTATGGCAATACCGCATAATTCTAAGTGCCGATACGGCGAGCGAGGTGCGGCAGATGCTAAGCCAAAAGCGCAGATAATACTGGATGCTGCAAAGGTGAGCGCCGCCAGTGGCGGAAACAGCGAACC
>ENA-OQAR01000390-OQAR01000390.1-human-gut-metagenome-genome-assembly--contig:-NODE-390-length-13261-cov-1.954926_pt1 | contig 13261 bp, 21 predicted proteins | sample MGYA00242738_ERZ504533 | MGnify/ENA primary metagenome ERZ504533 (study PRJEB26092, sample SAMD00036276) | human gut metagenome | host: Homo sapiens | study: EMG produced TPA metagenomics assembly of... | reverse complement strand
CTCTTGTTAAGCAGCAGATTAAGGTCTACCTCCACCTTCTCTAGCATAACACCATAGAAGGAGCATACATGGTTCCTGAGCTTGACAGTCCCGGCAGCCAACTTCTTGAGCAGGCTTGCCGAACGGTCGTATGCATACCATTTTCATTCTCTTCATACAAGTACACTTCCGAGCGACTTGATGATTCTCTATCCATGATTTCAAACATATCCATAGTATCAATTTTTTTAAGCGAAACATTATTTCACATCACGCACACAGCGTACAGGACCCGTAAAATTATTAGTAGCCAATGTTACAAAAGGCTTATTGTCTGCATATCCTCCACTGTATCCGTTATTATCCTTCCTTTTTACAGGAAGGCTAGACCCTGTTCTTGATTGTACATAAGATTGACCGGACCAGCTACCATAGTTACTGGTCATCAACGACAACTCACGTTGATTAGGCAAACGCCATTTAGGTTCATTCGCACCTAATCCCCTATTAAATTTTGCACAAGGCGAATCTGTAGGATTATTATTAATCAAAGTATTTATCTCCTTCCACGACCATTTTTCATCATTCCTATCTTTATATACAGTTCTGTTTTAAATTCAAAAGCCGTATAAGGGCGGTTCAAATTAGAGCTCTCGTCATGAGAAGTAATCTCGCTTTTCATATAATTATCACCGCTTCTTAATGATTCAGACTTCATATAAGTAAGAGTTAACGTATTTCCATTCTGTGTTACGTAATGCTGAGGCTTATCTTCTGCAGAACTAGGCTTATTAGTTTTTCTTCCCAAATTACGCAAACAACGATAGTCATACTTCTTCTCAATTTTATCATTTGTTGACCAAATTGAGTTTGCATAAACAAATGCAAAACTACCGATAGAAGATCCCTCCTCTGCATAAAGTTCCTTTCCATCACTACTCAGATAACGCCGGTATCCTTGAGAAGTCGGTATCTCATTCGAATACAAAATAAGTTTCAATAGGCAAATGCTGCCCTACCTACCCAAATATCGGTATATTGGTCAATAGCCGCCGGATACCATTTTACCTCATCCGCATCAATCCTGCCATTACCATTATCATCCCTATTACGCTGTAGACAAGCATACAGCAACTTATTTTTTTTATTTAACGAAGTGTTCATGTAATCATGAATACCATTCTTATCCTCTTTAACAGAAGAAGAAATATAAGTACTCCAACTATTCGAACTAAAATTATTACTTTGCTGAAAGAAATTCCAAAGTCCGTTTTTGGCCGAATTGGATGTACTCCAAGGATTATTATCCGGTTTGTCAAGCCTTCCTGTTTCATTCACAGTCTCCAACCCCCCATGCCGTCTTCAAATCACTTCCTGCCTTTTCATTATAGAATGTTTTTTATAGAGCGTTGACTTACCATGACGGCAGATGTAGTCAAGCTACTTTCTCTGTCTTCGCTGAACTGAGTATTGCACAATATATGCACTTCTCTATTAGGTTGATTTACAAATTGTTTCCAAAAATCTGTCCCCTCTTTCGCTTTAGCCTGAGTGGTCAAGTTTCCATTCCCGTCGCGCTCCCCATAATGCCCGTTTCTCGGGTCACATGGATAATAGAATTCATCAATATACATTGTATAAACAGCTTGCCCGTTCGCGTCATATACACTACTACTTCCTACCGTTTCATCAGTAGTATGCAACTCTTCTAACAGCCCATCTATCGTGATAGCCTTAGAAGGCACATAGTTAACATAATTACTCGTATTATAATAGTATTTCCTATCACTCCTTCTCTTTTCATGACGAATGAATGTTACCCATTTACAGTCTTTAGCCTCTTTCACAGGTCGAGCATTTTCAGGCACCGTTCCGAACTCATCTGCTATAAAATAATACCCGTCATCAAAAGGAGTCTTTACTCTAAAGCCTGCCCTACCCTCAACATCAGATTTTTTTAAAAAATAACCATAGTATGGTCAAAGTGTGAATCAAACTGATAAAACTTATCCGTTTCGATTATATCACCCTCTGCCCCCGGCTGCTCTTCCACGGTTGTACCTTGTCCATCATTATAAGAAGTTACTTCCAAAACGTATTTTTATCCACAGTTTGAACATAAACATTATAAATATATGTAGTATTGCGCTGGCATCTAAAGTCATTGGCATCTCCACCTACATAGCCCAAGTGCACAGTATACTTCACATCGGCATGCCTTTCTTTAATAGAACCGTCTCTATCTGTATATTTTTCATAATAGCTACCTGTCATTTCTACCAAAGTGGCAGTAGCGGGAGCGTACTCATATTCGTAATTCAATGGATTTTTCTTCTCTTTTTCACGCTGGTTATAATCATTAAGCCCAATTTGTGCTTTGTTTGTTTTCCATCATATAGAAGGTGAAAGAAGAAACTCCATTTTCATCTTTTGTCTCAAAATTAGCAAACTCCCCATTATTAGAAGAGAAATATTCACAATCCGAAACCAATTCGTTGTCCGCTTTACCATATAAATAGGCTTTGGTCGGTACATTCTTCACTATAAACTTTAAAGGAGTAAATGATTTCTCAATAATATTAGTACGGTCACTCTGTTTATCTAAAGATATATTAAACGTAACACGAGCGTCCACCCGTACCAACTTGATTGTTGAAATATTATTTTCTCCCGATGGACTAACGACACAATATCCTTCAGGGTCAGTGCTCGATTGTGAGCTGTTTTTCACCCATCCACTCATCACCAATCTATCATTGGGACGATCGACTATCTTCGTAGAGATAACCACATTATTTTCTAATCCCTCAATATCATCAATCCCTTCTAAATCATTCAGTAATGATGCATGAGAGTCTCCGGCAGGTACATTAGCCACGGCGTATATACGCTTTTCACCCGAAGATATCTTCATCTTTTATTTTTCCCGAAGTAGTAGCATCCCCACTATTCTCCTTTTCATGCACATCAAAGAATTGATCATCAGAATTAGTTGCATTTAACTCAAACAGATGTCCATATTCCTTTCTACCTGCTTTTATCGAACACAAAGACATACAAATTATAAACTTTTATATTCTTGTTTTCACGTCTAGCGCTCCTCTCGTCTGTACCGAAGGAGTGGCAGAAGTAAAAGCAAGATTAATTTCTGTTTCAATTCCTTCTATTACATCTGTTTTCCCAGATATAATCTCTTCATCGGCACAAGAGACAAAGCCAACGACCAACAGCAAAGCTGCTACCCATTTCAGCGATAATAATGATTTATATCTTTTCATAATTCAGTCTCTTTTAATTATTTAAATGTCGGAACATTAATTGTTTCAGATTTCCATTCCTCAACAGCATACGATATGGTGACGTCAAAATCATCAGGTGTCACCGCGGTGATATTGTAAAGGTATGAATGATTACGAATCACATTTTCATCAAACTTAATTTCCTTCGTTTTAGCTTTACCTTTATAAGTATAGCTCACTGCTATCGTAAGAGGATTCTCTCCAATAACTTGCTCCGGCAAATAAAATCCGGTCTTTTATAACTCTCAGTCACATTAAGGCCTGTATAGTTTAGGTCGCCTGCTAAGGCTTGAGCAGTAGTAGGGACCGAAGGACTTGTATAATACGAAGCACTCGAGCCGAGTATATTCAATGAAGCACAATATCCTTTATCCATCATTCCTTTGATGCTAATGCCTGTAATCATGAAACCGTCAATTCCTCGTCCTTCCACTCCCTGCATTAGTAGCATTAATCAAGAATCCCAACTTTGCCACCGCACGGTGTAAGTTACAACTCTTCTTTAACTCATTGGCTCTGTCTAATGAAAAAGTTCCCGTAGTTCCCCCACATCGGGGATGCGACGGTTCTGTATATTCCACTTAGAAGAACCATATTGATAAATCAGACTTTCATAAATTGCTGAAGGCGAGGAGCCTTTCTTTTCCATCAAAAAATGCCTGTATGCCTGATAATGTCGAAGAATTAGTAATATCAACTAATTGATTCTGAACCAAGTGGTAAGAACCACCAATTCCAGATTTCCATCAGTCTCAGGCTGAACAAATGTACCGGTCAACGTTCTGTTGGAAGGATTTGTACCACCACTGACTGCATCAAACCTCAATCCTTTCACTTGGTCTATCAACACCCCGTTCTGAAATACCAAAACGAATACATCATCATCACTCAATGCCTTTTGATCCGAAGTTGTATCATCCAAACCGCCATCTGTAAAGTCCCGTGCCGTTGCCCCTCGTTGTGCCGAGTCTCCCCCCGGCAATGCAATCTGCAAGTGCACGCTCACCCGACCGTCTGTTTGCAGTTGGGGCACCGTGTCGCTATCCTGACACGAAGCAAACCCGATACAAACGAGGGCTAATATTATATATAAGTACCATTTCTTCATAATTCGTTGTTTTTTTGTTATGCGTTGCACATTACATATTCATATCATTGAAACGAACCACCCAGTCATTGATAATGATGCGGGTATTGATCCATTTCATGCTTTTCGTCCAAGAAGAAAGTCATGTTGTACTCGTCCTGACGGTCGAGATACTCCTGATTGGTCATGTCATGACCTTCGGCTTCGGTGAGCAACAGGTATTTCACCAAGGGGATGGAGAGAACCGTTTCGCCGGTTTCGGTGTTGGTGATAGTCAGCTTAGGATTGTTTTCTTCCACCAATCGGCCTACTGTGATTTGGGCTATCGCCACGCTGATGTTGTCGTCTTCGGCAGCCGCAGCGTCACCTTCGGCGCGTGCGACTTGCCTACCACCGTACCGCCCTGTGCACGATAGTAAGGATAATATGTCAGAGTTTCGTCCGAAATCAGTTTGTTGTCGTAGTTCATCAAACCGTTGTCGTCCGTAATCGTAAATTCAAATTTATCTACATCTACCGTTACGCCGTCCATTTGCTGGAGGATAACGCGGATGGTATTGGTGTTTTTCACCAAAGGCACAGTCACCACTTGCCGGGTTGCCGCACGAGTGAACGACTGCTTGGTCACTTCGCCGTGCCACAGCGAAGAAAGTTACTGCTCACCACAGCGCTTCCGTCGGCTGCGCGAGAGTAGATGCGGTCCATTTTACATTGAAGTTCTTCGAGTGAAGACACTCCCTGCGTAATCAAAGGAACAGAGAATGAAGCCTCGTTGCTCAAACCTGCCCATGTAATGAGGTGGTAATCGCCCGGCTCCATGTCGACCGCCATCGAGTAGCCATCGGCTGCCAAGACATCCCCCGCCTCTGTTTTCTGATAAACAAGTTTGCCGTTGTCATCAAAAGCATAAAGAGCTACACTGCTTACTTCGCGAGAAAAAGCATCGGCATACTTCATGTTATAGTCATTATTTGAATTTCACTCTATACTCTACAGAGCAATCTACATCATCTTCATCGAGTATGCTGTCGCACGACACAACGGCACTTCCCAATGTCACGGCCATCATCAGCCAAAAGAGAATTGTCGAGCGAATGTTTTTACTGTTTTCATGCTTTTTTTTGTTTTAATGGAATGTTAGAAAAGTGATTTCTGAAAAAGAAGTGGAGGAGGCAGGCTCCTCCACTTTATTTAGAGAGTTTATGTTCGGATTAAAATTCGATGTTGTTTGAAACGTACTTGCCAAGAAAGAATTGTTGAGGTTAACTTCAGGTAGAAGTTCTTGTCTGTATCTTCACCTTGGTCCTCACCTGTCGGGAATACGATTTCTGCACTACCAATCGTTTTGAACCTGTTACTTTCAGCACATAAGCATTGTTACGCATAATGACTCTCTCCATAGTTTCGCTTCCTTCATGATGGAAAATGTCTTTAGAACAATAGTAACAATGTCCGCTTTCGTAGGTAGTCAAGTTATCTGTGTCTGCCTCAACTTCAGTTACAGATTTACCATTATTAGCGGCTGCTTCCGCAAGGCTCAAATAATATTTTCCTTTATATTTATATACGTTATTATTGTAAGAACTACCGTCTGCATTGCAAATCTGACCGCGGAAGATCACACCTGTTACATAATTACCATTCTGGTTCGCCTTCTTTACGATATTCTCAAAACAGTAAGCCAAAGTGGTTCCTACATTATCTTCATCTGCTACGGTAGGCAGGTCCTTAAAGTATGATTTAAAAGCATCCGTTTCTTCATCGCTTATATTAGTTACCTGCACTTGTTTCACAGCATTTGCTACATTATAGAAATAGTCAGCATATTCTGTTCCACCAGCATTTTTTTACAGCTGTATTCGGGTCCATCAAATATTCCGTAGAACTTAAAGCTCCAAAGAAAGTGGGAGTATTCCAAGTTTCTGTAGTAGCACGATGTCTCACTGCATATACGGAGTTAGAAAGATTGACCAATGCAACTTTATCCAACTTAACATACCAATTTCTAATAGTATTGTCGCTTGTTGTTGTCCATTTGATAGCTTTTGGATTAGCAACAGATGTTCTCTCAAACAGTGTAGCAGCCGGATTATCATTTGCAGCAGGATGTTGTGTGCCTGTAGAGGTATAATAAACACCTTTATGTTCATAGATAGCAGATCCTTCCAATGTACCACAAGCCATACCGGTCATATAGGTAGCAATGTTATTTTCAACACGCCAACCATCAGTTGTCGTAACTGTATATTTAACAGTTGTATCTTCCACCTTATACAAATTGTTGGTTTGAGTAGGCATATAAGTAATCTTGGAAACAACACGCTCTACATCGACAGAAGCAGTGGATGGTTTATCTTTCTCATTTGAAACTACATCCGCTGTAACCGCTACTTTATTAACCATCATAAACTTATTCTCAGTAGCAATAACAGATGTAGGTTCACCTCCCTGAGCGGCTTTTACTTCATAGCTAGTAATATAGTCATACATAGATTCTTTGCCTGAAGGAAGAGTACCATTGCCAATAAACGTATTTATTGCATTCTTGATATCCTGACATGGGTTCAAAATCACAATAACACCATAATTGCCCGATTCAGCAACTTTCAGTTGAGGTTCATAAGTAATACTTGTACCACTTCCTTGTTTATTCAATTGTTCACTAGTCAAAAAGAAAGCAAACTCCTTACCCTCTTTGTGCAGCAGCACCACAGCATCAGTTACACCGGATTCAACACCTGTACCGGGATCTGTTGTATCACCTGTTTCATTATCTGCCGCACGTGATGAATTAGTAGCAGCACCAATTACCAATGTCAAATTAGCCTTCACTTTTTCCTGTTCGCCCTTACCATTGTTCTCCACAATATCATCGTTTGTACATGCAGCTAATGCAGCGCATGCAAACAGTCCGAATAATAAACCCTTAATCTTCATAACTCTAATTTTTAAATCCATAATTATTATTTTGTAAATTTTATTCCTCAATTTTCGATATTACAAAGATAAGGGCATTTTAAAGTTAGTCTTAATTGGTGTTTTCGGCAAAATAGATTGGCATCTTTGACAAAATGACTTTTGGAGTCTTTTTGAAGGGCATTTTCTTCATCCATGAATGAAACGCCTATACTTTGCAAGAATCGCCACTTATATTTTTCGTAGCGATAAACAAAAAATACGCCGCCATATATGTTTGTATTTTTCAATTTGTTAAATTGTTCAATATTCATCCTTTTGTCTAACTGAACTTCCTGTTACGCTTCCCCCTTTTGATACTCCTTCTGAAGTTGGTGAAGTGCATTTCATTCAAACTCCTTATTTATCTGGTACTTTCTTTCCGTACCGGATAGTCATGGAATATAGCGGATTCAGAGATTGCGGACAAGTGGGAGAAAATACTAAGAAATTCAGCTTCACGCTACTACACTACGCCAGATTCAATCCGCACCTACAGTAGAGGTTCTTCAAAGAGATTGGTTCAAATCCAGCAATGAGGTGTTTCCTTAAGGAGTCGTTCACAATTATTTCACCTAATATTCCGGTCTGAATTCCACTCATAATGCAGTTCCAAAAAGTAAGTGCAGTTCATGAAGCAAGTAAGTGGCCTTACTTTTTTTCTATAATATGGGTAACTGTCCGGATGAAAAAATAATAAAGATATTTGCGAGTATCTACTTATCAGGTTTAATAAATAGCTATAGCCATAAAATTCAAAATCCGGGAATAGACTCTACTACCCCGGATTTTACCTTGCGCTTTTCACAAAGAACAAGTTTCTTCTAACATCTTTTATTGTACTGTTTGTCTATATGTCTTATTTTACAAAGATTGCTTCATCCTTACGTTTATTGGTCACTTCTTCCAAATTGGCTCCGGCTTCGACGGAATCCTTGGCCTGTGCCTGTTTGAAATAATTCTCAGCAGAGTCGAGGTCCCCTTGCAACAGTTTCAGTACGCCTCTGTTGTTCAGCGTCGCACTCGCCTGTGCATCGGCCTTGTCCAAATAACGTACCGCCTGTTGCAAGTCACCCCGTTGGAGTTCGATAGCGGCAGCGTTTATATTCGCTGTTGGGTCATCAGGAAACATGCGCACTGCCACATCGAACACTTCGTTAAACTCGTCACTCCCCTTTTCGTATGTTTGGGCAACCAGAAACATTTCCTGCAAGCTCAACTGCTGGGGACGGAGCTTTATAATCTGTTTTGCCTCTTCCACATCAAATCCGCGAACTACATAACGTACAGTGTAATCAGAGTGACGCAAAGCCGGATAACAATCCTGTAGTAATGCGGCATATACCTTTCCACCATCCAAGGCCTTAATGCGTTCCTCCTTCACGTCAAAAATCGCTCTCATTCTTATCTATTATGGACAAAAATCTCTTCTTTCAGCGGTAAATCATTCTTAGCCACATACGCACGCAGTCCGGCCCAGTCCTCGGGTACAGAATTCACCTTGAACAAATCCGCTTTAAAGCCATACTCATTCATTACATAACTCTTCAATGCCTCAGCACGCCCCTGAGCCAAACGCGCATTGGCCGCATATCTGCCCTCAGGAGAAGCATAACCCACAATAGCTATTTCAGTAATGGTAGTATTGACATCATTTTTTCACTACATCCACCGTATGTTTGATAGCAGCCAGTTCGGATGGATTATGACGATAATCAGGATAAATCTTCATCTGATTTACCGGAAAATCCAAATAAGCACGTCCTTCCTCGGCACGATTCTTCACAGCCTCGACAGCAGGAGAAACGAATGCCACGACAGGTTTTACCACATAGCGTTCCAAATTGGCACGAGTTATAAAGGCACTGTTTTCTTCTTTCTGACAATCGGCACAGCCACGTATAGCAGCCTGCAGTTCCAGTTCTGCACCATTCATCCATTTCTCGTATGGAATACGGGCTGAATAATTTACAGTCTGTTCCGTTCCATTCTTACGACGAAGAATGGTATATGCATCCGACGGAATACTGCGTTCACGCTGTTGCACGATGGAACGGATACGCCCATATACCCAAATAGCAGGCAAAATCCTGTTATAACTGTTATCCTGTGTCTTCAAAACCGGAGTCAGAGTTGCCACACAGTTGGAAGAAAGCTCCATTGCAGCCGGCAACGTGATATCCATTCCTATCATCACCTGTCCATTATCACTAATCAGGATTGACTGATTGCTGACTTGTACCTGACCACCTGATAATGTCTGTGCACCTACCGGAATAGTCGGTATCAATAATATAAGAAGTATATAACATATAAGTTTCATAATCCGTAATTTTTAGAATATATAAATAAGATTCAAAGCAGCCTTAGTAGGACCCCAATAATTCTTGTTGGATTTCTCCAACATATCTCCACATTCTTCACACTCATATTTCTTATAACGCACATAAGCATAACCCAAACCGATGGTGGCGCCCAGATTCCAATGGCGTCCCAGCACAAACTGATAACCGTAACTGACACCTCCGCCATAAAAATGTCCCTTATAACGGAAGTCTTTCAAATCATCGAAAGGAGAAAACGGCAAATCAATACCGGTAGTATTGTATGCTCCTCCCATTAAATGGAAACCGAAAAAATGACCATTGAACTTATCACAAAGCCAATAACGCAACTCGGGCTGTACCATCACCAGTTTCAACATTTTATTATCGCTGTATTTCCAGGGATTATAATAAAACGGAATATCCACTGTAAGCTTCTTGCTCAACCCTACTTCCACTCCTAAGTTTGGTATGGCGACGGCATCTATCGCCACATTAGTCTTAACAGCCACCTGTCCATACATAAATAAGGAAGAAGCCAGCAGACACACCCATGAAAATAAAAAATCTTCGTATTACCATATTCAATTCTCTCTAGCTAAGTTATTTTTTACATCACAAAGGTAGAGGCTATTCTTTTAACAGGATATTGGCAAATTAATCTTTATTAAGAGGTGGTTTCGGCAAAATACAGAATGAACAAAAAACAATCTTAGTTCCTATTTCCGTCAAAAACAGAACATCCATTCAATGAGAAACATTCCAACTATCAAATGGAACACCAACGGAGTTTCTCCATCCATAAATGAAAATCCTTTCATCATGATAAAAAACGCCCCCTTATATAGCCAAACAACTCCTTCTTTCCAACATAGCAGGTATTTTCATCAAAAAGAGGGTGTTTTCATCAAAAAAAGCTTGAAAATAATTTGGATACATGAAAAGAATACCTACTTTTGTATCGGATGATAATGGGTCAATCATTCACATAATCAAAAAAACAATAAAAAATTATAGTTCTATGAAGGCAATGCATTTAATAATTGCCATGCTCGTCATGATGAGTTTGGCATCCTGCTCTGCAGATGGTAATGACCCCGTTGAAAACTCAGTTTCAACGTATCTCCTGGAAAAAACGTATGGAGCCAGAAGCGTTACATACGAGGAAAACAATTCTGACAAGTTAAAAATTAAGTGAGTTACCGGCTATCAGCCTTTCTGAAGCGACCATATGCTATCTGTCCTACGAAAACATACTGATGCTCAAGAAGAACTTGATATTCAAACTGCCACCAAAGGAGAACAAACATGGCTTAGAATTGTAATGAAGCAAACAATAGATCATAAATATGCTTTCACTATCCAGCTGAATATGAACTGTTACAGTGACGGAAGCTTGTACTATGGCGGATATCAGGCGGAATGTTCTTCTTCTTTGATAAAATGGTATCTTAAAGGTTTCAGCCTGGCTACCGATAATGCCACAAAATTATAAATTCGAATCCCAAAGCTATATTTATATGAAAGTAATAGATAATGGAATCAAATATATGCAGATTCCTGTCACTATAAATGGCAACTATAATCCCCGAAACCATGATGCTGCATTTTCCTACAATTTATGATATATAATACAATAATCACTTTATAATATATACCATCATTCCCCCCTTGTTTCTAGCTTGGTATACATACCTTAATAAAATAGCAAGAGACAGGGGGTGTATTTCATTCAAATACAATCGTCTAATAATCAAGACAAGACAAAACTGTGTGAACGGAATACCTACTATCCTTTCTTTTCACCGAACCTGTTGATACTAAAAACAGAATATATTCCTATGACTTTTAGTTGGTTATGAAAATATAGTTTGCTATATTTGTAGGAATTCCTAAAATAGATTAAGGAATAATATCAAGCAGATTGTACGTGACCAATCTGATTACAGGGGAATAAAAGTGAAACAATTTATTATGATGAAATCTTTAATAATCACCTTATTATGTAGTTTTTGTCTATCAACTACTAATGCGCAAAGTTATTTCCGCCAGTGTGGTATCCAACTACTTACCAAACAAAACGGATTGAGCAACAATACATTGACTGGAATTTATCAGGATAAAGCCGGCTTTTTATGGTTAGGAACCGATGTTGGACTAAGCCGCTATGACGGAATACATTTTCATAATTACAATTTGATTGATAAAGAGCCACGTGCCTTAGCTCATTTATATGAAACATCAAACAATCTGCTATGGTCCCATATCGCCAATTTTAAACCAAATAGCCTGTTTTGACAAGATGCGTGGAATCTATATGCCACTTATCTCACCTACTCCTGAGGTATTGCAAGATATACAGGATATATGTGTACTGCAAGACAAATTATATGCCTTGACCTCCAATGCCATAGTAGAGTTAAATATGGAGAAAAATGCAGATGAAATAAGACTGACTGCCCAACTGCTTATAGATATAAAAACAAAAAGTCCTAGACTTTATAATAACGAAGATATTTTTATGCGCACTGACAGCAGAGAATCAAATCTTGCTTTATAACGTTTCCGATAAAAGTAGCGAGCATATAAATGGAACCGATCTAGGTATTGTGAAAGCCGACAACATTGAAAAAAATACATATATATAATGATAATGTGTGGATTTGTGACCAAACCGAAGGAATCATCTGTTATAATACAAACACTAAAACATCACGCACACTGAATGATAACAGCCAGTCATCCTTCATTCAAAAAGATATACGCGATATAATCCAAATAGATAAGACCACATTCATTATAGCCACATGGAGTTCACTGTCAGCCATAAGATTTGAAACGGACAACTACCTCCAGTCACCATTCCACATTGTAGATCTGACCCAACATGATTCTTACTATACCCCTATCCTCAAAAACAGAATTACCGACATTCATTTTGACAAGTCCAACAATGTGCTTTGGGTAGGAACTTTCGGCAGAGGATTGCTGAAACTGAATCTCAAAGGAAACGATATCAACCGTATCCCGTTGAACGATGAAATAAGATATGTGAATAGTATAGCACAAGATGCCGACGGATACATCTGGCTGGTCACCGAAAAAGATGGCATATATAAAAGTATAGAAAATAAGATCTTCCCCAATCTGCGCTTTTCCTTATGGGAGAAAAGTAACAAGAATAATCATTATTGCCTGCACAAAGATCGAAATGGAGGACTATGGTTCGGCGATAACAAAGAAAACATTCTTTGGGTAAATCCTACTACCGGTGAAACAGTGATTCACCAACTACCCCCCCGAAACAGCAGACTCTGCTGTAACTGCTTCTATCTTGAAACTATATCTAAACTCACAAAACCATTTATGGATTGCCACCGAAAAAGGAATAATGGTCTATAACCATCAGACACACGAATGCATAGCAGCACAACCTTATACGAAAGAATTCAAAAAAATAACCGCTATATGTGAAGATGGAGATGGACCATGTGGCTAGGTACTGAAAAAGGAATACACCGTGCCAGCGTAAAGGAAAACAAATAAAAATTCACCGGTGGTTATGAAAAGGCAAGAAACCTGACACCCGGAAAAGTATTGGCACTTTATCTGAATAA
>ENA-OQAR01000389-OQAR01000389.1-human-gut-metagenome-genome-assembly--contig:-NODE-389-length-13263-cov-1.303136_pt1 | contig 13263 bp, 24 predicted proteins | sample MGYA00242738_ERZ504533 | MGnify/ENA primary metagenome ERZ504533 (study PRJEB26092, sample SAMD00036276) | human gut metagenome | host: Homo sapiens | study: EMG produced TPA metagenomics assembly of... | reverse complement strand
CAAGGGGCAAGACACCCGCAAGCAAAGAAACAGTATTATGCAGAAGAGTGAGGCGAGCCGCTTTTGTCCCCGCCTTCTTCGGGAGGATGAAAACAGGAAACAGACTTTTGTAGGAGCGTGATAATATCGGGAAAGACCCGGGAATTTTTCGGGAGGCGGACGGAATACGGCTTTCCCGTCCTTGTCCGTATTATGCGTCATCGTTCGGCTTCGCCTGCTAAGTCCCAGGCCTTTCCCCCAACTCGGAAAGGCTGAACCTGCGCGTTTTTTTAGGCGGAAAAAATTACGCAGGGATTTTTTTGCCTAAAAAACCCGCAGGGCTTGACAGACACGGTTCGGACTTCCGAGTTACCTTCAAAAAGGACTTGGCCGGCGGAGCGTACCATGATGCCTGTGGCACAAGGATGGATGAAGTCTGCAAATTATCGGTACTATTCCGGTTTAGTGCCGAAATTTTGTAATCAATAAGAGTATCTGTTCAATAATGCCTGTGTGTTCAATGCGATTGAACAGTATGGAAAAATTGAACTGCGTCTTTGCAAGATTGTAATGAAAATTTTTATAGAAGATTTTTTCTATAAAAGGAATTTATACAAAAGAAATGTCATTTGAGTATGGAGTATTTGTTTTGCATTTTGTGAGGTCGGAAGAAAATAGCTATCTTTGCACTGAAAAATCACTCGTATTATACGACTGTTTTTTCAGTAACATCTAAAAAGGTACTTATGGTAATAGATAGAAGTGAATACATAGAACAGTTGCTTGCAAAACGTTGGAACGGCAAGGTAAAGATTGTGACCGGCATAAGACGTTCCGGTAAATCTTTTCTACTCTCAACTCTTTTCAAAAACCGATTGATTGAGGAGGGAGCCGGAAAAGAAGATTTTGTAGAAGTGGCACTTGACAAGAAGTCGGACGCCAAATACCGCAACCCGAATCTCCTGTATGACCATATCATGGAGCGCACACAAGATATGGGGAGGAAGTTTTATGTGTTTATCGATGAGATACAGTTGTCGTATAAGGTTAAAAATGAGGATGTGGATGAATCGTTGGTACCTGAAGAGGACAGAGATATGCTCTATACTACTTTTTACGACATTTTGAATGACCTGATGACGCAGCCGAACATCGATCTGTACGTGACCGGCTCTAACTCCAAGATGTTGTCGAAGGACATTGTTACGATTTTTCGTGACCGTGGCTCCGAAATAAAAGTGTACCCGTTGTCGTTTGCGGAATACCTGCCGGTAGCCGGAATGGAGAAAGCCGATGCATTGGAGGAGTACATGATGTATGGTGGAATGCCTCTGGCTGTTCTCGAACCGGATGAAAAGGAAAAACGGAAGTACCTGCAAGGACTCTTCACGAATGTCTATATCAAGGACATCGTAGAAACGTTACAAGCTGAAAGACGACAACATGCTGGGTGCCTTGGTCGATGCCCTTTCGTCATCGGTAGGTTCCCTGACAAATCCGAACAAACTGGCCAATACCGCCGGTTCGCTAATGGGAAAGCAACCTTCGTATAAACACCGTAAAAAACTATTTGGACTATATTGGAAGATGCTTTTTCTTTTCCAAAGTGCAAAACGGTGGGATGTGAAAGGACGGAAGTATTTCGATACGATTCAGAAATATTACGCCATGGATCTGGGATTGAGAAATGCCCGGTTGAATTTCCGTCAGCAGGAGCGTTCGCACCTAATGGAAAATATGATTTACAATGATTTTGATTCGTAGAGGTTATTCCGTAGATGTCGGCATTGTGGAACTGACCCGTGTCATCGAGGGCAAGCGCAAGATGTCGCAATACGAGATTGACTTCGTGGTTAACGTGGGCAATGACAAAGTATATATCCAGTCGGCATTGAATGTGGACACGCCTGAGAAAAAGGCACAGGAGACCTTCTCCTTGAGAAATACCGGCGATTTCTTTCGTAAGATTGTTGTACTGGACGGAAAACAGCAAACTTTGGGCTGACGATGACGGCGTGATGTATGTGGGCGTGATTCCGTTTCTATTGGATGATATTGTGGCAGAGGTAATCAGGTAGCCAAAGACATAAGAAAAGCGGACCAAGTCTGTTTATCGGACTTGAACCGGCTTTTTCTATAAGAGGGTATTTTGATGAGTATCAGGTGTGGATGCTCCATCCATGAAACGGTTCCAACAGAACGGAATACGACCAGTCGGGATTGCCGTGATAGATTAATCCCCGACAATACCTGTCTTTCCGTCCGGATAGCATTCCCTGAAACCGAACGAGTGGGGAGCGAAGTCCCGGTAAAGTTCTATTTCACACGGGCAGTTGGGATTGTTCTCCCACTGTTCCAACTTTTTTTCAGGCAATTATCCAGCGAAGTGTCGCCGATTTCCTTTGCATACTTCACTACCTTGTCGTAGTGTTCCTGACATAAAATTTTCATATTGCAATATTGTTTAATGGGTTTGCTACTATGTGGGATTTAGCCGTTACAGCATTTATCAACGTCATGGATTTCCGTCACGATGAAGTCCTCACCGCCAAATTCGCACAATGATTTGAGACCGGAGAGGCCGTCGCAGTAGAAGAAAATATCATCCTCTTCATCGGGATTGCAGTCTGAAGAGAGCCGGATTTTTACATGTTCGCTATTATTGTCGTCTTTCCACACAACAACGCAAACGGCGTATTCGGGTTCCTCTTTCTTTTCTTCCACGTACCGTTGATATATCCGGTCGATATCCTCCTTTACCTCGTCCGTGTCTGTCAGAACGGTTCCGTGACCGCACTTCCCGCACCAGCCGTATTGAAATGACTCGTCGGTATAATTGTGGAACTCCTTTGTGTTGGGGTCAATCATGCTTCACAACTTACTTTCGTGCCGCCGCATTTTGTACAGATTACATTCATGTCATTTCATTTTCAGATAATAAAATCCGGCTTGCAGACCGTAAGAAGCATATACGTCCTCAGGTTGCAAGCGGGAGATTGATTCATTCATACGATGCCTACGCTTCCGTTTCTTCAAGCAGTTCTTTAATGAAGTCGATGTTCCGGCGGTTCATGTACGACTGCCAACAACTGTGGTAACGTGACCAGCGGAACCCGTGCTGTTTGATGGAGTCCCGGATTTCCTTGGCGGGGATATCATCGAAAAATACCTGAAGGCGGTTTTCCGGTATAGTTTTCCACCATCCCGCCGCACCGTTAATCGTGTATTCCTTTTCCGGTGTGCCTTTCATCCGTTTCGCCAGTTCCAGCCTCTTTTTGATACGGTTGATGTTGGCGTTGTTGTTGGAAAGTGAGAATGACGGAAAACCGATGTGCCCGTAACACGGGGTGAGCAGTTCGACGGCACTTGTTTCCGAATATCCCAATTCCATCAGCCGGACCTTTTCTCCTCTTCGGTCAGTTTCTTGTTCTTAACCACTTTGTTTGCCGCTTTCATGTCCTCTTGCGCCTTGACCAGTTCGGCCAGCTTCCGCTCCAGCTTTTCCACGGCATTGTCGTCATCCAGATAGATGGCGTTGTTGTTCTCTGCCGCTTCCGCTTTCCGCTCGTAATAATCCGCTTTCTCGGAAGCCTTCACGCTTTGCCCCATCTTGTTCCAGATTTTCTCCCGGTAGTTCCTGTCCGCTTTCCCATGCACGGGCTGTCCCATCGGGATTACGCTTGCCATGGATTCGGACTGCCTGAAACATTGTTCGGATTGCTTTCTCGCGTTGTCTGCAAGCTCACGGTATCTGTCCGTTCTTGCCTGTTGTCTTTCTTCTCTGTTCATCGCTTTTTTGTTTTAGTTGTAATAAAAGTAGTTCCTTGATTCTTTTGATGGTAAATATTCCTTTCAAGAGCTTCTCCAATTCCTTGTGCCGGAGGATACACTTGTACAAACCGGCATCTGTCCGTTCATACAATCTCACGGAAATGAACTCGTCATTTTCAAAGAGATACTCCATTTCCTTCTGTGATGCTTGATTTTTACATGACTTTCCATCGTCTTTTAATTTATGGGTTAAACTTGGGTTTTGCCCGTCTCAGGATATGCAGGTTATCATACCCGACCGATGTCAGTTCAGCCAGCAGTTCCTGGCATTCTTCCCCGGTGGCGGGTCTTGTTACGGCAATCACGCCGGCATAATCCGCCGCGGCATGCTGTCCCGTGTGCATATAGGATGTGACGGCATTTCCATGCGCGTTCCCCGGCATATATGGAAAGAGGGCGATTGTCTCTCCCTCTTTGAACCTTCTGAACACCACTCTCGTCAGCTGTCTTTTCTCTGCCATATCGTTTTCATTTTCAGTTATGATCCATTACAAAAGTGACCTTGTAGGTCTTGCACGGCTTGCCGAATGCCGGATAGCGGTCGAACTCACTGTACGATTCCCAATCCACCGACATGACATAACCTTTGGGAAAAATTTTCGGTGATGAACCCGTTTACCATTTCCCAGTTTTCGTCAGTGATGAAAAGGTCTTCATCAATACCGTATTCCAGCGCATAGAGCGCCCATTCGGGAATGTTGTCCCATACGATTGTTTCTCTGCGGTCCTCACTCATGGCGTCTGTTTTTACATCATTGAACCATCAGCTCACGGATGATACCGTCCAATTCCGTTTCCCATTTTCCTGCTCCGTCCGTCATCGACGGATAGGTCAGTTGCTGCCACTGCCGGTAATCGAAAAGTTTCATTCGGAGCGGATAATAGTCGAACAGTTTCCGGTTTCCGAAGAATATTCTCAGGTGATTGGTTCCGACTTCCATCAGTTTCAGACCGTAACGGTTAAGAATCTCGTGGAATCTTTTCATCGGGGTGAAGTTGCTTCTGCTCATAACTGCATTCTTTTTGAGTTAAACATCTGTGGCTCCGGGGAGCCACTATTTCCTTTTTCTTACCTGCCTGACCGTCCTGTGCCCGGATAGTGCAAGGCTTTGCGAAAAAATACCGGAACCGGAACGGCGAGGATGATTTTTTCAGCAAACCCCAACGGGGTCCCGGCCTTGCACAATCCGTCGGGGCGCAGGACTACCTTTGCAGGTAGAAAAGAGATAGTGCATTTTTAAATACATTGAATACCAGCACCATGCAGTAATTTGTATATCTTTGCACATTAAACAATTGTAATGTTGATATTTAATTAAATAGTTGATTTTATGAAATTCAATAATCGTGAACGTCTGGATCTTACAGAATGGATTATTCATTTTATACATGATCGTAAACCTGAAGATGATATATCCTCATTAGCAGATATTGCAGAATTAGAAGGATATACTGGTGATATGCGTCTGCCTGACTACTATGACGAGTACGGAAATGGAAAGTATGTTATAAGCAGGGAGGAAGAGAATGAGTATTCGATTGAAGAAGATGCACCGGCACTTGAAGTATTAAAGAAAATTCTTCACGATGGTTATATTAAAAGTGGTTGGTCATTACGAAATTTAATCCCAACTATTTATGGTCCGAAATCAGCAGTTTGCTTTACGGAAATGCCTTTATATGCCTTAATTGATTATGCTAAATCACGAGAAACGTCAGGATATGTCGGTAGACATGGAATAGCTTTTCGTCGTAATGAACTTTATGCAGCTGGAGCCAGACCTGTGATTTATGGTTTATCCCCTCCTTATGTGGAAACAGATAAGGATGAAAAAGGTATATATCAAGGAAGGCTTCTTTCAATCAAAGATACGGGTATAGGTATTCAAGAACAATATCGATATGTGTCAACCAATCTAAACAAAAGAATATAATCCTAAACACAAACCTATTGATTGGACACATGAAAGAGAATGGCGATGGGCTCTTCCTGATAATAAATTGAGTGTGCCAGGACTTCCATTTTTTCATGTCAAAAAGAATATGCAGATTTTTTTCTCCGAGATTATTATAATTGTACCATCGGATGATGAAATGGAAGAAATATTAATACATCTAAAAAACGTTATATGATGCAGGAGGTAAAAATCGAGGAGGTAATTATAATTGTTCTTCAATTGCTGGAGCAAGAGTTTTATCATTGGAATCCATAGCACATTTTTCTAATATGGATATTAGCCGAATGCGAATAGACGATCTTCCTGTAAAACAGTTAAAAGTAATGCCTAATTTTATAGTAGATGAGAAACTCGAAAAAAAGGTTTTGTATGCAATCAATGAAGCAGGAAAAATTGCGCAAAATACGATTAGAGAATATCTTAAAAATCATCCTACTTTTGATGAAAATCAAGGTTACTGGGGATGGGCTTATATCTGTACAAATGTAGTATCTGATATAACGCAAGCCTTACAGAATATTAATTGTTCAAGAACCTATTCGGATGGTATATATAGACTTAACGTTAATAATTACCAAACATCGAATGTTTGAGTTATTGGAAATTGGAGCTGAAGCAGCAGCATGTTATTTGTCTTCAGAATTGGGGCAATATTTTTATGTGAAAACAGAATTGGATTAATAACTAAAATAGGAGTGTGGGAGTTTTTACACTCCTATTTAATTAGTTTAATTAGAGGAAATCTTATTTCTTCTAATCCTCCTGCGGAAGCAGGTGCCTGAGGTTCGGATCGTTGGCTATACGCTCCATCTCATCCTCGATAATCTGCACCACGTCCGCCTTGATACGCGTGTAGTTTCCGTTCTATCTGTTGCTGCATGATGTCGTTTGCCCTCGCTGTCCTTTAAAACTCGTTGATGACGGGTATCTTTTTGTAAGCCTTGGTTTCTGCCGCCACTTTCTCGGTATCCACGATAATTGCGTGCATGGAAAATCTTCTGTTCGATTTCCTCCCCGAAATTGTCCGCCACGCTGCCCACGAACGCACCTTGCGAGAGATTGGCGATTTTGGATGCAGGAATAAGCGAATCCATCTGTGTGTTGATGGAGGTCGAGGTATCTTGCCGGTTGATGGAGAGCGACTGCCGTTGTTGCAGGTATTTTACCGAAACGTTCCGAGAGATTCTTGGCGGTTTCTCCCACGACCTGCCCGCTGAAAATATTGCCCACCGTATTTTGGATGACCTTCGCCTCCTTGTCTCCATAATCTCTTGCTAACTGACTGAAATCCTGAAAACCGAGACAGACGGCCACCTTGTTGCTTCGGGCAGTGGCAATCAGATTGTCGATACCCCGGAAATATATGGTCGGAAGTTCGTCAATGATGATAGAGGATTTAAGTTGTCCTTTCTTGTTTACCAGTTTCACGATTCTGCTGTTGGTACAGTCCGAGCGCGGGCGGAATAAATGTTCTGCTGTCCGGATTATTCCCCACGCAAAGGATTTTCGGATGCTCGGGGTTATTCAGGTCAAGCGTGAAATCATCGCCCGTCATCACCCAGTACAGTTGCGGGGAAATCATCCTCGAAGGGGGATTTTCGCGCTCGCGATCTGGCCTTGGAGCTGGTCCTGCGCGCCCCCTTGCCAGGCATCCATAAACGGGCTCAGATAATTTTCCAAAGCGGGATAAGAGGTCAGAATCGTGAAGATATCAGCGTAGGGCTTGTTCAGAAATTCGATGGCGTGCGGGAACGTGCAGTATTTCCCATCCCTGTAAATCCGCAAGTACCAGATAATCGCCGCAAGCAGGATAATCGGCGACTCTACGAAGAAATCACCCTGTTTCTGTATCCAGGTCTTGTTCAAATTGAGCATGATGGTATAGGCACTTTCATAGGCGTCCGAGATGTCCGCCATGAATTTCGGGTTGATGGGATTGCAACGGTGCGAGCGGCGCGGGTCATCGAAATTGATGACGTAAAACTCGGGCTTCACTTTGTACTTGTCGAGATTCTTGAGCAGTTCGTTGTAGGCAATAATGGAGAGGTCATCGAATTTGTAGTCATAGATATATACTGCGAACCCTTTGGATATCTGCTGTTTGATATAACTGTTTACCACGGCGAAACTCTTTCCCGATCCGGGAGTGCCCAACACGATAGTGGCCCTGAAAGGATTGACGATATTGATCCAGCCGTCCCACTCTTTCTTATGATACACGAACTTGGTGGGCAGATTTACCGAGTATTCGTTTTCCATCAGGACGGTGTTCTGCATGAATGATTCATTCTCCATGTTGAACACGTCATCCATCAGGTCGTTTTCAGCATACGGCTTACCCACACGCCGGCCATCAGCATCAGGATATATCCGACCGTGAGCGTTGCCGTGTACAGTCCGGCCTTGGCTATGGAAGATACCGGTAGCTCCAGCATCCACCAATTCATAAAAACAGCACCAGTCCGCCGAGAAAGAAGGCATAAATTTTATTCCAGGTCATATCCCGGTTCTTGACCCCTTTCGTGCCCAGACAGGAAAGTGCGAGGAATATGAGCGCGAATACCTTTGTCAAAAGAAGGCTCCTGAACAGTCCCGCCGTCCGTTGGAAGTTCAGCAGGATCTTATCCACAATTCCGATGGAGATACCCATGTCGGAGAATGCCTGATAACAGTACCAGTACACATGAATCACTAAAAACAGGATGGATACGGCCCGCATGAACTCCATTGTCTTGGCCAATCCGCGAATGTCGTCTTCTTGTTGCATAATTGGATGGTTTTAATTGAATGAATAATCGGGTTATGAGAGGCCGCGTGAACGGCGTTTTTTTCTTTTCTTCTTCTGTAGCATTCGCGCGAGGGCTTTCCTCCTGCGCGTCAGGACCGTTGGTATCGAAAGAAAACATGCCGAACGCCTGCTCGATGGAACTCTCCATGTCGCCGTAGCGGAGCGACTGCATATCCTCGCCGAACAAGGGGGCTTGCGGCAGGACGGCATCTTCCGGAGAGCGGAACAGCTTCTCGAACATGTTGGCGGAAAATTCTTTTCCCAACCGGGAACCGTTGTACACCTCCTTATTGTTATGGTCGATAAACGTGACCCCGTAGATGCGGCCTTCATCGTTGGTTCTAAAACCGTGTCGATGCCCCGTTCACGCAACAGATCCGTGAAGGTCTCCTTGCTGCCCATGCAGCCGTGCATGGCAAGTGCCACCTCGTTCCGGATTTTCGGTTGCCATTTCTTCGCCTTGAACTCCCCCGGCGTTGTAGCGGAGCCGTTTCTCCAATCCCTGATACCCGAAACGTTTGTCGATAAGCGAGGACTTGATGGGCGCGCTGACCGCTTTGCCGTTATCGTCCGTAACGGCATAGACAATGCCCGTGTAGGGAACGCCCCCGTGTTCTCCCTTGACCTGTTTGGCTTCGATGTTGAAACAGGAAAGCAGGGCGCTGTACTCGCCGAATGTCTGGAAACGGTAGGCCGTGAAGACGCTTTTGAGAATATTGGATACCTGCCGTTTCAGGTCGCCTTGCGTGTAGTCGGCTTTTTTCAGGTAAATGCCGAGCTGTTCATCCTTCTTGTCCGCGTGTTGCTTTAACCCGAACTTCCGTTCCAGTTCCCGGCAGGCTTTCATCGAGTGGTTCCACTCGTAAGCGTCACTTATTTTCTCACCGTTTTCCTTCACGCAGGTAGAGACGATATGGATATGCCTGCGGTCTATGTCCTCGTGCAGATACACAATGTATGGCTGGTCGCATATCCCATCTTCTGCATATATTCCCTTGCCAGATCCGCGAACTGTCCGTTCGTGAGGCGGTCATCCACCGATGGGTTCAGGGAGATATGCAGTACCGGCTTCTCCGTGTTCCTGTTGGCGGCAAGGTAGCTGTCGAAAGCCCATAGTGTCTGCTGCATGACATTATGGGGGATTTCCGGTGATATCGGTAATCATACGGTTGCCGTGATGATACGGGCGGTGGACTCGTCCACTTTCCGTTGGTTGTAGATGACCGCTCCGTAAAGCGATACACCTCTGTTGATTTTAGCCACCATTCTGCTGTTCCTCCTTATTCCTTTTTATCAGGTATTCCTCCTCGAACTCCCGGGTAAGCATGATAATCCTTTTGCTCAGCACCACCAGATCGATGGTGGCCTTCTCCAGATTACGGAGCAAGGCGAATGCCCGTTTTTCACCGAAATTGGACTTGACAGCTTTTACCGTCTGGTTGTAGTTGTTACCGATAGCTTGGACTGGTGATAGAAAATTTGTCAGTCTGATGTAGTAATCCATCGCAGCCCTTGTCGATTCTGACGACCTTCATTTCTCGTCCGAAAATCATCGCCTTGATGAATCTTGCCCGCTGTTTCATGCCTGATTTTTCAAACAGCAGCTCAAAATTTCCGTTCTCTTCCGAGGTCAGTTTGATACCGTAACGGAAAACTGCCGGGTCAGTTTTCGGCTTTCTGCCCGTACTTCCTGTTTTTCTTCTTTTACTGTTTTCTTCCATACGCATTGAGTTTTTCTGTTACTGATTTTCCGTCATGGATTTCCGACTTTGGAGGAAATCCCTCCCGAGCCTTCAGGCGAGTGGCAAGTTTGTTTTGGGATGCCCGAATCATTTCGGGCTGCCCAAAACACAACTTGCTATGTTCGCTTGAACATGAATTTTCCTTCGTCAAATTGTGGTTTGACCTTCAGCCTCATTCTTCGGCTTCGGGAATCCTCCGCAGCGGTATCTGTTCCGTTGTCGGTGCAAAGTTATGGCGGTTTATCCTGTTGTAAAATAGCGGGTTATATGTAACGTGATGACAAATGATGACACAGGTCGTCACCTCCCTTAAAACATAGTGCAGGTATGAAAAAATACCCTTTTATTTGCAGCGTGAACGGTAAAACAAACCAATAATCAAGTGGCTGTCCGTTGTATTACCCGTTAGCGAAAACACTTGTTGCAACAGGTGGGCAGTGATTGTTTACTTGCTTTGTTGGGGCAGATAACTATCGGTTGGTCGGTTTGCCGGTTGGTGAGCACAAATTAACCATATCACTAACAAACCTTGTCACAAAGCAAACAACAGACAAGTAAAACAATAGTGTAATAAACCATTAAAAAAGTTCAGTTATGAAGAAGAATCCGTTATTCGTTGCGGTCAGCAACCAGAAAGGTGGGGTCGGCAAAAGTACAATGTTGGTAACACTTGCCAGTCTCCTGAATTATTCGATGGGCAAGAATGTGGCTATCGTTGATTGTGACGCCACCCAGCGCAGCCTGTTCAATCTGAGGGAACGGGACATGGAGATGGTGGAGATAAACAAGAAGTACATGGTGTTGCTGGAGGAACAGAGACTCAGGGGATGCAGGATTTATCCTATCAGGCAGGCAAAGCCGGAGAATGCACGCCAGGTGGCCGGAGAGTTGGCGGCAAAAGCAGATTTTGATATCGTTTTCATAGATTTGCCGGGGTCTATGGACATATCCGGCGTTTTGCAGACCATTTTCAATGTGGATTATGTATTGACCCCCATTGCCGCTGACAATTTCGTTATGGACAGCAGTTTTGTCTTTGCCAAAAGTGTTATGAAGTGTGCGGAAAACCGGAAAAACATTCCCTTGAAAGACGTGTTCCTGTTCTGGACCAAGGTAAAGAAAAGAAGCAATACCGAAGTGCTTGACAATTATATGGCACTGATGAAGAAACAGGGGTTGAAAATTCTGGATTCAATGATTCCCGATCTCTGCCGCTATGACAAGGAACTCTCATCCCGGACACGCACCTATTTCCGCTGCTCGCTCCTTCCACCACCGGCAGGACAGCTTAAAGGCAGCGGATTGCAGGAACTGGCAAACGAACTGATTGTAAAATTTAACCTGTAATTGAGATATGGCAAAGAAAAATTGTAAAAGTGAATGAAGAAAAAAATCAGGGGGTATATGGTCGGTGACATTCCTGATGCCATCGAGAACGAGGATATCATAGTGGTTGAGGTTCCGGAAAAGGAAAACAATGAAAGGCAGGATACGGAAAAAAGAAACTGCCCGTAAAAATCCCAAACCTTGCAATATGCCCGAATGTGACAGTAACTTTCGTCAGAAGTATCTGGTGAATACCCCCATGCCCGGACGCATCCAGGTGTACCTGAACCGCAAGCTGTACGACGAGATAAAGAATTATCTCCATGTGATAGCTCCCGAAGTAAGTATTGCGAGCTATATCAGTAACATCATCGCCGAGCATATAGAACTCAACATCGAGGAAATCACCCGAATGTATAAAGACCGTTTTTCACCCCCTAAAATTCAATAGTCATGGAAACAACATTAATTTATTTTTCAGTAAAAGCCGTGTCGGCAACCTACATATTATATAAGGTATGGATGTTCATTTTCAGTCCGAAAGTTTATAATTTTTTGGGATAGTCAGCTTCGTCATATGCGTATTGCACGTATCCGGTTATGGAAATCACGCAAAAACGGATGCGGAAAAAGCAAGGAAAGCCCGGTATAGGGCAAGACTGGACAAGGCTGAAGCGTGGATCGCACAAGCGGAGAAGAATATCCTTAAAGTCGGGCATGAAGAGAAAACCGAAATACAGCCGAATCCCCTGGACGAGTACAATGAAGTAATCGGAAAAACGAAAATAGTCTATCTTGAAGACCCGGATGTGGCAAGAAAAACTCCCACACGTTCTGAACCTATGAAGAAAGAGCCTATAGAGGAAGATGAGGATATAGATCCGGATGATGTGATAGATGGCTTCTCTTCACAAAAGGGACTGACAGAATCGGAAAAGCGGGAACTTATGTCAAATGACGGGTGTGTTCCTGACCCGGATTTTTCAAGGGCACTGACTTTTGAGGAACTGGACAATGTCGCTGATGTGCTTATTTCGGGAACGGATGACAGAAAGAAAATCCGAAATGCTGCCGAAACCCTGTACCAACTTCAGGATACAGACCTGTTCAGGTTCTTTGCAACCGAATTGAGTACTCAGAGCCAATTGGAAAAACTGCTCAGGGAAAATATGCCAAATGGAAAAGAGACGCCAAAACAGTCTTTGGAACAGATTGGAATTGATTGGAATAAATACATGTAAATATGGAATCGAATATGCAAAACAAAAAGCAGTACCGCAGCCAAAAGACAGAATCTTTTGCCATAAAAAGAAATCCTGCAATTCGTGCCCCACGCATCTGTTTATCCGAAGAAGAAGTCTCCAGACTTATGGAGAGAGAAGCTGCTGCTAAAAAGAAGATAGGAATCTTATTGATAGTATGTTTTGTGATGACTCATATACTCCGGCAATGGATAATACAGAAAAACAGACAGAGGCATTCGATATAGATGAATTCGTTTAATTGTTTCTTTTTGTTGTCATATTTTCAGAAGGCATATCGATGCGATATCGGTGTGCTTTTTTCATGTCAAATATTCCATTGGAATAAATACCAGACAGTTGTATATCTATATATTGCAGACATACTATCTTTTGCA
>ENA-OQAR01000388-OQAR01000388.1-human-gut-metagenome-genome-assembly--contig:-NODE-388-length-13284-cov-1.749487_pt1 | contig 13284 bp, 17 predicted proteins | sample MGYA00242738_ERZ504533 | MGnify/ENA primary metagenome ERZ504533 (study PRJEB26092, sample SAMD00036276) | human gut metagenome | host: Homo sapiens | study: EMG produced TPA metagenomics assembly of... | reverse complement strand
CGAGATTTTGTCGATCAGGTCGCAGCGCTGCTTCAACGCAATCCACACTGCGCAGGGGGTCGGCAGGCGTGTTGAACGCAAAGTCCAGCAGCTTGTCGATGGTGGTAGAAGCCACATGCAGGCGGGTGTCACTGGCTGCATAATAATATATACGCTACCGTCATCGTCCGCAATAGCACCGTTGGTGAACACGACGTTGGAAACGTCGCCCACCCGCTCCCAGTCACGGGGTGCGATGAGGAAGCCGGACGGCTCTGCGATCACCTTGCTGGGGTCATCCAGTGCGGTAACGAACACATAGATAACATATCGCAGCCCGGCAGCGGTGTTCCGCACGCCGTGGGCGATGTGCAGCCAACCCTTTTCCGTCTTGATGGGCGTTGCGCCCTCGCCGTTCTTTTGCCTCGGTGATGGTGTGGTAGCGGCGGGGGCTGGTGATGATCTCCTCGTCGATAACGGCATGGGTGATGTCCTCGCACAGACCAAAGCCCACACCGCCGCCGGAACCGGTGTCGATGAAATCATCCATGGGGCGGGTGTAGAAGGCGTACTTGCCGTTGACGAACTCTGGCAGCAGGTCTACATTCCGCTGCTGGGGGCTGCGCTTGGTGACAAGGTTCGGCAGACGCTCCCAAGTCTTGAGGTCTTGGTGCGGACGATGCCTGCCGCAGCCACGGCAGCGGACAGGTCGTTGACGGAAGTATCCTTGCTCTCAGAGCAGAACACACCGTAGATCCAGCCATCCTCGTGCTGGGTCAGGCGCATATCGTAGACGTTGGTCTCCTCCGGGCAGGTATCCGGCAGCAGAATGGGCTTTTCCCAGAAGTGGAAGCCCTCCACCGGGCTGTCGCTCTCCGCTACGCCGAAAAAGCTCTTGCGGTCGTTGCCCTCGATGCGTGCCACAAGGTAATACTTGCCGTTCAGCTTGATGGCACCGGAGTTGAACACGGCGTTCACACCCAGACGCTCCATGAAGTGGGGGTTGGTTTCCGGGTTCAAATCGAACCGCCAGCTCAGCGGGATGCTCTCCCGGGTCAGCACCGGGTTTTCCCAGCGGTCATAGATGCCGTTGTAGAAATCGGTCTTTTTGTTCTTGCGTACCAGATAAGCGTCCTGCAGCGCCTTCTGGCGCAGGTATTCGGGATGCAGTTTAGACTGTGACATCGGGGTTCCTCCTTATCAGTTCCATGCACATTCTGCCGTTGTGGTAGGGGCACTTCCACGGCTCAAGGATGGGCTTGCGGCTGGACGGTTTTCCGTCTGCGTCCACCTCCCAGAACCATTCACTGCCGGGGGCGTTTGTCCACCATCACGTTGCAGATGTAGTGGTAAATATCGGCGGCGGCATCCCGGTATTTTGCATCGCCGCTCTTGTTGTATTCGTTCACGAAGCCCAGTACGGACTCAGCCTGCACCCACCACACACGGGTGGTGTTCACCTTGCCGCGCTCGCACTCGTTGACCACCGAGTGGTCAATGTAGGCTTCCTTGTAGATGTGGGCAGCAAGGTCGGAGTTGATGGCGTGGATGCGCTTGGAAAGCGCTGCATCGCCCAGTAAATCGCAGCCCCAGTCGATGAGCCAGCTGGACTCGATATCGTGGCCGTAGCTGTACAGGTCGATGATGGAGTTATAGTGCGCATCAAAGAACACCAGCTGCCGGTGCAGCTCCGGGGAGTAAATTTTGTGCTCGTAGATATCCAGAATGCGGCGCAGGGCCTTTTCCACCTCCGGGTCGCGGCTGGCCTGATAAGCCCGGCGTAACCCTCGAACACATGGAGCAGGGTGTTCATGGTCTTTGCCGCCATGACGCCGTTTTCGGAAAGCTTTTCGTTGCTCTCCGGCTTCCAGTCGATGGTAAAGGCTTCCAGATAGCCCTCGCTGTCGGTGCAGTGCTGCTCGATGATATGGAAGATCTCTTTTGCACGGTCCAGCGCAGCCTGTTTGCCGGTCAGCCGGTAGTAGGCGGAAAGGGCATAGATAGCAAAGCCCTGATTGTAGGTGTGCTTGGTGGTGTCCAGCGGCTTGCCGGTGTAGTCGCAACTCCAGTACACACCGCCGTTTTCCACGTCATAGCAATGCTCGGTGAAAAAACTGGTAGGCGTGGCGGGCATCCTCGGCAAGGTCTGCCCGGCCGGTGAGCATGGCAGCCTCGGAGAAGAACCACAGAATGCGGCTGTTCAGGATGCAGCCCTTTTCGGCCTGTTTGTCCAGCTTCAGGTCAAAATCCATGTAGCCGTAAAAGCCGCCGTTTTCCTCGTCCCGCAGCCCTTTCCAGAAGGGGAATGATGGTTTGCAGCAGCATTTCTTCTGCTGCCTGTTTGATCTTTGGCATGGGAAAATCCCCCTCCCTGTTTTACCAAAACGAGCCCGCCCCGGATGACCGGGACAGGCTCCATTGTATCAGCGGATGCCGACCTCGTGGTCGGTGGGGCCTGCGTTATCGTGGGCCTTGATGTAATCCACCACCTCGTCCACGGTGGTGAAGGCAAGACCGACATAGCTGTCAGCGCAGCCATAATAGAGGGCGATGCGGCCGGTGTCGGCATCCTGCAGGGTGGCGCAGGGGAAGCAGACGTTGGGCACGAAGCCGCGCTCCTCATACCACTTTTTCCGGGGTCAGCAGGAAGTTGCCGCACCGGTAGAGCACCTTGCTGGGCTCGTCCCTGTCCAGAATGGCACCGCCGATGGAGTACACGAAACCGTTGCAGGTGCCGGTGACACCGTGGTAGAACAGCAGCCAGCCCTCGCTGGTCTCGATGGGAGCTGCACCGCCGCCGATCTCACGCTCTCCACCAGTTGGAGCCTTTGCTCATCACATGGCGGTGACGGCCCCAGAACTCCATATCCGGGCTCTGGCTCAGGAAGATGTCACCGAAGGGGGTGTGGCCGCTGTCGGACGGACGGCTGAGCAGGGTGTACATCCCGTTGATCTTGCGGGGGAAGAGCACCGCATTCCGGTTGAAGGGAATGAACGGATTCTCGATGCGGACAAAGGTCTTGAAATCGGTGGTCTTGGCAATGCCGATGGACGCACCGTAGAAATCCTGACACCAGATGATGTAGTAGGTGTCCTCGACTTTCACCAGACGGGGGTCGTAGGCATACACCGGCATGAATGGCTCACCCTTCTCGTTGACGAAGGGAATCTTGTCCTTGTCGAAGGTCCAGTGGATGGCGTCCTCGCTGTGGCCCAGATAGATGTAGGGCACACCGTTGACCTGCTCGCCGCGGAACACGCCAATGAACTTGCCCTCGTACGGCACGACCGCACTGTTGAAGATGCGGGCCACGCCCTCCACCGGGTTGCGGTCGATGATGGGGTTCTCGCTGTACCGCCACACCGGGCCGGTGGCATCGGCGGGCTTTTCCTGCCAAGGAATGTTGGGCAGGGCGTCGCAGAACATTTTTACGTTGCTCATAATATAAACTCCTTTTAACAGAAGGTTGTTGCTCTTTTCTGCCACACTCTCCCGGCTCCTGCACGAGAGCCGGGAGAAGCAGCAGATGATGAAGGAGAAAAAGTGGATAGCGATTTTAGCCTTTCACCGCACCGGCAGCCATGCCGCTGTAGATTTGATCCTGACACAGCAGGAACACGATGAGGGCGGGGATGATGGTGATGATGACACCGGCGCAGATGTAGTTGTACTGGTTGCCCATGGGGCCGGAGAACACATACAGCGAGGTGGCCACCACCTGATACTTGGTCTTATCCTGCAGGTACAGGTTTGCCATGTAGTATTCGTTGTAGGTGGACACACCCTTCAGGATGGCGCTGGTGACGATGGCGGGCTTGAGCAGGGGCAGCAGGATCTTGAAGAACACACCAAAGTAGGTGCAGCCATCCAGAATGGCGCTTTCGTCCAGCGTGGGGGAAAGGTTCTCGAAGAACTGCAGGAAGATATAGATGGTGATAACGTCCGTGCCCATCATCAGGATGATGTAGCCGGGCATGGAGTTCACCAGATGCAGAGCCGTCATGATCTGGTACACCGTGACCTGCGAGGCGATGCCGGGGGATCAGGGGTGGCGATGGTGAACAGGTTGCGGATCAGCTTGTTGCCGGGAAACTTGAACCGGTTCAGCACATAAGCCAGCATGGCACTGATCATAATGCTGCCCCGCCAACACGCAGATCAGGATGATAAAGCTGTTCAGGAACGCTCGCCCATGTTGGCCTTGTTCCATGCGGTGATGAAGTTATCGAAGTTGAGCCAGCTCTTGGGCGGGGTGATAACGTTGGTGTTGGCGTACTCTTCCTCACTTTTGAAGGCGGTGAAGATGCAGGATACGATGGGCACCAGTGCCACAAAGGCAGCGAAGATGAGCAGCGCATATTTGCAAATGTTGATCAGAACACGTTTGGTCTTGATCGCAGTGGTTTTCGTTCATACGTTCTGCCTCACTTTCACTTGGTTACGCCGCTGCTGCGGTTTTCCAGCCATTTTTCCACAGCCTTCTGGGCGTAGGTGACGATCACGATGAGCAGCAGCAGAACCACAGCCATGGCGGATGCAAGACCCACCTTCTGGTCGGTATGGGCGATCTTATCCATGACCACGAAGTAGGTGGAGGTGTTGAAGCCGCCGCCGGTGACAACATAGGGCATCTCGAAGGCGGACAGTGCGCCGGACACCGAGATGATGAGGTTCAGCACCACGATGGTGCTGATGGACGGCAGGATGATATCCTTGAAGCGGTGCCATGCGTTGGCACCATCGATCTCGGCGGCCTCGTACAGAACGGGATCCACAGAGGCGATAGCACCGATGAACATGACGATGTTTCTGGCCGATGTATTTCCAGATGGAACAGGCCACCAGCACGATATTGTTGATGGATTCGTCACGCAGCCAGAACGGGAGGGTATCCACATTGAATCCCACCCAGCTCAGCAGGGTATCCAGCACAAAGCCGTGGGTGAAGAAGAACTTGAAGATGAAGCCCACCGAGATGCCGCAGATGAGGCAGGGAAAGTACAGTGCACCACGGAAGAACTTGCTGCCCTTGCACTTGAAGCTCAGGATGGTGGCAAACAGCAGCGCCAGCGCCATCTGCACCACGGAGCCTACCATGTAGTAAAGGCTCAGGCTCAGAGCGTGGAAGCAGTCTTTGCGGGTAAAGACCGAGATGTAGTTCTGCAGACCCACAAAGGTACGTCTGCCGATGTACTTCATTTTGAAGAAGCTGAACTCCACCATTTTGAAGAAGGGCAGATAGGTAAACATGAACAGCAGCACCAGCGGAACGAACAGGAACACCAGCGTGACGATGAGCTGCTGGCCACGCATACTGTGAAAGTATTCGCTGAAGCTCTTGCGCTTTTTAGGCGCGGATACGGTTGCGGAAGATGCCATGTAAAAGACCTCCTTTCACCAAAAGCAGGGCGGACACGGGCCCGCCCTGCTGATTTATAATGATAGATCGCTTACTGCGGTGCGCAAGCATCCACAGCTGCGTCCCATGCGGCGTTCCAGTCGGCCACGATGTCGTCCAGAGTCTCGTCGCCGTTGATGCCAGCCTCCACCACACGCATGACGTGGGTCTGGTCGGCATTCAGCATCAGCTCAGCCTCCTGCTGCACCTCGGTGGCAAGGTCTGCCAGCTCTGCGGGGGCGGGGGCATCCTCGACCAGGTCGATGCCGTCAAATGCCTTCAGGGTATCGGGGTATTCCTGGCTCTTCAGCACCGGCACACCGCCCTGATCATAAGCAAAGTTGGAGCTTTCGGTCAGCCACTTGATGTAGAGCATGGCAGCCAGCTTTTTGTCATCGGTGGTGTTCTTGTTCACACCGTAGCAGTAATCTGCACCTGCGCTGGCGTACTGGGTACCCTTGACGGTGATGGGGAACGGCATATAGCCAATGTCGTCGGCGTGGTCACCGGCGGCCTGCATCTGCACGATGGCCCAGCTGCCCAGAACCATGGCACCGATCTGGCCGTTATTGATGCGGGGCTTGGAGCCCTCCCAGTCGGTGGTGGTGGGGTCGGCCTCGGTCAGACCGCGCTTCACTGCTTCGTACAGGATGTAGTACACAGCGTAGGGACCCATATCGTCCGCACCCAGAATGCCCTTCTGGAACGGATCCTTGGTCTGGGGCATGGTAATGTTCATCCAGTCCGGGTCACCGGTTGCGCCGCCGCTGGTGTAAGCATCCCATGCGGTCATGGTCCAGCCGGCGGCGTAGTTGGTGTACAGGGGATCAATGGAAGGATCGTAGTCCTTGATCTTCTGCAGGTCATCCAGGAACTCGTCCGGGGTCTGGGCAGGGTGGTGATGCCGGCAGCCTCAAAAACCTTCTTGTTGTAGATGATGCCCTGTGCATTGCCGGTGGAGGGGATGCCGTACACGCTGCCGTTATAAGCGCGGTTGGAAGCGAAGTTGTAATCGTTCTCAATGTCGCTCAGTGCGCACAGAGGCTCAAAGTAGTCGCCCAACTCGGTCAGGGGGATGTTGGTGGGGATCATGCACAGATCACCCCAGTCGTTGGAAGTCAGACGGGTGGTCATGTCGTTGGCATAGTCGGTGATGCCCTCGTACTTGATGGTGATGTTGGGATACAGCTTCTGGAATGCGGCAACGTAGCCGTCAAAGGTGCCGTCATCGATGAGGTCGGTACGGTGGCTGATGATCTTCAGGTCAGCCTTCAGGTCGGTGTTGTCGGTGCCCACGGTCAGCTCATTGTAAGCCTTTGCACCGTCTGCGCTGGCAGCGGAACCAGCGGTGCTGCCGGTGGAGCCGGCGGTAGAAGTGCTGCTGCCGCCGCAGGCGGCAAGAGCAGAGGCTGCGGCCAACACACCAGTGACCTTCAGGAAATTGCGGCGATTGATCTTACGCATAGGGATATCCTCCTTCTTTTTGTGGAACCCTTTTCCGTTTTGCGAAAGCTAAATTTAGCTTTGATTAGCTAACTGTTATCCTTCGCTTTCTGTGGTTTAAGTATATTCCTTTTGAGATTCACTGTCAATATTACCAAAAAGATTCGGTGTTTTGGTGGCAATTCGGCAATTTTCTTGTGAAAACTGACCTGTAAATCCGGGATACATCACGGATTTTGAACTTAAAATAATAATTTAATTAACTTTTTACAATAAAATTAACTTAAAGATCGCTTAGCCTAAGGCTGATTTTGCACTTTTTAACTGGCTTTCATTGACGAAACGACTAAAAACTGCTATGCTAACCATAAAGTTAACCGGAACGTTATTTACCTCATTCTAAAATGAAAGAAGAAAGCTGGTCAGGAACATGGCAAAAGCAGTACGCATGGCCGATATCGCGCAGCGGCTGGGCATCAGCACCGTGTCCGTCTCCAAGGGTCTGGCAGGCAAAGAAGGCGTCAGCGCCGAGATGCGGGCAAAGATCCTTGCCGTTGCCGAGGAGATGGGCTATCAGCCCCCTGCCCGGGCGCATACACAGCCCGGCGGCGAGAGCATCGGTATTCTGGTGGCAGATCGTTTTTTTCAACGAGAACGCCTTTATTCCAATCTGTACCGGGCGGTGCTTAAATGCGCCGCCGAGCAGGACATCTCGGTGCTGATGGAGATCGTTCTGCCGCAGGCAGAAAAAGCTGCAATATGCCCTCCTTCCTTGTAAACCGCAAGGTGGACGGCCTCATCTTTATGGGCGAGATCAGCCGCCGCTACCTTGCCACAGCGGTGCAGACGGGCGTGCCCTTTATGCTGCTGGATTTTTACGATGATGCCATTGCCGCCGACTGCGTGCTCAGCGATAACACCAGCGGCAGCTATATGATGACCGAGCATCTCATCTCCACCGGGCGGCGGAACATCGGTTTTGTGGGCAGTGTGCTGTCCACCAGCTCCATCATGGACCGCTATCTGGGTTATGTCAAAGCCCTGCTCCGCGCCGGGCTGCCATCCGGGACGACTGGCGGCTGGAGGATCGGGACGACCGAGGGCTCTTTATTCCGTTCACCCTGCCTCACGAGATGCCGGAAGCCTTTGTCTGCAACTGCGAGAGGTGGCCTACAATCTGGTGGAGACCCTCAAGCGCAACGGCTACCGTGTGCCGCAGGATGTGGCAGTGACCGGCTACGATGACTACCGCTATTCCACCATCTGCAGCCCCCAGCTGACCAGCTACCGGGTGGACTTGGACGGCATGGCAAAAACGGTGGTGGCGCAGCTGCGCCGCAAAATGGCGCATAAGCCTGCCGTTGCCCCCACCGTCATCGTGCCCGGCGGCTTTGTAAGAAGAGAATCTACCTGATAAAAAAGGGGTTGCTGCACAAACCTTCGTGCAGCAACCCTTTTTACTATGGTACTATTTTGAATGCCGCCGCTTTGCTCTGGCCATCTTCAGTGGAAAAATATAGTTTTGTATTTTTGGGGATACCGGAGCGTCTGCGGACGCTCCGGTATCCGTTTTCACTTTTAGAGGATCGTTTTCAAAAAGGCAGTCAGAACCTTTGCCGCCTGCGGTGGCTTTCTGCGCGGGGTGCTGCCGGGCACCTACCGTTTCGGTGTGGTGTTGGGCAGCTCCAGCAGATAAACAGAGTTGTCTCCGGTAATGGCTTTGTACTGCTCCGCGCCCTGTCGCAGCACCGGCAGCAGCTCACTGCCCAGCATCCCGATGCACCACACCAGCTTTGCCCCGGGGTTCTTTGCCCGGAGCAGGGTCAGAAAATGCTGCACACCGTTTGCCACCTTTTGGGCGTCCGCAGGATGGAAGTCTCCGTTGGAGAGCCGCCGCAGCTGGTGGGGCTTGCCGGTGGCAGGGTCTGTCCATGGCGGGTTATCGAATGCGCCGGTGTCGTTGGTGCCTAGATTGACGATGACGCATCCGGCTCCATGCGGCAAAATCGTTTTCCTGCTGTGCACCAAGGGCGGCGTTACGCTGTCCCATGCTACGCCGCCACACCCGGGTGTAGTAGGGCGGCAGGATGTGGCGCACGTCGTTGTCCCATCCAGACACGATGCCCCAGCCGCTTTGCGAGATGCAGCGGTATTCGGCACCCAGCGCATCGGCAGTCAGGCGACCGTAGTGGTTTTCTGCCGAGAAAAAGGCTCCCACCCAGTCCTCCTCCGGTTTGGCTCCGATGGCACCCTCTCCGCTGGTGATGCTGTCCCCCACAAATTCCAGCCGATAAACCGGCTCCGGCAGGGGCAGAAATTCGCCGTCTGCATATTCCAGCCCGGTGATCTGCAGCAGGTGCGCCGGGTCATCGTGCATGGCCTGCACATCCTTCAGCAGCCGGACGTGCTTCGCCTTGCCCGGCGTCATGCCCCGGAACAGGCACACCCGGCTTTTGCCGGGGTTCACGGCAAACCGTGCCACCCATGCGCCATTCAGTTCCACGCTGACCCACGGCTCTACCACTTCATAATCGGCGAAAAGATCCACCCACAGCTCACTGCCGGTAAATTCCAGTTCTATGCCGCTGGCTGTCCAGAACAGGGTCAGCGGGTCACGCCCGGTGTGCCGCCCCAGTGCCCGCACCTGCGGCAGTTGGGTCAGCGCTGCGGTTGTAAGTTGCTCCATTTTCCGTTCCCTCCCGTTGGTTTTGCCCGAAGCATAGCAGATTCCACCCAAAATCGCAAGCTAAATCTGTAAGCTAAATAAAACCTAAAATTTAGTTTAGCCTTTGCACCTCCCGGTGTAGGGGCTTTTTTCGGGTCAGGTTGACCAGTGCTTTGCCCCTCTCCTTGTGCCATACGCTGAAAATGAAGCAGCATATTGACCGAATTGCCAAAACTGCACTATACTTATTGTGCAATCTGACGTTGATTTTTGAAAAAGACGAGGAAAATGTCATGGAGCACGAACACAACTTTTACGGGGTGAACTTTGCACCCTTTCCCACAGAGGCGTGTTGAGCAGCGAGAACGCCCACCGCAGTATGGCAACTATGGTGGAAGCTACCGCCGCCAACTGGGTCATTCTGTCGCCCTCTGGAATACAATCTGACCCTTATAGTGAGGAAATCAACTGGAACACTAATGCCACCCCCACAGACGAGGAGCTATGCGGTGCCATCCGCTTTGCCAAGCAGTTGGCTTGCAGGTGGCGTTGAAGCCTACCGTCAACTGCGCCAACGGCGTGTGGCGGGCGCGCATCAGCTTTTTTGACCACGATGTGCCCTGCGAGACCCAGTGGGGCAGATGGTTTGCCAGCTACACCGCCTTCCAGACCCACTACGCTGCTCTTGCCGAAGCCGAAGGCTGCGGGCTGTTCCTGACCGGGTGCGAAATGACCATGACCGAGCACCGGGAAGCAGAGTGGCGTGCTCTCATTGCCGCTGTGCGGCAGCAATATCACGGACCGGTGAGCTATAACTGCGATAAATACGGCGAGGACCATGTGAACTGGTGGGATGCGGTAGACTGCATCGCTTCCAGCGGCTACTACCCCCTGAAGGACTGGGAAAACCAGCTGGACCGCATCGAGGCAGTGAGCAAAAATACAAAAAGCCCGTCCTCTTCAGCGAGGCAGGCTGCATGAACATCACCGGTTCTTCTGCCGTGCCCAACAACTGGGAGCTGAAGGGAACACGGAACGATCTGGAACAGGCCGATTGGTATAGTGCCATGTTTTCCGCCTGCGCCAAGCGTCCGCGGGTCATGGGCTTTGGCGTGTGGGACTGGCCTGCTGACTCCGGAACCGCCAGCGCCTATGCCGTGTCCGGACGTCCAGCAGCAAAAATTATCCATAGTGCATATCAGGGAGAAGTTTTAGAATGAACACGTCCAATTTTGCTCGCTTGAAAGAACTGCTTCGCCGTGCAGCAGCAGGGCAGGAACTGACCCTCGGTTTTCTGGGCGGTTCCATCACGCAGGGCAGCCTTTCCACCCAGCCCGGCAACGCCTATGCGTTCCGGGTGTACCAGTGGTTCGTGGATACCTTTCCGCAGTCGAAGTTCCACTACGTCAACGGCGGCATCGGCGGCACAGATTCTCTGTACGGCGTTGCCCGTGCCGTGACCGATGTGCTGATGTACCAGCCAGATTTCGTAGTGGTGGATTTCAGCGTCAACGATCTGGAAGTTCCCTCCGGCAGAGACTTACGAGGGTGTTGTCCGCAAGTTGCTTGCATGGCCCTCCCACCCGGCGGTGGTACTGTTGAATAACGTATACTACGATACCGGAGCCACCGCACAGGACGAGCACAACGCCGTGGGCGACCACTACGGCGTGCCACATGTCAGCATCCGGGACAGCATTTACAAGGATCTGCGTGCCGGTAAGTATGCCAGCCGCACCCTGCTCAGCCCTGATGGACTGCACCCAAACGATTACGGTCACGGTCTGGTGGCGGGGGAGATCATCAAGCTGCTGGAGGCGGTCAACGCCCACCGGGAAGAACCGGAGCAGGAGCCTGCCTTCCCGGCACCGCTCACCGCCAACGCCTACGAAAACGCCCGGCGGCTGACCATCCGGGAACTCTCCCCCAAGTTGGAGGGCTTCCGGGCAGACCCGGAGGAAAAGCTGGGGCATCTGGACCACTGGAAAAACGGCTGGGTGGGCCAGAAGCCCGGCGACAAAATCACCTTTGAAGTGGATGCCTCCTGCATTGCAGTGCAGTACCGCAAGACCATCCGCCGCCCGGCGCTGCGGGCGCAGCTGGTTCTGGACGGCGACGCCGCCCACCCTGTTCTGCTGGACGGTAACTTTGACGAGGACTGGGGCGACTGCCTGTATTTGCAGCCTATCCTGCACCACGGGGAACATAGAACACACACCGTGGAGTTGACGATTCTGCCGACCGACACGCCCGATGCGACTGAGTTTTATCTGATGGCACTGATCGTTACGGGGTGATGGTGGTGGTTATCACCGTGATAACCACCACTATTCATATGTATCGACCTAAAAGCCTCTCTGGATATAGTGTCTCACTTTTTCATCTAAAATGTATTGCAAATTCTTATAGAATATGGTATATACATTATACGAAACAATGTTTTGAATGAACGCACTGCCGTTCTATGATGTGTAAAGTGAGGTGCCTGCCATGACCGCCGTGATCTACGCCCGCTATTCCAGTGACAACCAGCGCGAAGAATCCATCGAAGGTCAGATCCGGGAATGCACCGCCTATGCGGAGAAGAACGGTATCACGGTCATCAAGCACTATATTGACCGCGCCCTTTCCGCAAAAACCGATAACCGCCCGGACTTCCAGCAGATGATCAAGGACAGCGAGAAGCGGTTGTTTGATATTGTGCTGGTCTGGAAGCTTGACCGTTTTGCCCGGAACCGCTATGATTCGGCCCACTATGAGTACCAGTTGGAACGAAATCATGTCAAGCTGGTATCTGCCACGGAGCCTATCTCTGACAGCCCTGCGGGTATCATGGTCAAGAGTATGCTCACCGGCATGGCTGAATACTACTCGGCAGAACTTTCTGAAAAAGTTGTGCGCGGCATGACTGAGAATGTTCTGAAGGGCAAGTATAACGGCGGCACCGTTCCCATCGGCTTCAAGGTGGATGAGGAGAAGTTCTTTCAAATCGACCCGCTGAAAGCCCCCTTTGTGGTCGAGGTGTTCCAGAAATACGACGATGGTGCGAGCATGAAGGAAATCATGAACTGGCTGAACGACAGCGGCGTGACCACCAATCGCAACCAGAAGTTCACCTACAATAGCGTCTGGAAGCTTCTGTCGAACCGTCGCTATATCGGTGAGAACCGCTTCAAAGACATTGTGATGCCGGACAGCATTCCCTCCATCATAGACAAGGAGCTGTTCGACCGAGTGCAGGCGAAAATCGAGAGAACCGCCGCGCACCTGCTCACCACAAGGCTGAGGACGATTACCTTCTGACCACCAAGCTGTTCTGCGGAATGTGCGGAGCATGATGTTCGGCGAGTGCGGTACGAGCCGGAACAAGACAGTGCACCATTATTATAAGTGTGCCAACGCCAAACGCACCAAGACCTGCAAGAAAAAGACCGTCCGCAAGGAGTGGCTGGAAGATCTGGTCGTGGCGGAAACCATGAAGCTGATTCAGGACGATGCCGTGATCGATGCCATCGTTGCCGAGGTGCTGGAACTGCAAGAACAGGAGAACACCACTCTGCCCCTGCTGGAAAAGCAGATGAAAGAAGTGGAGAACAGCATTGAGAATATGCTGAACGCCATCCAAGCGGGTGTGTTGACCAGTTCCACAAAGGCAAGATTGGAAAAGCTGGAAGAACAGCAGAAAGAACTGGAAGTCCGCATTGCCGAGGAGAAAATTGCAAAGCCCCGGCTGAGTGAGAATCAGATCCGTTTCTGGCTGACCCGGCTCCGCAAGCTCGAACCGAACGTGAAAAGCCA
>ENA-OQAR01000387-OQAR01000387.1-human-gut-metagenome-genome-assembly--contig:-NODE-387-length-13306-cov-2.877684_pt1 | contig 13306 bp, 19 predicted proteins | sample MGYA00242738_ERZ504533 | MGnify/ENA primary metagenome ERZ504533 (study PRJEB26092, sample SAMD00036276) | human gut metagenome | host: Homo sapiens | study: EMG produced TPA metagenomics assembly of... | reverse complement strand
AGACCTATACTAACTCTATCTGGGATAAAAAGAGACATCTGAATCCTGTGGAAAATCAGGCTATCTTCCCGGATACACATGAGCGCATTATTGACGATGATGTGTTTGAAAAGGTTCAGGAGATTCGCAGCCAGCGTCACCGTATGACCCGAACAGGCAAGAGCAGCATTTTCTCCGGTATGGTCTACTGCGCTGACTGCGGTTCCAAGATGCAATATGGTTCGTCCAATAACAGGGACTTCAGTCAAGACTTCTTTGATTGCTCTCTGCACAAGAAGAACGGGAGCAAGTGCAAGGGACATTTCATCCGGGTAAAGGTTCTGGAAGGACGTGTGCTGAGTCATGTTCAGCGGGTGACGGACTACATTCTCCGTCATGAAAACTACTTCCGCAAGGTCATGGAGGAGCAGCTTCGTGTGGAAAGCAGCGAAAAGCTGACCGTCCTGAAGAAGCAGCTTGCCCGGAATGAGAAGCGGATTGTAGACCTCAAACGGCTGTTCATGAAAATCTACGAGGACAACGCCAATGGAAAGCTGAGCGATGACCGCTTCGACATGATGAGCCAGAGCTACGATGCCGAACAGAAGCAGCTGGAAGAGGAATCCCTCTCTATCCAACAGGAAATCGAAGTACAGGAACAGCAAATCGAGAATATTGAAAAATTCGTCCAGAAAGCGCACAAGTACGTTCATATTGAAGAACTCACTCCCTATGCTCTCCGTGAACTGGTGTCGGCTATCTATGTAGATGCCCCGGATAAGTCCAGCGGAAAGCGGGTGCAGCACATCCATATCAAGTACGACGGGCTGGGGTACATCCCTCTGGATGAACTGGAAGCAAAAGAAAAGGCGTGACCGAAGTCACGCCAAATCTTCCCCATTTAGGGAACTTTTGCAAATACTGTTTTATGGGAACTCTGCTCTTGAGCCCTTGACACTTTTGCACAAAGGGACTATACTCTTGCCATCGAAAGCAAAGGCGCTGACGGAATTGATTCCGCCAGCGCCTTTTGTGTTTTCGGGGATATTGCCGCTCGGGGGAGGATAGAGGGTCTCCCGAGTGCAAATGAAGCGTTCCTGCGTGCGATCGGCACGGGGAACACCGCACACGCCAAAAGGTTCTGGTGGCCTTGCGGCATCACATTCGTGGGAGGTATGGAAAGTTATGTTCAGCTCCGTCAACACCTGTTGGACGCTCGTGGGAGCGTTCCTTGTCTACTTCATGCAGGCGGGCTTCGCCTTGTGCGAAGCGGTTTCACCCGTGCCAAGAACACCGGTAATATTCTGATGAAGAATATGATGGACTTCTGCATCGGCACCCCGTGCTACTGGATCATCGGCTTTGGCTGATGTTCGGCGGCACCGGCGCACTGATCGGCGGCTTCGACCCGTTCATTCAGGGCGATTACAGCCATCTGGGTCTGGATATCCCGCTGTGGGTCTACATCGTGTTCCAGACCGTGTTCTGCGCAACGGCTGCCACCATCGTTTCCGGCTCCATGGCCGAGCGCACCAACTTCAAGGCTTACTGCGTTTATTCTGCTGCGATCTCGCTGGTGGTCTACCCCATCTGCGGCCACTGGATGTGGGGCGGCGGCTGGCTGCAGAGCATGGGCTTCCATGATTTTGCAGGCTCTGCAGCAGTCCACAATGTGGGCGGTGTCATCGCTCTGCTGGGAGCATGGATGCTGGGTCCCCGCATCGGCAAGTACGACAAGAACGGCAAGCCTCACGCCATTCCCGGCCACAACCTGACCGCCGGTGCTCTGGGCGTGTTCATCCTGTGGTTCTGCTGGTTCGGCTTCAACGGCGGTTCTTCTCTGAGCCTTGCCACCGACGAGGCCATGACCATGACCGGTCTGGTCTGCTTCAATACCAACCTTGCTGCAGCCGTTGCCACCTGTGTGACCATGATTTTTACCTGGCTGCGCTACGGCAAGCCCGATGTTTCCATGACCCTGAACGGTTCTCTGGCCGGTCTGGTGGCGATCACTGCAGGCTGCGATACCGTTTCTCCCTTCGGCGCATTCTTCATCGGCTTTGTGGCCGGCTTGCTCGTTGTTCTGAGCGTTGAGTTTTTCGATAACATCGCCAAGGTGGATGACCCTGTTGGTGCAGTTTCCGTCCACTTTGCAAACGGCGTGTGGGGCACCATTGCGGTGGGCCTGTTCTCCACCGGTGCCAACACTGAGCACGCAGGTCTCTTCTACGGCGGCGGTCTGGCACAGCTGGCACCCAGCTGCTGGGCCTCGTTACCGTTGATATCTACGTTGTCGTTGTGATGTTCATTATCTTCAAGCTCATCGATAAGTTCATCGGCCTGCGCGTTCCCGCAGAGGTGGAGATCGACGGTCTGGATATCCACGAGCATGGTCTGGCATCCGCTTACGCTGGTTTCTCCATCTCCGATGCAAACTCTGCTGCCATGGTGCCCAACGAGAACACCGACCTCGGCGAGGACGATGTGACCAAGCCACCGACAAGCAGATCAGCGCTGCCGTTCCTGTGGTGCGCGAGCCTTCGCCCGTGATCCACGATGGCGTGTACGACACCGGTATGCACAAGGTGTCCATCATTGCAAAGCTTTCCAAGTTCGATCAGCTCAAGACTGCCCTCAACGATCTGGGCGTTACCGGCATGACCGTCACTCAGGTGATGGGCTGCGGCATCCAGAAGGGCACTTCCGAAAAGTACCGCGGCGTGCCTGTGGATACCACCCTGCTGCCCAAGATCAAGGTGGAGGTCATCGTCTCCAAGATCAGCGTGGACGCTGTGGTGGAGGCCGCCAAGAAGGCACTGTACACCGGCCATATCGGCGACGGCAAGATCTTTGTGTACAACGTGACCCGCGTGGTCAAGATCCGCACCGGCGAAGAGGACTTTGCCGCCCTGCAGGATGTGGAGTAAAGCTCCAAAATCTCTAATGGCAACCAAATCAAAAGCCCCGCTTCTGCGCACAAAGAAGCGGCTTTTGACATTTGTTTTACCGGGTATGTAAAAGTTGTATAATATCCTTTGCCGTTCTTTGGTTGACATTGATAGAAAAACATGTTATGTTTTGGCGCATATAGACAAAATCAGATCGAAAATAAGAGAGGTGCGGGGAAGAAACATGTGGAAAATAAAGGAATGGTTCCTGCATTATAAGGAAGCGATCCGGGTCTCGCTTCTGGCGCTGTTCCGGTGGACGCTTCTGGCCGTGTGCACCGGCGTGCTGTGCGGCGGCATCGGAACGCTGTTCCATCTGGCAGTGGAATGGGTGACCGAGCAGCGCACGGAGCATGTCTGGCTGCTATGGCTTCTGCCTGCGGCGGGCATCGCCATCACGGCTCTGTATAAGGCGACGGGCTGTGTCGGCAAGGGCACCAACGATGTGCTGCGGGCCGTGCAGGACGGCAGCTCGGTGACGCCGTGGCTGGTCCCGGCCATCTTTCTGGGCACTGTGCTCACCCATCTGTGCGGCGGCTCGGCCGGCCGCGAGGGCGCAGCGCTGCAGATGGGCGGCAGCATCGGCTGGAATATCGGCCGGGTGCTGCACTTCAACAATCATGACTGCCGCACGGCTACCGTGTGCGGCATGGCGGCATTTTTTTCGGCGCTGTTCGGTACGCCGCTGACCGCGACCCTGTTTGCGATGATGGTGGTGGATGTGGGTCTGATGCTGACCGTGGCCTTCGTGCCGGGCTTTCTGGCGGCGCTCATTGCATACAGCATCTCGCTGAAGGCCGGCATTGCGCCCACACGGTTTGTGATGGAAGCGCCGCCGCTGGATGCCCGGACGGTGGTGCGCACCGCCGTGCTGGCCATGTGCTGTGCGGTGGTGGCGGTGATTTTCTGCCAGATGCTGCACTTTTTTGAGCATGAGATCCCCAAACTGCTGCCGAATCCGTGGGTGCGGGCTGCTGCAGGCGGTGCGGCTGTGGTGGCGCTGTCCTACCTGATGGGGGTGGGCCGCTATAACGGTGCCGGCATGGATGTCATTATGGATGCCGTTGAGCTGGAGCAGGCTCTGCCGTGGGACTTTGTGTGCAAAATGGTGCTTACAGTGCTGACCCTGAGCGTGGGCTTCAAGGGCGGCGAAGTGGTGCCGAGCTTTTACATCGGCGCAACGTTTGGCTGCGTGGTGGGACCGCTGCTGGGGCTCCCGGCGGGCTTTTCTGCTGCCGTGGGTCTGGTGTGCGTGTTCTGCGGGGCGACCAATACGCTGGTGGCTTCCATTGTGCTGGCGGCTGAGCTGTTCAGCGGGGCCGGGTTTGAGCTGATGGCGCTGGCCTGCGGCCTGAGCTATATGTTCTCCGGCTATCACAGCCTGTACTCCAGTCAGGGATTCCGCACCAGCAAGCTTTTTTCGGAATTCCTGCAGCCGAAGGAAGAAAAATGAAGAAAAAATTTCATGGCTGCGTCTCTTGATTTTTTCCGCGGGACGTGCTACAATCAGCGTAGTTTCATCCTGTAAAAGCGATGATGCGGACAAACTGAGTTCCCGTTTCTCCATGACCCAGAGAGGGCTGCCCCGCAAGCGCTGCAAGCAGCCTGTCATGTGCCGGAGCTCTACCACCGCAGAGCGCAGAGGAGAACCTCTGCCGGGTGCGCCCGTTACAGCACAGCGAGTGGCGTGCAGAAAAGCACGCAATCGGGTGGAACCGTGGAACGTTTCTGATTTTTTCATGCTTCATCCCGTGAGTAAGTGTGCGGGATGAAGCGCTTTTTTGTTTTACTTTATCTGTCAAAGGAGCAAACATTATGAAGATCATCTATAAGGACGGTCATGTGGACGAGTGCCCGCAGGATCAGGAACTGCACGTTATCCGCCACACCGCAGCCCACATCATGGCGCAGGCCATCAAGCGCCTGTATCCGCAGGCTGATTTCGCCTTCGGCCCCGCCACCGAGAACGGCTTCTACTACGACGTCGATCTGGGCGACCAGAAGCTCAGCGACGAGGATCTGGCAAACATCGAAAAAGAGATGCGCAAGATCGTCAAGGAGAACCTGCCCATCAAGCCCTTCATCCTGCCCCGCGCCGAGGCCGTGAAGCTGATGGAAGAGCGCAAGGAAAACTACAAGATCGAGCACATGGCGGATCTGGCCGATGAGACCGAGTTCAGCTTCTTCCAGCAGGGCGAGTACGTGGATATGTGCATCGGACCCCACCTGACCTACACCAAGGCGCTGAAGGCCTTCAAGATCACCCAGCAGTCCGGCGCATACTGGAAGAACGACAAGGAAAACAAGATGCTCACCCGCATCAATGGCGTGGCCTTCCGCAATCAGGAAGAGCTGGATGCATGGGAGAAGGAGCAGCAGGAGGCCCGTGAGCGCGATCACCGCAAGATCGGCAAGGAAATGGGCCTGTTCATGACCGACGATCTGGTTGGCCGCGGCCTGCCCATGTTCCTGCCCGCAGGCTACACCGTCTGGCAGGAGCTGGAGAACTATATCAAGGAGAAGGAGCGTGCACGCGGCTACCTGCACGTTATGACTCCCTGCATCGGCACTGTGAACCTGTATAGACCTCCGGTCACTGGGATCACTACCGTGAGAACATGTTCCCCGCCATGGAGATGGAGGGCGAGAGCTATGTTCTGCGCCCGATGAACTGCCCCCACCACATGATGATCTACGCAAATCGTCCCCATTCTTACCGTGACCTGCCCATGCGCATCGGTGAGATCGCCCACGATTTCCGTTACGAGTCCTCCGGCACCCTGAAGGGCATCGAGCGCGGCCGTCACTTCTGCCAGAACGATGCTCACCTGTTCTGCACCCCGGAGCAGATCAAGAGCGAGGTCGCAACGTGTGCGACTGATCTTTGAGGTGTACAAGGACTTCAACATTACCGATTACCGCTGCGTGCTGAGCCTGCGTGATCCTGCCGATAAGAAGAAGTACCACGACGATGATGCCATGTGGAACCATGCAGAGCAGGCCCTGCGCGAAGTGCTGACCGAGCTGGGCATCCACTTCACCGAGGAGATCGGCGAGGCTGCCTTCTACGGCCCCAAGCTGGACGTGAACGTCAAGCCCGCCGTGGGTGCCGAGTACACCCTGTCCACCTGCCAGCTGGACTTCTGCCTGCCCGCAAAGTTCCACCTGACCTACGTGGACAAGGACGGCACCGAAAAGACCCCCGTGGTGCTGCACCGCGCCATCCTGGGCTCTCTGGACCGCTTCATGGCTTACCTGATCGAAGAGACCAAGGGCAAGTTCCCCACCTGGCTGGCTCCCACGCAGGTCAAGGTGCTGCCCGTCTCCGAAAAGACGCTGGACTACGCCGAGGGCGTGACCGAAAAGCTGGTGGAAGCCGGTGTCCGTGTTGTGCTGGACGACGACAACCAGAAGATCGGCTACAAGATCCGCGAGGCACAGCAGGTGGACCGTGTGCCTTATATGCTGGTTCTGGGTGCCAAGGAAGCCGAGGCAGGCAACATCTCGGTGCGTGACCGCAAGGGCGAGACCACCACGATGGAGCTGGATGCATTCATCGCAAAGGTGACTGCCGAGATCCGCAACCGCAGCCTGTAAGCAGACACTGCAAAACACAAAGCGCCGCTTTCCCGGCAGGGGAGAGCGGCGCTTTTTTTTGCTGCAGCGAAACGCAAAGGCCGCTGCTCAAATGGAAACAGCGGCCTTTGGCGTTGGATGCTTTATAAAAAGGAAATCAGGCATTTTCCTTCTGGACGCTCTTGACGGCCAGAGCCTTGGCGGGCTTCATCAGCAGCACGCACACGCCGTTGAAGAGAACGGAACCCACGATGAAGGTGATGAAGAACTGGGGCAGGTGGGTGGCCAGAGCGGTGGTGTCGATGCAGGCCACAGTCAGGTAGGCAAAGCCCACGTTGTTCAGCACCTTGGGTGCGTAGGGGTGCAGGATGATGAGGATGAACAGCACCACGGCCAGCGGGATGAGGAAGCCGAAGAAGCTGCCCAGCACCGGGGTCAGGGCCGTGATGGAAAGCAGAGCGATCACAGTGAGGATCAGACCCACAAGACCACCCAGCTCAACGGTGACGAAGCGATCCTTCACATCGCCTTCCAGCGTGAACATCATGATATTGCTCAGAAAGATCAGCCAGCTGTACTCCAGGCCGGTCACATGGATGATGGCATTGGCGATCAGGATCCACACCAGCAGCATCAGGCGGAAATACAGCAGAAAGCGCTTGGTAACGGCTTCATTCATGATAAAATACCTCTTTCTTGATCGTGTTGGAAAGCTTTGCTTTCACTAAAGGACACTTTTTGACAGGTAAAACCTGCATTGACGCCGTCATTATACAATATTTACATGGCAAAAACAATACTTTTGCAAGAATAAATTGCATATTTTGGAAATTTTAGCTTGCAGAATGCCTCGGAGGGTGGACGGAGTGAGTGGAGCCAATGCCAACATCAACACCCTTGCTCACGCCTGCCAAGAGTAGTATAATAAAACGCAAGAATTTCTGCCGCAGCTGCGGCCTGAACAGGGGAGGAACCTTATATGAACAAACCGGTACTGGTGGTCATGGCGGCTGGCATGGGCAGCCGCTACGGCGGCATGAAGCAGATCGACCCGGTGGGGCCGAACGGTCAGGTGATCGTGGATTATTCCCTTTACGATGCCCGCCGCGCAGGCTTTGAGACGGTGATCTTTGTTATCAAGCATGAGATCGAGGATGCTTTCAAGGCAGCCATCGGCGAGCGTGTATCCAAGGCCATGAACGTGAAATACGCCTTCCAGCAGCTGGATGAGCTGCCCGCAGGCTTTGCCGTGCCGGAGGGCCGTGTCAAGCCCTGGGGCACCTGCCACGCCGTTCTGGCGGCAAAGGACCTCATCGACGGCCCGTTTGCAGTCATCAATGCCGATGATTATTACGGCCCGGAGCCTTCCGGGTGATGTATGATTACCTGTCCACCCACGAGGACGGCGGCTATTACGACTACTGCATGGTAAGCTATCTGCTCCGGAACACTGTCTCTGAGAATGGCAGCGTGGCCCGCGGCGTGTGCGTGACCGACCCCGACGGCACCCTGCACAGTGTGACCGAACGCACCCGCATTGAAACGTACGAAAAACGGCGTACACTTCACCGAGGACGGCGGCGCAAGCTGGACCGATCTGCCCGGCGATACCCCGGTGAGCATGAACCTGTGGGGCTTTGGCAAAAGCTTTCTGGACGAAGCCGAGCAGCGCTTTGCGGGCTGGCTGACCGAAAATCTGCCTAAAACCCGCTCAAGTGTGAGTATTTCCTGCCGCTGGTGGTCACGGAGCTGGATCGAAGAAGGGCAAGGCAAAAAATTCAGGTGCTGCGCAGCACGGATAAATGGTACGGCGTTACCTACCGTGAGGACAAGCCGCTGGTGGTGGAAGCCATCGCCCGCAAAACGGCAGAGGGCCAGTACCCGGAAAATCTGTGGGCCTGACCATTTAAAATGCCCTCCGCTTGGCTCTGGGCACCCGGCACAACTTTTCTGTAAAAACAAAAATCGAAACGACCGCAGTCGTTTCCGATTTTTTTAACGTTTTAATCACTTATTTTGTCTGGGGAGGGGTAAGGGATACCCCTTCATCCGAGAAGATCCAGAGCGTTTCATCGATATGAGAGCCACTCCTGGAGTAGGGTGTCACCTTGACGCGGAAGGTGGTGTCGTCGGTCTTTTTTATAGGTGTGCTCCACGATGTCGCCGGTCAGGACCTTGCTGCGGATATAGTTGTAGTCCAGCAGGTCCGCCAGACTCTCGCGGTAGGCGGGCTGCACCTGCGTATCACGGTACTGCTGCAGAACGGCGAGGAAAGAGCCGCCGGAGGTGTCCAGAATTTTCTGGAAATAGTCCGGGACGATCACGCCGCGCATACGGTCGGTCTTCAGATCCACAACGAACACGCTCTTGTACTTGGGGGCAAGGACCCGCAGGAAATGCTCGGCATCCCGCTTTTCGGTCAGGGTCTGCTCCAGCTTCTCGTTCAGGCCCCGCAGCTGGCGCTCCTGGCCGTTGCGGGCATAATAGGCCTGCTTGTCCTGCCGCATGGCAGCTTCGGCCTGATTCATGGCATCGTCCAGCCGGTGCAGGTCGTTGGTGCTCTGGATGCCCACCGAGATCTCATATTCCTTCGCGCGCAGGAAAGCACGCATCTTGTCCACAGCCACCCACACGCTGTAGGGCGGCTGGTTCGGGGTGAAGATCACGAATTCGTCACCGCCGATGCGGTAGATGCGGCTGGAAACAAAGAACTTGCGGGCCGCATTGGCAATGAAGCAGAGCATGGCATCGCCGCTGCGGTGGCCCAGATGGTTGTTGATCTCGTGCAGGCCCACCACATCGATGTAGGTGCACACCATGGAGTCGTATTCGCTGGCCTGCAGCGTCCGCAGATCGGTCTCGAAGAGGCTGCGGTTCAGCAGGCCAGTCAGGGTGTCGTGGCTGTAGGAGAAGTCCAGCTCCTCGCTGAGATGGTCGGCCTGTGCATCCTCACGCACCACCACGGTGGCCCATGGGTTCTGGGCGCAGCAGTTGCGGCAGGGCAGAAATTCCATGGTGATCCACACGAACTGGCCGGACACGTTTTTTGCGGAAGCGGTAGGCCTCTGGCTGCTGGGTGCTGAATACAGCGGAGCGCAGGGTCTCCAGATCGGTCTGGTCGGTGAACATCTCCGCGTCGTCCGGGTGAATCACCTTGTTCGTCACCATGCGCTCACAGTAAGCGGCAAAGTCCTCCTCGGTGTCCGAACCGGCACCGGGCAGGCGTGGATCCCGCTTGATGACCCGGTATTCGCCGGTGGAAAGATTCAGCAGGGAAAGCTCCAGCACATTATCCGCAAAGATCTGGTAGGCCTGCAGTGCCAGTGCGGTCTGCTCACTGTCGGAGACGGGGACCCGGCGGTCATGGCGCATCAGGTCGCGGCGCATCAGGTCGCGGCGCATATCCCAGTAATCCTCGCTGTTGGGCTGGGCCAGCAGGGCCTCGGCATTCTCCACCGGCATGGGCTTGTAGAAATAATAGCCCTGCGTATACAGGCAGTCGGCGGCCTGCAGCATGGAGACCTGCTCCGGCGTTTCCACGCCTTCGGCGATGATGGGCAGATTCAGGCGGTGGGCCATATCCACCACCGATTCCACGATCTGCACGCCCTTGCTGCGGTTTTGCTGGTTCATGTCGATGAGCTTCATGTCCAGCTTGATGGCATCCACGTTGGTGTCCTTGAGCATATTCAGCGAAGAATAGCCGCTGCCAAAGTCGTCCATCATCACAGAGAAACCTTTGCGGTGCAGGCCCTGGATGGTGTTTTCCACCAGAGAAGCGTTTTTCGGCCAGCATGGTCTCGGTGATCTCGGCCAGCAGGAGCTTAGGCTCCAGCTGATACTTTTCCACAAGGTTGGAGAAGATCTGCGGCACGTCCAGATTGACGATATCCACCACAGAAAACGTTCACAGATACAGGCACAAGATTGCTGCCGCTCTCCTGCCACTTGTGCAGGGTCTTGCAGACAGACTCCCAGATGTACTGATCCAGCTGGGTCACAAGGCCGGTGCTTTCCAGCAGGGGCATGAACTCAGACGGGGGCACGCAGCCGCGGGTGGGGTGGTTCCAGCGCACCAGTGCTTCCATGCCCACGATGGCGCGGGTCATGCTATTGCACTTGGGCTGCAGAAAGAAGCAGAACTCGTGATTTTTCAGGCGTGCTCCAGCTCGCTCAGCAGCTGACGCTGCTTCTTGAGACGGCTGAGCATGGCCGGAGTAAAGGGGTGCATACCGCCTACGGCCGGGCTGGGGTCTACCGATGCGATCTGTGCAAGTGCATCGGGTTGCGGTGCGCCGACATTTTCATTCGACTTCAGTTCTTCGGACATGATAAATCCCTCGCTGTTGGATGTTTTCGAACAAAATATTGGCATTTTAGAAAACAGTATAGCACGATTTTAAACCTTTGAAAATAGATATTTAAAACATTGCGACATTGCGGCAAAAAAGAACGGAACGCCGGACGGGTCCGAAAGGCGGGGCATAAAAAGACCGCTGCATTCCTGTGCAGCGGTCTTTTGGGCAGCGGTCTCAGGCATCCTTGCGGGTGTCGGAGCCGTTTTTCTTCGGTTCTTCTTCGGGGCTTTCCCGGCGGGCAAGACCAAGGCGCAGGGCCTTGAGGGTGGTCTTTTTTACGCCATGCTTCAGGCCGGGGAAGCGCGCAGCATGCGGCGCGGGCCAACGATGCGGGGGGGTGCGCAGCAGCTGGGCCTGCATTTCATCGCTGCGGGCCTGCAGCTCCTCGGCCAGCTGTTCCAGACGCAGCAGCTCGGCGGCGCGCTCCATCGTGCCCTTGGCGGCCAGCTGTGCAGCCTTGGCGGCTTCGGCCGTGTTGAGCTTGGCGATCTCGGAAGCACGCTTTGCGGCCTCGCGGGCCTCTTCGGTCTTGGCACGGACGGCGGCCAGTGTTTCACGAAGGGCGCGCTTTTTCGGTGCGGCTTCGCGGGCCTCGGCGGCAGCAAGCTTGAGCTGCAGGCGCTGCTCGTCCAGCTTCTGGTCGGCGTCAGGGTGGTGGTGCCCAGCAGCTGGGTCATGGCATCGCTGACGGCATGGATACTGTCGGCCAGCTGCTCCATGGCATCCAGCGTCTTGGCCAGACCGGAGGCGGCAAAGGCCGTAACGACTACGTCTGCCGCGTAGACTGCATAGAGCACACACATAACGACAAAGCCCACAAAGGGCGGGATCATATCCACAAGACCGGCGACGACCGGGTGGACGATGCGCATGACCACCAGCGTGCCCACGCCCCACAGCAGGCTGAATTCCAGACAGATGTAGCCGCCGATGTTGAAGGGAAAGTCGCTGTAGTCCCACCAGCGGGTGTGATAGAGCTTATACAGTGCCCAGCCGCCTACCAGTTCCAGCGCACTGGGCAGGATGACACCGCCGATGTACAGCAGCAGGACGCTGCCCTGCAAAGGGGTCAGGGCGAACAGCACGATGACCATGCCGAAGCCGTAAATGGGGCACACCGGGCCGTTGAGAAAGCCGCGGTTCACCAGCTGACCGGTGGTGGCGGCGGCAAAGATGACCTCCAGACACCAGCCGGTGCAGGAATAAATGAGGAAGAAAGGCCAGCACATGATACAGCGAAAAGCCGCATACTGTGGTGGTCGTGAGAAAGTTGAGCATAAAACACCTCCTGTGAGAATCATGCTGCTGTGCAGGTCAGTTCTGTTTTTGTACGATCTTGTATTCATCGCCCGGCTCAAAGAACGGGCAGGCAGCTGTGCTGCGGGAAAGATAGCGGGCCATCTCGTCCTCGTCCAGACAGCCGCCCTGAGCACAGTACCAGCTGCCGTACTCGTCCTGCACATTGTTCAGGCAGATCTCGCAGGGGTCATTCATTGCCTTCGCCTTCCTGTGCAGCCTTGGCAGCAGCCTCGGCCTCGGCCGCTTCGCGGGCCTGACGCTTGAGGATCTTCGGCTCGATCCAGGTCACGCTGGCAGGGTCCGGGTCCTTGCGGGCGATCAGGGCCTTGATCTTGATGCCCATTTCGGTGAACATGCCCTCGTGTTCGGTGCGGATGTTCCACTCCGGCTCGTTCTCATGGAGGTCAAAGGTCATCCACTCGATGTCGTAGCCGGAAGCGGGGAAGTATTCCAGACTGTCGCGGAACAGATCATCGTCGTCGGTCTGAAGTAGATCTCGCCGCCGTCCTTGAGGAACTCACGGTAGTTGATGAGCTGGCGCGGGTAGGTGAGGCGGTGCTTGTGGGAAGAGCCGTTCTTGCTCCACGGATTGCAGAAGTTGATGTAGATGCGGCTGACCGTATCCTCGGCGGTAATGACCCCCTTGATGCGCTCGATGTCGGTGCTCATGATCTTCACATTGTCGATGGGGCGGCCCGCAGCCTGATAGGCGGCTTCGATCTTGCGCTTGGCGAGGATGAGCACCTTATCGGTGATATCGATGCCAGATAGTTGTTTTCCGGGTGGGCGCAGGCCAGCTGGGAGATGAAGCCGCCCTTGCCGCAGCCCAGTTCCAGCACAAAGGGCTGCTCCGGGCGGGCATACTGGGCGTGCCACTTGCCGCCCCAGATCAGCGGCTCGTGCACATGGAAGTCGGCTGCCATCAGCTCGTCGTGGGCATAGGGTTTGAAACGCATTCTCATAGTTTGTTGTTCTCCTTAAAATTAACGTGGCTCGCCCTCTCAGGCGCTGCCGAAGGAAGTAAAAACAGTAAAAGTAGATAAAGAAATTGTCAGTACTTTTTATGATAATGATATGATTGGTCTTGTGTTTAAGAATGACAGTAAAGACAAACAGTATACAATGGAAGTTTATACTACAGATGGC